>Ga0115002_10008927_pt1 | contig 11021 bp, 9 predicted proteins | sample ArcticOcean_MG_C_8_FD_89576 | JGI IMG/M metagenome (GOLD analysis project Ga0115002, IMG submission 89576) | Marine microbial communities from western Arctic Ocean - ArcticOcean_MG_CB11_86 | ecosystem: Environmental > Aquatic > Marine > Oceanic | place: Arctic Ocean: Canada Basin | collected... | reverse complement strand
TGCCGCCTTCGGCATGACGGGTCTCGATTTCGAGACATCGGTGCGGGCGGGGCTCCCCATCTGCACCGTGGTGCTCAAGAACTCGACCATGGCGGTCGAGACGAATCACATGGTGGACTCGCACACGAAATACCGCACGCGCGACGTCGGAGGTAACTACGCCGACATCGCCCGCTCGCTGGGTGGGTGGAGCGAGCGAATCGAGGACCCCGCCGAGGTCGGGGCCGCCTTCGGGCGCGCGCAGGAGGCGAACAAGGAGGGCAAATCCGCACTCCTTGAGTTCATCACGAACGAGGAGATGGCCTACTCGCACTTCGGGCTGCGTTAGTTGCGGGGGATCACCGAATCTGATTGAACTCACGCATCCCCGGTGACGAGGTTCACGGGCTCGCCATTCAAGAACGCCTCGATATTGTACACCGATATACGCAGCTGATTCACCCTTGTGTCGAGCGTGTTCCCCGCCGAGTGGGCGGTTATCACCGCGTTGTCGAGCGAGCGGAAAGGCGAGTCCGAGGCAAGCGGCTCATCGAGCTCGAACACATCAAAGCCCGCCCCCGCGATATGCCCCTCGCGCAGGGTGTCGAGCAGCGCCGCCATGTCGACCAGCGCCGCGCACGAGGTACTGCTCGATCCGAGCGTGATCGTAACCACTGCGTTTTTGGCATTCGCCCGCTTCATGTCCACCATCCGGGGACGGGTCCCCATGATGGAGATCATCTTGAGGCGGGGCATGTAGTCGAGAAGATCGCTCCCCTTTAAATCAGTGCAAAGGGTCGTTAAAACGATTTCGGCATCCGCGAGACGCTCGACCATCTCATCATCGCTCGCAGGCTTATCCGTGTGGTGCACCACCTCGCCCAGCGTGCGGAGTCGCTCGATGTCAGCCGTGCCGCTGAAAAGACCTGCATCGTCGTCGGGAAGAACGATTTTCATTTAAATATTTCCCAAAAAAGACTGGGATTTAATCATGCGAGAACCCGGATTTGATATGTGGAGAACCATAATTTTGAATCTTCAGGAAAACCGCGAAAGCCGTCCGGGTCCTACCTAATCAAGCTGCCGAGGCGGCTCCAGCGGACGCTGCCCGCCGCACTGTCCCAGGACCAGTAGATTAAAAACGCGTTGCCCCTGATTTTCGAATCCCAGCAGGGGGCCTGCCAGAGCCCACAGGGAAAGGGAATGTCCCAAGAATAATCCGAGAAGCGCAGACGTAGGTGGTCAAGTTTCACACCTGCCTTCAGGAAGCCCCAGTAGCGGCCGTCCTGACTGTTGTTCCGGTTATCCCCCAGGACGAGATAGCTCCCCTCGGGCACCCGGAAGGGCAATCTTTCTCGCGGGGGGCCGGACGCCACCCCGTCCGGGTCCTTGAATATGGCATAGGGCTCCGCAAGTGGCTGGCAACGCTCAAGCTGCTCCGGTGTCTTACAATTCACATAAACCTTTTTCCCCCACACCAGCACCACATCGCCCGGCAGGCCCACCACCCGCTTGATGAAATCACGGCTCTCGTCTTTCGGAAAGCGGAAGACGATAACATCGCCACGCGCCACATCGCGGAGCCAGTAGGAAAACTTATTCACCAGGATGTGATCGCCAACGAGGAGCGTTTCCTCCATCGAGCCCGAAGGGATCTTGAAGGCCTGAACCACGAAGGTGCGCACGAACAGTGCCAGGGCAAGCGCAACGAGAATCGCCTCGGCGTATTCGCGGAACGTGGATTTCTCTTTTCTCGCGCAAACGGTTTCCTTGTCCGATACGACCGTGCTCTCGCTCACGAGCCCTCCTTGCTCACTTCAAGGACGGCCATGAACGCCTCCTGGGGCACCTCGACAGTACCAATATTCTTCATTCGTTTTTTGCCCTCTTTCTGCTTTTCCAGTAGTTTTCTCTTTCGGGTGATGTCACCGCCGTAGCACTTGGCCGTCACGTCCTTGCGCAATGCCTTGACCGTCTCACGGGCGATGACCCGGTTGCCGATCGCCGCCTGGATGCTGACATCGAACATCTGGCGGGGTATGAGCTTCCGCATCCGGTCGGTAAGGGCCCGCCCTTGATAGTACGCCTTATCCTTGTGAATGATCGAGGAGAAGGCGTCCACAGGCTGCTCGTTCAAGAGAATATCCAGCTTCACCACGTCCGAGGGGCGGAATTCGAGATGCTCGTAGTCGAAACTCGCGTAGCCTCGGGTAATGGATTTAAGCTTGTCAAAGTAGTCGAAGAGAATTTCGCCGAACGGAAGCTCATAGATGAACTCGACAGTCTGGGTGTCGAGATACTTCATCGTCCGCTGGGTGCCCCGCTTCTCCTGGCAAAGTTTCATCACCACACCGATGTATTCGGAGGGAACGAGCACCGTGCCCAGGATATAGGGCTCCTCGATATGATCCACGCGAGAGAGGTTCGGCAGCTTGGCCGGGCTCTCGATATCAAGCGTACTCCCGTCGTTCATCACGACGCGGTAGACAACCGTGGGCGCGGTGAAGATCAGCGTCAGACCGTACTCCCTCTCAAGCCGCTCGCGGATGACGTCCATGTGGAGCAGGCCGAGAAAACCGCAGCGGAACCCGAATCCCAGCGCCCCCGAGGTCTCGGGCACGAAGTTGAAGGCCGAGTCGTTGAGCTGAAGCTTGTCGAGCGCGGTGCGCAGATTCTCGTAATCCGCGCTGTCCGCGGCGTAGAGCCCGCTGTAAACCATCGCCTGGGGCTCCTTGAAGCCCGGTATCGGCGTAAGAGCCGGATTGGCAATGGAAGTCACGGTATCGCCCACTCTCGTGTCGCTCACCTCGCGGAGGGCACCCGTCAGCAATCCCACCTCGCCGGGTCCCAGACTGTTCACTTCGGTGGAGTGGGGCAAGAACACACCGATGCTAAGCACATGGCATTCCGCGCCCGAGGACATGAAGCGGACGCGATCGCCCTTGTTGATGGTCCCGTCAAACACCCGCACGAGCGGGACCGCCCCCTGAAAAGAGTCGAACCACGAATCGATGATGAGCGCCCTTGGCGGGGCCGCGGGGTCTCCGTCAGGAGGCGGAATTCGCTCGATGATGGCCTCAATAAGCTCCTCCACGCCGACCCCCTCCTTGGCGCTCACGGCGAGGCATTCGGAACCATCAATGCCAAGCACTTCTTCAATCTGGGTAATAATGCGTTCGACATCGGCCGAGGGAAGATCGATCTTATTGATGACTGGGATGATGGCCAAATCCAGTTCAAGCGCCAGATAGGCGTTCGCCAGGGTCTGAGCCTGGATGCCCTGGGTGGCGTCAATCACCAGGAGCGCGCCCTCGCAGGCCTTGAGGCTCCGGGACACCTCATAGTGAAAATCGACGTGCCCCGGCGTATCGATGAGGTTGAAGACGTAGTCAACGCCCGATGCCGCGCGGTAGTCGAGCCGCACGCTCGCCGCCTTGATGGTGATACCGCGCTCCTGTTCGAGCTCCATCGAATCGAGCACCTGGGCGGACATTTCCCGAGCCGAGAGCGCACCCGTGATTTCGAGAATTCGGTCGGCGAGCGTGGATTTGCCATGGTCGATATGCGCGATGATTGAAAAATTTCGGATATTCTCAGGATTCACGGCTGGTTCGAATTCCTCGTTATAATGGCGACAGCTCCAGTGGCGGAATGCACTTCATGGGTCCAGGCGGCGCCTGGCTGCGGCGGAGAATATACCGGAGAAGGCGGACTAACACCAAAGAACCGGCGCTCACCCTATAGCAAGGGTGTCATGCGGGGTCAAGAATCAGAACCCGCCCCGGGCGGCCCCCGAAACGGCGCTGCATGCGGTTCATTAATTTGAGCCACCCCCCCCGGCGATGGTAACATCAATTCGAAAGTGGCACATGAAGCTTCTTTCGATAAACCTTTCAATTATGGGCTGAACAGGACATCCTGCTGATATGCGAAAAAACATGACCGCCAGCGAGTGGAAAGCCAGAATCAATCGTTTCGCACTAGCCTTCGCCGCCGCCCTCCTCGCGGCTGCCCAGGGTGCCTTGGCCGCGCCGGCCTTGGCCGCACCGGGCCCTGTGTTCAGCGACAGAACGTTCATCGAGGCCGTGAAACGCGTTCGCCCGTCAGTCGTCCACATTCGCGTAACCCTCCGCCAGGATTCGTCAGAGAGCCTGATGGATGTATTCGGCCGCGGGAAAACGCCCTCCTTTGATTTCGGCTCCCCCTCCACCGGTCCACAAACAAGTGTCGGGGCTGGCGTAATCATTTCCGATAATGGTTATATCCTCACAAATCAGCATATCGTTAAAAAGGCGGAGGAAATCCGTGTCAAACTTCATACCGGCGAGGAATTTGAAGCCAAACTCAACGGAGCGGACGAAAAAACGGATATCGCTCTTCTCAAGATATCGACGAAAGTGAAACTCATCCCCGCGAAGCTCGGCAATTCCGACACTGTCGAGGTCGGCGAGTGGGTACTGGCCATCGGCAGCCCTTTCGGTCTTTCGCACTCGGCCTCGGTCGGCATCATCAGCGCCAAGGGGCGAGATCTTCGCCAGGGCCCTTATGACAACTATATTCAAACCGACACCGCGATCAATCCAGGCAACTCGGGCGGCCCGCTGGCGAACAGCCGGGGCGAGGTGATCGGTATCAACACGGTGATCTACACGCGTGGCCTCGCGAGCAAAAACCAGGGTGTGGGCTTCGCTGTTCCCATCAATCAGGCCAAGCCCGTCATTGATGATTTGCTCCATAAGGGCTACCCCATACGCGGGAGGCTCGGCGTATCGATCAACGAGGTGCCCTCGAAAACGGGCAAGAAGCTCGGCCTCGCGCGTTTTGAGGGGGCCCGGCTCGCCACGGTCATCCGGGGCGGCCCGGCGCACAAGGCTGGCCTTGAGCGCGGAGACATCGTCGTCGAATTCGACGGCAAGCGAGTCATCGTCTGGCAGACCCTTCCCCGCGTTGTGGCACGGGCGCGGCCCGGGACCGAGGCCGACGTGAAATTCTACCGGGGCGAGTCACTCCGAACTGTGCGCGTTCGAATCGGCAGCCGCCCAGAGCGACCCGAGAAGGCGCGCACCCAGATTACGAACACGTTGGGCCTCGAAATCAAGGAGATCACCCCACGCCTCGCAAGCCGGTTCACCCTTAATGTGGAGAGCGGCCTGGTCGTAGTGGCGGTGAAGTCCGGGGGGCCGGCCGAGCGCAGCGGTGTCCGCGCAGGCGATGAGGTGGTGAAAATCAACCACACCGCCGTCAAGACTCTTTCAGCGTTCAGGAAAATGCTACGTGGCCTCGAGGGAGAAGACTCGGCGCTCTTCCTCCTCCGCCGCCGGGGCTCGAATCTTTACGCCGCCATCAGGTTCCACCAATGAAAATGACTTTTCCCATATCTTTCGCAAGACTTTGGCGCATCGGCCTGACGGCGCTGCTGCTAGCCGCTTTTATCCCCGTAGCCGCGCTGGCGGCGTCCGCGCCCAAACGGCGCAACCGGGAAGGGCGCCGAAGCCCCGTCGTCATCGCCTTCGAGCGTGCCGTCCCTGCCGTCGTCAACATCTCGACCCTTCAGGTGCGCAGCCGCACGAATCCCTTCTCCCAGAGGCAGAACCCGCTAGCAGACCAGTTCTTCCGTAACTTTTTTCAGGGCGGCATCAGGAGCCGACGCGAGCGGAGCCTGGGCTCGGGCGTCATCATCCGGGCCGATGGCTACATCCTCACCAACGAGCACGTCATCTCCCAGGCGACCCAGATCCGGGTGCAACTCGCGGGGGACAAGGTCTACTCCGCCCGCACCATCGGCTCGGACCCGACCAACGATCTGGCCATCATCAAAATTGAGGCAGACGCACGCCTGCCCCATCTGCCGATGGGAAACTCCGAGGATTTAATGATCGGCGAGTCCGTGATCGCCATAGGAAACCCCTTCGGGCTCCAGCATACGGTGACGACCGGCGTGGTGAGCGCGCTGGGCCGATCTCTTCTGGAGGGCGGGCAAACCCAGGGGCGCAACCCCTCGGACTTCATCCAAACTGACGCCTCTATCAATCCGGGTAACTCGGGCGGCCCGCTGCTCAACATTTTCGGCGAGCTGATTGGCATCAACACCGCTATTTTCTCAAAAGCGCAGGGGATCGGCTTTGCCATTCCCATTAGCCGTGCCCGCCGGATCGTGAACGATTTGATTCATTTCGGGAAAGTCAGAAAAGCATGGGTGGGCATCGTGCTCCAGAACCTCACCCCCCGGCTCGCGGCCCGGCTCGGCTATAAAGCAGGCAACGGCACCGTCGCTGCCCAGGTGCTCGGCGAGAGCCCTGCGGCCACAGCGGGCATTCAGCGAGGCGACGTCCTCATCGATTTCGGCGGCAAGCGAATCACCTCGCGCGAGGACTACCTCAACGAGCTGGCCGGCTACACCGTGGACTCCCAGGTGAGCGTTCGCGTCTGGCGGAATGGAAAAATCCTCGAAAAAAAAATACGCCTCTCCGCAATTCCCATCGCGCTGGCGGATGCCATTGCCCAGAACTGGCTCGGCATCCGGGCGGCCTCGATCGATGACAGGGGCGTTCACCGCTACAACCTGTACACCCGCAAGGGGGTCGTGGTCACTTCTGTGGTGAACGGAGGGGCATCCGATTCGATAGGCATTCGAACGGGCGATGTCATCCGCCAGGTAAACGGCCGGGAGATAGACAATGTCGAAACGTTCAGGGAAATGGTGGTGCGCGCAAGGGAGTTTCCGCGTGTTCAGCTCATCGTCCAGCGGAAAAACGAGGGCTACAACGTCACGATTGAGCCCTGAGTTCCCCTACCCCGCCGCGAGCCTATCGCGCTGTTCAACAATAAAACGATCAGTCATCCCCGAAATATAATCACACACCATGCGGGGGCGCCCGTCTATTTCCTCTCGGCGCGCAACGTGCACAGGAAGGAGACCGGGGTCCGCGACATAGACCTCGTACAGGGCCGTGATCGTCTTACGCGCCTCCGCCTCAAGATGCACAACACGCTCGTTGCGATACATGCGGCGCATCAAAAATGCCTTGAGCTCGACATTGCGCTTTGACATCTCCTCGCTGAAGGCCGCCACCCCGTGTCCCCGCATGCGCACGTCGGCAAGATCTCGAAGATCCAGCGACTTGATGCGCCGCCTGGCGGACTCGATCAGATCGTTTACCTGGGCGTTGACGATCCGGCGAATGGCCTCGTGGCGCACAGCGTCCGCCTCGGTATCCGGGAATGCGGCGCGCGCCGCGCCGTAGTGCTCGGCCCAGAGCGAGGTCTCCATCGCATCCTCCTCGCTAAAAAGCTCCGAGCGCATTGCGTCATCGAGGTCGTGATTGTTGTAGGCGATCTCGTCGGCCACATCGACGGTCTGGGCCTCGAGGCTGAGTGCAATCTCATTGGTCAGACCCTCGGGCATGGGCCCCGTGTAGGCGGACATGTGCTTAATGATTCCCTCCCGCGTCTCCCAGGTGAGGTTGAGACCCGGAAAGCCGGGGTAGCGCCGCTCCATAACCTCGACGATGCGTAGCGCCTGCAAATTATGTTCAAAGCCGCCGCTGCCCGCAATGAGATCGTCGAGCACTTTTTCTCCCGCGTGGCCGAACGGCGGGTGGCCCAGGTCGTGCGCCAGCGCGACAGCCTCGGCCAGCTCCTCGTTGAGCGAGAGCGCCCGGGCGACCGAGCGCGCGATCTGGCCAACCTCGATGGTGTGGGTCAGGCGGGTGCGGTAGTGATCGCCCTCGTGGTTGACGAATACCTGTGTCTTGTACTCAAGACGCCGAAAGGCAGTGGTGTGGATGATGCGGTCGCGGTCGCGCTGGAAGGCGGGGCGAAGCGAGTGCTCGGGCTCAGGATGCACGCGGCCAAGCGAGGCGGCGCTGTGCGCGGCATAGGGGGCGAGAAGATCTAACTCTCTTCTCTCAAGATCGCTCCGCATGGCATCCATCGGCCCGGCGCTCCTTCAAAGATTATCGGGGCCCCTGGCTAGCGCCTCTCCGCCCCGGAAGGTATACCCGCCCGCCAAGCGGCGAACAAGTAGGCGCTCGCTAAAGCCCCCCAGGGCGCCCACCGCATCGCGGCATCTCGAGCCCGGTTCTCGTCCACGCGCTCGAGATTAAAGCAGTACCTGGCCACCACCTTTTGAACACCCAAATCCCCAGCCGCCAGCGCCTCGATGCGCCCGAGAGCGCAGTAAAGCGCCTGCTCCGCGGTCCAGCGTCCCACGCCTCTCAATTTGGTCAATCGTTCAACAGCCGGCTCGAGTGGCAGCTCCTTAAAATCATTGTCTTCAAGCCCGCCTGAGGCCGCCACCTGCGCCACGCAAATAACATACTCGCCCTTTCGAGCCGAGAACTGCATCCCCTTGAGCGTCTCCGGTCGCGCCCGGGCCAGCCGCTCGGGCCTCGGAAAGGCATGGTGCGCCTCGCCGCCTAATTTCAACTTCTCCCCCCACCGCTTCACCACCCGCGCCCGGGTCCGCCCGCCGAAGGTGAGATTCACTTGCTGGGTCGTGATCGCGGTAACGAGACCCTCAAAAAGATTCAGATAGCGCACCGGGCGAAGACCCCGGAACTGCTGGACGATGGGCGCGAGCACACTGTCCCGGCGGGCCATGGCATAGAAGGGCGCCAGATCCAGATCGAAGGCCAGAAGGTGCTTGAGCGCCGCCTCGCCCGCCGCCGCCGCCCTCTTGCCAATCTGGCCTGGGGCGCGAAGCGTCATTTCGACCTCCCCGCCCTTCCCCGCCGCCCGCACCTCAATAAGTGCAAGACCACCGTCCGCGTCCATACCACCTTTGCCGCCCGTTTCGATTACCCGGCGGTAGACCTCGCCGTCGAAGCGGTTCACCAACTCCTCATCGGAGTGTTGGTAGCGGATGAGGCTTTCATGAAAGAGAAAACCCCCTTGTGGCTTGATGAGGCTTTTGAAGGTTCCCACCGCGTCAGTTGACCATGCGGCGGCTCACCGAAATCATTGCGAGTATCATAAAAACCAGCGTACACGCAGCTAAGACGAAAAAATGCCAGAGGAGCGATTCCACCTCGCCAAAGAGAATCAACCCGCGAACGATCTTGACCGCATGGGTGAGCGGAAGCATTTGCGAAAAGGCGCGCATCCACAACGGCAGGCCCTTCAGGGGGAAAAACGTTTCGGCGAAAAAAAACATCGGCATGACGACAAGCGAAAAATGAAAACTGAAGAACGAAAAACTCGGAGCAAGCCCCGCCGTGATGAGGCCCAGCGAGCCAAACATCAATCCTACGATGAAAATGATGGGGAACACCGCCAGAGCCCAGGGCGAGCCGATGAGCCCGAAGAGGCCGAGTACAATCATCATCAGCGTGGCGCCGATGACCGCGCGCGTCCCGCACCAGAGCAAATCCCCCAGGACAATATCGCCCAACGAGAGCGGGGTTGACATCATCGCCTCGTAGGTTTTCTGGATACGCATCCGATTATAGGCCCCGTAGGTGGACTCGAACGTCGAGGTCCACATCGCGATCGATACGACGAGGCCGGGGCCGATGAACTGGGCGTAGCTCACCCCGTTTATGGAGGGCACGAGCCGCCCGAGGCCGTAGCCGAAGGCCAGAAGATAAAGCGCATGCTCGCCGAAGTTTCCCGCCCACTCGGCCACGTAAAACGAGCGGTACTGGATCAGGTGGCGCAGCCACACCCGAACGGCCCTTCGGCTGGGGAGATTGTCGCGGTTGATCATTCGCGCAAGTCCCTCCCCGTCAAGCGGAGGAAAAGATCCTCCAGCGAGGCGGGCCGCCTCAGAAAATCCTCCTCGCCAGCCTCGAGCAGTCGCCGAACGGCCTCTGCGCCGTCCCGGCAGTAAATATAATGGGTGTCCCCGGCGCTCTCGATATCAAGGCCCAACTCGCCCAGAGCCCCCGCCGACCATGCGCGCCCGGCGCACCTGAGTTCGATGACCTCCTCGCCCACCCGCTCGCGCACCAGCGCCGTGGGCGGGCCCTCGACAAGTATCCGCCCCTGGTCCATGACCCCGATGCGATCGCAGAGCTGCGCCGCCTCTTCCATGTAATGGGTGGTGAGGAGGATCGTCAGCCCCCCGCTCTTAAGCTCGCGGAGGCGCTGCCAGACGAGATGCCGCGCCTGAGGGTCGAGGCCGGTCGTGGGCTCATCGAGAATAAGAAGGCGGGGCCGGTGGATGAGCGCCCGCGCGATGAGCAGCCGACGCTTCATCCCGCCCGAGAGGGTTTTGATCTGCTCATTCCACTTTTCCCTGAGCTGAACGAAGTCGAGGAGTTCCTCGATCCGCTCCCGGGAACGGTGGCGCGAGATGCCGAAATAATTGGCGAACACCCACATGTTCTCGTAGACGGTGAGTTCGTTGTCGAGGGTGTCATCCTGGGGAACGATCCCCATCTCCTCGCGGGCGCGGCAGCTCTCCGTGGTGCCGTCGAATCCGAGAACGCGAAGCTCCCCTCCTCCTCGGCGGGTGGCACCGTGAATCATGCGGATGGCTGTCGTCTTGCCCGCACCGTTCGGACCCAGCAGACCGTAGCACTCCCCCCGGCTAATCTCGAGGGTGATGCCGTCAACGGCTTTGAGGTCGCCAAACGATTTCGAAAGGCCGCGCGCGTCGATGTCTAGTTCGGCCAAAAAAAACACCTTTTCAAAACCAGAAAATTATTCGCTCTAAACGCCCCGGAGCTTTTCGGCCTCGGCCACGCGCTCGATGGCGATGATGAACGCGGCCGTGCGGAGCGAAACGTTTTTCTGTTTGGCGGCGGCGTGCACCTTCAAGGCCGAGGCCCTCATGATCACCCCAAGTTCGCTGTTCACACGCTCCTCGTCCCACTTGAACTGCTGAATGTTTTGGACCCACTCAAAATAGGAAACCGTCACCCCGCCCGCGTTCGCCAAAATATCAGGGATGATATACACACCTTTGTCCTCAAGATGAATCTGCCCTATCGAGGTACAAGGCGCGTTGGCCGCCTCGAGGACGATTCGTGCCTTGATCTGATCGGAGTTGTCCCGGTTGATGACACCCCCCATCGCCGCCGGTACGAGCATATCCACGT
>Ga0115002_10008923_pt1 | contig 11023 bp, 11 predicted proteins | sample ArcticOcean_MG_C_8_FD_89576 | JGI IMG/M metagenome (GOLD analysis project Ga0115002, IMG submission 89576) | Marine microbial communities from western Arctic Ocean - ArcticOcean_MG_CB11_86 | ecosystem: Environmental > Aquatic > Marine > Oceanic | place: Arctic Ocean: Canada Basin | collected... | reverse complement strand
CAGCGACGCCGGGGCCGTACGCGCGGTTCGCATCGCGCGAGAATGGACGGGCTGCCGCCGTGCCGCGGTCGAAGACCGTGTCGTGGTGGCACAGGAGCGCGACTCGCGCGTGTCCCGTTCCCGCCATGGTCGCATGAACATATGGGCCACGCTCCTCGATCGGCACCAGCTCGGATGTGAAGCCGAGCACCTCGAGCCGGGACGCTATGTCCCTCGCCAACCCTCCCAGCAGATCGACCGCATCGGCACGCGAGTCGATGCTGACCCAGCGCTCAAGATCGGCCAGCAGTTCGTCCAATCGATCGCCGATGCAGGTGCGGACGCGGCGGGCTTCACGTAACGCGGGTTCAGGGAGTTCTGCGCCTGGATCGTTCGCTGCGTCGCTCATGGTGTCGGGCCGCGAGGCTACCAGCCCCGGGGAAATGCCATATGGGTGTTGACGTACGCCCATCTGCGGACGAACCTTCGAACGTGAAGTATGCGCCGACACCCCGGCACGGCACGGCCGTGGCGCTTCTGGTCGCGCTCGGGATTCTCGGCGCGTGCGGTGGAGCCGACTCCAGCTCAAGCGAAGAGTCTGCCCCGACGGTGCTCGTGAGCGACTCCAACACGGCCGCTGGACGATTCCCAGATGAAGAGCTCCATCGGGCCGAGCTTGAGGAGGCTGAGTTGGCTGCAGCTGAGCAGACGGCTTCCGAGGAAGCGGCCTCGGACACTGTCGAGCCTGAAGACGTCTTCAACGAAGCACCAGGCTCGGCGTCCACCGAAGAGGCTTCGGCGATTGAAACTGGCCCTTCGGAAACGTCGAGCGACGACGGGTCGCGCTCAGTCTCCGAAGAGGAGACACAGGTCGGAATTCCCGCTGGAACACTCGAATCCGGTGTCTACACAGCGGGTGTGTTCGAGCCAGCGTTCGTTCTCGACATCGGCGCTGGCTGGGTGTCGTTTCAGAGCGATCTTCCCGATGTCGTGGCGTTTTTGCCGAGCGACAACTCCGACCTCTCGGTGTCCTTTCTCAGCCCAAATCTTTCGATCGCATTGATCGACGATGCCGACGAGTACCTCGGGGCTGATCCCGCCGGAGAGCAGCTTCTCGATCCTCTCGCGTTCAACTACTTCGACTGGATTCACGAACACGCGCACTACGAAGCCGGCGACCTGAGGACGGAGCTTCTCGCCGGCCGGGCCGTTTCGAGCCTCGACGCATCGCTCGTGACCGGCTACCCCTGGAAGGAATGCCTTGGCGACTGCGCCCTTCTGGTTGTAGCTAGCGACGGCGAGATACTCGCTCAGGAGTAGGTTTTCGTGAGCGCCTCTACACAACGGATGTGGACGACCTCACGTTGGTTGTGTCGGTGGCTGCACCACTCGAGAAGTTCGACGCATTGCTCCCGCGTGCCATCGAGTTTCTGAGCACGCTGAGGCTTGTTGCGGACATCGAGCCCGAGTTGGTAGTCGAACCCCAACCGCAGGACGCAGCCGCCGAGCCGGAGTTGAGCGGAAACGACAGCCCAGCCGAGGCGCCTGCAGAGCCCGTAGCGCCTGATTCGCCACCAGGTGTGGAATCCGAGCCGGCGGATTCCGACGTGGCTCCAGACATCGCACAGGAGCCTGAGGCGCTACCGCCTGCGCCTCTCGCGTCCTAGCTCCGGATTATCATGCCGTTTCGTAGGAGCTCATGCTGTTGGCAGCGTGAACGCGATGCGCGCCCCGCCACCGGGACGGTTCTCGGCCCAGATTCGGCCACCCTGAGCTTCGACAAGCCCGCGAGCGATCGCGAGCCCGAGGCCTGATCCGTCGCCGGCTATCTTCGAGCGGGCCGGGTCGGCGCGCCAGAAGCGGTCGAAAACCCTCTCCAGTGCGTCGGGCGGCAGACCGATGCCGGTGTCCTCGACGGCGACCTCGACCTCGGTGGCGCGCGGTTCCACTCTGACGGCGACTGTGCCATCAGACGGTGTGTGTCGCAGCGCGTTCGAAAGCAGTTTGTACAGGACCCGCTCGAGACTCTCGGGCGCGCAGCAGACCATCGGTGATGGCTCGACGATCCGTGCGTCGAGGCATACGTGGCGGGCCTCCGCCTCGGCCTCCAGCCCACGTACGCACGATTCCACAACTGGCGCAAGGCGAGCCTCTCGCAGTTCAAGACTTAGTGCCCCGGCATCGATCCGTGAAAGCTCGAACAGGTCATCGACGAGGCTCGAGAGCGTGTGAACCTGCTCCCGCAAGGCCGGGAGATAGCGTTCGGGTTTTGCCAGGCCGTCCTCGAGTGCCTCGAGCATGGCTTGCATCGAGGCGAGGGGCGTGCGGAGGTCATGACTTGCCCAAGCGACGAGCTGACGTTATGCATCGAACACGTCCTCGAGATTGGTCGCCATCCGGTTGAAGGAGGCGGCGAGCTCAGCGAGTTCGGCTGGGCCCGTTTCGGCGGCGCGTGCACCAAGGTCTCCGTCCGCAATCGCGGCCGCCGTCGCGCGCAACTCGTCGAGTGGACGAGCGACCGCTCGCGCGAGCACCAGGCCACCAGCAACCGCTGCCAACGAGGCTGCTGCCGACAGTGTCAGCACCGTCAAGTCGTGCCCCGAGTTGAACATCACAACTCCGGACGCCGCGACAGCAGCTAGCGGCAGGATGACGCAGATGAGAGATAGCGCGACGAGTTGAACGCGCATGTGTTTCAGCCGTGGCACGAGCAGAGCTGCCAGGAGGCCTGCTGCGAGCGTGGATAGCGCGACGACAACGGTGAAGGTGATCATTCAGGCACGAACCTATAGCCCACGCCCCACACGGTCTGCAGAAATGCTGGCTTGGAGGGGGCGCTCTCGATTTTCTCGCGAAGTCGCCGAATGTGGACGGTCACTGTCCCCGTGTCGAGCGCGGCCGTGTAGCCCCAAACGCGATCCATGAGCTGGTCGCGCGAGAACACCTGTCTCGGGTTGCTCGCCACGAACCAGAGGAGATCGAACTCCTTGGCGGTGAGTTTGATCTCCTCACCGTTACATGTGACTTCGCGTGAGGCAGAGTCGAGCTCGAGGCCCGTGAACGTCAGTCGTTCGCTTGTCTTCGGCTCAGCGTTGGTGCGCCGCAGCACGGTTCTGACGCGCGCAACGAGCTCGCGCGGTGAGAAGGGCTTCGTCACGTAGTCGTCGGCGCCCAGTTCGAGTCCGACGATTCGATCCGCTTCTTCGCCCCGGGCCGTCAGCATGATGACTGGCAGGTCGGAGTTGGAGCGGATCCAGCGACAGAGCTCAAGGCCGTCCATTCCCGGGAGCATGAGGTCGAGAACCACGAGGTGCGGCGTGTGGTTCTGCAGCAGCTGTTGCGCCTCCCGGCCGTCGCCAGCTTCAAGTGTGTCGTATCCCTCGCGTTCCAGGTAGCTAACAACGACTTCGCGGATTGTTGGCTCGTCGTCGACGACCAGAACGGTGGGGCTCATTGTCATATTGAACATTGTCGGCCTGCTTGTAGCGAAACGGGAGGGGCCTCGGCCCCTCCCGGGATCGCTGTTGAAGTCAAGCGTGCTAGCTCTTGGCGAGCCGTTCGATGGTGATCTCGGCAACCGGACCAATCCAGGCGGCGTCTTGTATCTCGATGTCGCCGATGCCGGGCTGGATGCCTGGGTGCTTGCGAATCACGTTGCCTTCCGCGTCATGCACGAACTGGTTGCCCACGCCGGGGATGTGCGACGAGAGCTGATTGTTCGCTTCGCTGCCCGCGTCACAGGCGCCCTTGTTGAAGACGCGAATCGTCTTGCCGCGGTTCAAACGGACTGAGTTGACTCCGGTGAACGCGTCGTTGGTCTTGACGAGCATGCTGATCAGGCTGAGGCGGTTGTACTTGCCCTTGGCCACAACCTCGAACATTGCAGTTTCGTCAGGGCCGATCGCGGTGTCTGTGGCAGAGACGATGCTCTTCACTCCCTTGAGCTTTGAACCAGCGTCAACGAGGATCTGGTTGTTGGCGTCCTCGGCGACCGCGACGACCGCGTGGCTCGCGACCCTGCCGCGTTGCCAGATCTTGGCGTATTTCGTGTGCACTGCCGCTACCGGTGGCGCGAGCGGTTGAGTTGTCGTGAGATTGGTGAACGTGATCTTGTAGGTGTAGTTCTTCTTTGCCTTCTTGCCATTTCCAGCAAGTGCTGGCGTGGCGCCGATCGTAAGGAGCGCGATCCCGGCAAGGCAGAACATGAGCAAACGTCGCATTCGGGTAGAAGCTCCTAGTTGAAGACCATCGCAACCTACGAATCGCGCCTTGCACTCTCGTTACGAACTTCTTAACGGACCGTGAATGGTTAGAAGCCGGACTCGGCGGATAGCCGACGAAACCGACGCCATGCCTTGAAGAGGCGACGGGCCCTAGCTCGGAAGTCGCACGATGCCATCAACGATTGCTACGAGACCATCTCGCTCGAGTGCCCGAACGGCCTCTTCGTCCAGTTGCTCGAGTTGCCTTGCCGACTCGGAGACCTCCTGCAACGTTCGAGAACGACGCTGTCGGAACGAACCCTCGAACGGCGACTGCTTGCGCGCGGGCTCGAAGCGGCGTCCGCGCGCCGGGCACGTTCCCGTGAGTGGGCATTCGCCGCAGCGCGGAACACGGGCAAGGCAGATCGTCGCGCCAAGATCCATCAGCGCAGCGGCGCTTCGGTGCGTGAACTTGAACCCTGTGCGCTCCTGGATGCGACTCACGTTGACGTCGATCGGCAGCACCGCCGCCTGGTGCGCGAATCGCGCAACGGCATCGGCCGTGTAGCGGCCCACTCCCGGTAGATCCGTTAGGTCATCTGGCCACCCATGCGCGGCAATATGAGTCGCGGCCCGGTGAAGATTGACCGCCCGCCGGTCGTAGCCCAATCCCCGCCAGGCCTTGATTACGTCAGCAAGCGGCGCATCAGCTAGCGCTTGGACTGTCGGCCAGCGCTCAATCCAGGCTACGTATCGAGGTCTGACCCGCTCGACCTGGGTTTGCTGCAGCATGACCTCGGAGACCAGCACGCTGTACGGATCATTGGTGCGGCGCCACGGTAGATCTCGACCGTTTGAATCGAACCATGTGAGCAGCGCGTCTTCCATGGTCGGGGACGCTAGGCGACCTGCGTCGGCCGCCGCTTGACGAGAGGTGTCTAGCGCGTCTCGAGTTTGAGCGCGAAGATTGTGACTCGCGTACAGCGTCGCTTGCTGGTGTTCTTCGCGCCGTCGCGCGCTCGGGTGCAGAGGTGATATCGACCGACCTTGCGTGGTTTCCAGACGACGTGAACCACCTTTCGCGGCTCCACGCGGCCAAGCCAGATCCGCCAGCGTTTTCTGACCTTCGTGCCCTTGCAGATCCATACCGTGACCTGGCCCTGGCCCTGATCTTGGAGAACTGAGTAGCGAAGCTTCAGCCCCTTGCCGACTCGGCCCTTCGCAGAGAGCGGCTTCACACGTGGCGCGAACACGTCGAGGGCCGGCAAGGTGCCGGTCGGATCGGCGAGGACGCGCAGCACCGGGCCGGGGCAGTCGGTTCCAGAGCTGCCGCAAGCGGATCCCATGCGTACCCATTGCCAGTAGTAGAGGCCAGGTTCGAGTCCGGTGATCAAGGCGAGATGCGAGGTCGGGTTGCTGGCAGAACGGCTGGCGGGCACGGTGATCTGTGGATCGGAGAGTTTGCCGAGCGCGTCGAGCGAGGCGCTCGAACTCATCCGTATCGTGAAACTCGCGCTCGCCGCGAGAGCGCTCATCGAAATCTCGATTGGAAACGCCAGATCCGAGACCGTTGCACGATGGGTCGCTGTAGTTGCGCCAGGCGTGCCACGTATGGTCGGCATCGGCCCGCAACTCGGATCCGAGTGCGACGACCACGCTGCAGCTGGGATGTTCGAACCGTGGGCCCGCATGAGGATCATCCGCGTGCTGAGTGAGCGCCAAGAAGTACTCAGAGCATTGGTGCCCCGGCTCGGGTGTCATCGCGAATACCAAGGCGTCCCCGAAGGGCACGATCTAGTTCGCCGCTGGGCTCACGCCCTTGGGTGTGCTCAGGGCGGCCACCAAGGCGGTCGACGGGAGCGCTTCCTTCCAGGTGCGCGAACCTCTAGGTAGAGCTGAAGTGAGGCATGATTTCAGCTGCGAACACGCGAAGTTGCTGCTCGAACACACTCCAGGGCATCCCTTCGGCCCAGTGAATCATCACGTGCTCGAGGCCCGGGTAGCGCTCCTCCCATTCCTTGAGGCGAGCGACGATCGTCTCGGGCGGGCCGCAGAGCCATGCTTGTTGCGATACGCCATCTTCGATCGCCGGTAGCCCGTCCCCGCTCGGTGTGCCGATCGGTTGGCCCTTGTCGTCGGTATATCGAACGATTCCAAAGGGGGCGAACCACTTGTAGCGCTCGTCGTGGAACGGTCGCACGCGCTCGATTGCTTCGTGTTCAGTGTCAGCGATGTAGAGGCCGAAGCCGCGGCTGATGTTTTCGCCGAGCGCCAGGTCACGTCCGGCCTCGGCAGCGGCGTCTCGATACTGGTGGGCGATCTGCTCGACCATGAGCTCGCCGGTGAGTGTCGTGATTCCCTTGATGCCGCGTTTGGCGATGAACGAGATGGTGCGACCACTAGAGATCGCCTGCCACATCTCAACCGGCTGTCGTAGAGGCCTTGGAACGACCGTAATGTCCTCGAGGTCGTAGCCGCGATATGGCACGCGTGCGGGAATCTGGAAGTGCTTGCCGTCATGCTGAAGCACGTCATCGTGGAGCGCTTTGACAAGTAGGTCGACCGACTCCTCGAACAGCTCGCGATTCGCGTCTGCGTCGATCAGCGGTGCCCCAAGGGTTTCGACCTCGCGCGTTTGGTATCCACGCCCGATACCGAGGATGACCCGACCGCCGGTGACGATGTCCGCAACCGCGTAGTCCTCGGCGAGTCGAATCGGGTGCCAGGTCGTAAGAGTGTTGAACGCGCATCCATGTTTGAGTCGCTTCGTCTGTGTAGCGAGCCACGTGTTGAGGAGGATGAGATTCGGAAAGACCTCGTATCCCTCGCGCTGGAAGTGGTGTTCCGCAGTCCATAGGCACCAGTAGCCGAGCTCGTCCATGAGCTGCGCGGCATCTCTCGCGGTCCAGTACGCCTCCTGAAACCGTTCGTTCGGATAGCGGCGCGCATCTGGCGCCGTTCCCCCGCGACCGACGTTCTCGAGCTCCAGATGGCCAACGTATAGCACCGAGAATTTCTTGATCATGCTGCTGTTCCTACCTGTCGGGGTGCGTTCCGTGGATGTGCGAGCGAGACAATGATGTCACTCCCCGCTTCGGCATGTCGGGCACGACATGCCGAGGTTTGCAGCGCTAGGGCGCGGGTGAGGACGATGACCGCGTGAGTAGCTGAATGAGCACGGGGATCGACGCGAGTACGAGAACGACACGGACGAGATGGAAGACAGCCACCTCGACCGCTCCTGTCTCCTCTTCGGCGGCTATCGCAGCGATAGCGCTGAGGCCGCCCGGTGAGGTAGCGAGAAACTCGCTCGGTGGGGCCATTCCCAGCGAACGCAAGAGGAAGGCGATACCGACCCCGGCAACGATAATCAGGACTCCCGCAAGTAGGCCTGGAAGCAGCGATGTTTTCACCGCGCCAAGGGTCTCTCGCGTCACGAGCACACCGATCGCTGCGCCGACAACAATGAATGCAGCACCCTCGAGGGGAGCTGGCAGTGACGCGTCGAGTTGCGCCCCCGCCGTCGCGATGGCAGCGCCCAACATGGCTCCGATGATCAGGCCGCCCGGGACGTTGAGGTACTGCAGGAGCAACCCGCCGGCGGCTGCCGCTCCGAGTGCTACGACTACGTCCATGTTTGGCCCCCGTCTTGCCCGCTTGCTCACGTGGCGAGCCTAGCCGCCGCGGCAGCGAAGAACGGGGACCTTGGACCAGACGCGCGAGCGGCGCGCCAACGACAGGTAGTCGTGGGCCTCGTTGGATCGCAGTCGTTTCTCGGGGTGCGATCGCTAGGCTGAGCCCATCGTGGTACGTGTCCGCTTTGCGCCAAGCCCTTCAGGGTCGCTCCATGTCGGTGGGGCCTTGACTGCGGTGGCGAACCGACGCTTTGCCGACGAGCATGGCGGCACGTTTCTCGTCAGGATCGATGACACCGATCCGGAGAGAAGTGAGATCGCCTCCGAGGAGGCCATTCTGAGCGATCTTGCGTGGCTGGGTATCGAGCCAGACGAGCCGCCTGTTCGCCAGAGCGCTCGCGGCGATCTCTATCGCCGAGCAGCCGAGTCTCTTGCCGAGCGTGGTCTTCTCACCGAAGACGCTGGAGCGCTCAGAGCAACGACCGCCTGGCGTCCGACTCTGATTCGCGCTGACGGCTCCGCCACGTATCACCTAGCCAGCGTTGTCGACGACGGCGAGCTTGGCATCACTCATGTCATACGCGGGCGCGACCATCTGTCGAGCACCGACCTGCATGTCGAGCTTGCGCGCGGGCTCGACTACGACATCCCCGAGTATGTCCACCACGGACTCCTCGTCAGCGCCGACGGAAAGAAGCTGTCGAAGCGTGACGGAGCTACGTCGGTCTCGGCTCTTCGAGACGATGGCATTCCGGCGGAGGCGGTTCGTGCGTACCTCGAGGAGCTGTCCGTCCCGAAGCACGACGTTCAGCTCGACCTATCGCGTCTCGAGCGCCTCTCGATCGACGCAATCGCCGGGCTCGAGGACGCTGATCTCGTAGGTCGAGTCGGCGTGTCGCCTCGGTTGGCGCCCGCGCTGCGTGGGGCGCGCACCCTCAAGGAGGGCCGGACGTTCGCAGACCAGATCGAGGCCGTGCCAGGACGCCGCGAGTTGGTAGAAGAGGAGCAGGTTGCGGTTCAGCGGCTGATCGATCTGCGGGAGCGCGCTCCCGACCAGCTCGACCGGGATACAGCGAAAGCGCTCCTTCGTGAAGTCAAGGCTGTGGGGGGCAATCTCCGCACCGTCCGCGAGGTACTGACCGGGGAGAGACGTGGCCCGGAGCTGTGGACGGTGCTCTACGCGCTCGATCGCGGCGAGATGCTCAAACGGCTCGAGCAGGGGCTTCGGCCCTAGCGTCGCTCTCGTGAAGATCTACGACACAAGCACGCGAAGTCTCGATGCGCTCCCCGAGCGCCCAGGGCCTGTGCGCATGTACTTCTGTGGCCCTACCGTCTATCAGCGAATTCACGTGGGGAATGCGCGCCCGTTCGTGCTTTCTATGTGGCTGCGTCGTTGGCTCATCGAGTGCGGTTACGACGTAGTCCTCGTCGAGAACATCACAGATATCAACGACAAGATCTACGACGCCGCCCGAGCCGAAGGGATCGCGAGCGCCGAGCTGGCTGCACGCGCGGCAGCGTGGTACGTGGAAGACACGGAGTTGCTGGGTCTTGGGCGACCCGATTTCGAGCCTCTCGTCACGGAGACGATGCCCGAGATCGTCGGGTTGATCGAGGATCTCGTAGCTCGAGACTTGGCGTACGAAGCCGACGGCGATGTGTACTTTCGTGTCTGCGACTTCAAAGACTACGGTTGCCTGTCTGGGCAACGGCTGGACGATGTTCAGGAACAAGAGCCAAGCGCCGTGAAGCAAGACCGTCGAGACTTCGCTCTCTGGAAGGGTCACAAGCCGAGCGAAGATGCGCACTGGCCATCGCCGTGGGGTGATGGGCGGCCGGGCTGGCACATCGAATGCTCCGCGATGGCCGAGAAGTTCCTCGGTGCTGATTTCGAGATTCATGGGGGTGGCCTCGATCTCGTGTTTCCACATCACGAGAATGAGCTCGCACAGTCACGTGGAGCCGGTCGTGAATTCGCCAAGATCTGGATGCACAACGGGATGCTCCAGCTCACTGGAGAGAAGATGTCAAAGTCGCTCGGCAACATTGCGACACTTCGCGAGGTCATCGAGCAGTGGGGGAGAGAGACGCTCCTTCTCTATTTCATGACAGGCCTGTGGCGCAACCCGATCGACTTTTCCATCGATTCAATGGACGCGGCCGCGTCTCAGGTTGAGAGCTTTCGGAATGCGCTTCGATCCGGTGGAGCGCTGAGCGAGGCCTCGCCAGCCGCCGATTCGGTGAACGATGAAGGGTGGCAAGAGCTAGTGGCGGCGCTCGAGGACGACTTCAATACGGCGACGGCGCTCGCGATATTCCATGGCTGGCGCGCTACAGGGCAACTCGCCCTCCTTCGGCGTGGGCTCGCGCTATTCGGGCTCGACCGGCTTGAAGTCGAAGACGCGGTGCCGCCAGAGCTCGCCGCGCTTGCGCAGGCTCGGGTCGCGGCGCGGGCTGCAAAAGACTTCGACGAGGCGGATCGCCTACGCGAGCAGATTGAACAGGCGGGCTGGGACGTTCGAGACACGGTCAACGGCTTCGAGCTGGTTAGACGACGGTGAGTGCGCCGCGCGAATTCGTCTACGGACGGCAACCCGTGCGCGAGCTACTGCGTGCCGGGGGACGGAAGGTTCACGAGGTTCAGGCAACTGAGGCCGCCCTGTCAGCTGAGACCTGGCTCCGGGATTGGCCGGGGCTACGCCTCAAGATTGTGCGCGAGCGCGAGCTAAACCAGGCCGCAGATACTCGTGAGCACCAGGGTGTGATGGCCACGTGCGAAGCATTTTCGTACGCGGATGCTTGGGAACTTGCTGCCGTCGAGAACCCGTTGATCGTCTGCCTTGACGGGGTCACGGATCCGCACAACCTCGGGGCCGTATGCCGAAGTGCCGAGGCTGCAGGAGCCACAGGTGTTGTTATTCCGGAACGAGCATCTGCACGCGTAACGCCGGCGGTTTGCAAGTCCTCTGCTGGGGCAGTCGAATATCTGCCCGTCGCAGTCGTGGTCAATCTCGCTCGCTATCTCGAGGACATAAAGCGAGACAGTCTGTGGATCTGGGCTGTCGCTCAGGGGGAGGCAACTTCGATCTGGGCGACCGACCTCGTTACGGGGACGGTGCTCGTTCTCGGCGCCGAGGGAAGCGGCCTGCGCCCAGGGGTACGACGTGTCTGCGATGCCGCACTCAGCATTCCTCTTCACGGAGCGGT
>Ga0115002_10008921_pt1 | contig 11024 bp, 10 predicted proteins | sample ArcticOcean_MG_C_8_FD_89576 | JGI IMG/M metagenome (GOLD analysis project Ga0115002, IMG submission 89576) | Marine microbial communities from western Arctic Ocean - ArcticOcean_MG_CB11_86 | ecosystem: Environmental > Aquatic > Marine > Oceanic | place: Arctic Ocean: Canada Basin | collected... | reverse complement strand
CGCTGTAACGGCGATCCGTGATGGCAAGCAATCGAACAGTGGAGCATATTGCCGTGAGTTCAAGACGGTGGTTTCGATCGATGGCCAGACTGAAGAAGCCTTTGGAATGGCCTGCCAGCAAACGGATGGTAGTTGGAAGATCGAAAATTAATTGAAAACTAATAATGTTTGACTAAGACGATAAAATTAAAAATTCCGTGTGCTTAGATTGCGTGGTGCACGATACTTACTGATTTGTTTGGCCTCAACAGTTGTTGCATTCCACTTTGCATAAGTGACGCGCGATGAAAGATCCATATAAAGTTTTGGGCGTAGCTACGTCTGCGAGCCAGGAGGTGATCAAGAAGGCGTATCGTCGACTTGCCAAAGAACTGCACCCCGATCTCAACCCTAACGATAAATTGGTTGAACAGCATTTTAAGGAAGTTGCATCGGCATACGATATTCTCTCCGATGCCAAAAAACGCCGACGCCTTGATCAAGGCGAAATTAACGCAGATGGATCTGAACGCGCTGGTGCGCGATATCATCGCGGTTACACTCAAGCTGGTGTCGGCGAATCAGGTTTTCGTGAGTCTGAGATGGATATTTCGGATGTATTCGCCGATCTATTTGGCCGGCGTAGACGAGGACAAAATTTTTCGTCCGCAGAAAAAAGCCAAGATCTCAAATTTGAACTTCGTTTGTCCTTCGTGGACGCCGCAAATGGCGTAAGTCGGCGAATTAAGTTGCCAGATGGAAAGTCGCTGGATGTCAATATTCCTGCGGGTACCGAAGAAGGGCGAACACTTCGACTAAAAGGGCAAGGGCAGCCTGGGTTGGGGGGCGGTTCGCCAGGCGATGTTTTAATCGAAATCCAAGTTGATCCACACCATAATTTCGATAAGCAGGGATTGGATGTTTACCTCGAACTACCAGTGACGCTTGCGGAGGCAATGCTCGGCGCGCGGGTCAATGTGCCGACGATTTCGGGAAATGTAATGGTGACTATACCGTCTAGTTCGAACACGGGAACAAAATTACGTCTTAAAGGCAAGGGCATTGCTACCGCAAAGGGAGATAAAATGGGCAACCAGTACGTCACACTCCGTGTTGTCCTGCCAGATAAGCCAAACGAGGAATTAAGCGAATTCGTTCGCGAATGGTCGAAGACACACCATTACATAGTCCGTAAAGATGACGGGTCATACTAAACATTTTCACCAAGGTTGTTTGCAAGCATTGCCTTCGCGCTTTTTATGTCTTTATGATCGGAGGGGTTTTTTTGCGGGATTTTGGTCAGCATCGGCGGTCTTTAAAAGGGTATGAGTGATAATAAACCGAATTCTACTTAAGGCGAACCGAGTGAGGTGGCTTTGCGTTAAGGATCGCATTGTGTAGGATGAATGCTCGCACTTCGGCGATATCTCATAATGGAGAATTGATGAGCGATATGCAGGCACTTATGTCGGGTAAGCGAGGACTCGTCATGGGAGTCGCAAACGATCGGTCCATTGCCTGGGGTATAGCCCGGATGCTTGCGGAACACGGCGCAGAACTTGCGTTTACGTTTCAAGGTGGAGCGCTGGAAAAGCGCGTTCGTCCACTTGCTGAGTCGGTTGGCTCGACCCTTGTCATGGATTGTGATGTGACGGACGATAGCAGTATCGAAAAAGTTTTTGGTCTTCTCGAAAAAGAGTGGGGTAGTTTAGATTTTGTTGTTCACGCCATCGCTTATTCTGATAAAGAGGAGCTAAAGGGTCAATACCTACAAACCAGTCGAGCTAACTTTCTCAAAACGCTTGATGTATCGTGTTATTCGCTGACGGCAGTATGCCAACGTGCTGTGCCCTTGATGACACAGGGTGGAAGCGTGGTAACACTCACTTACTACGGGGCTGAACGGGTGATGCCACATTACAATGTTATGGGTGTCGCTAAGGCTGCACTCGAAGCAAGTGTTCGCTACCTCGCGGCAGATCTTGGTGGCAGTGGTATTCGCGTGAATGCAATTTCCGCCGGTCCGGTTAAAACACTGGCTGCATCGGGCATCGGCGACTTTCGATATATTCTCAAGTGGAACGAATTAAACTCTCCTCTCAAGCGTAATGTCACTATCGATGAAATTGGTGGTGCTGGACTCTATCTTTTGAGCGATCTTTCAACCGCGGTTACTGGTGAAGTTCATCATGTTGACAGCGGGTACCATACTGTCGGTATGGTTGCGGTAGACGCTGCTGAGGAAGTTGCACGACTGCTTGAGGGGCTCGAAGTCAAGACCTGAGGAGGCTTTTGGGCCCATGTCGCACAATTCATTTGGACATCTATTTCGGTTTACTACTTGGGGCGAGAGCCACGGGCCAGCCATTGGCTGTGTTGTGGATGGGGTGCCGCCAAGTATCGAGCTCGATGAAGCCGATATTCAAGTACGATTGGATAAACGACGTCCAGGGCAGAGTAGACATATGAGCCAGAGGCGCGAACCAGACAAAATTCAGATTCTCTCAGGTGTTTTTGAAGGTAAGACAACTGGGGCACCGATTAGTCTGATGATTGAAAATCAGGATCAACGCGGTCGCGACTATGAGGATATTAAGGATAAGTTTAGACCTGGCCACGCAGATTATACCTATTGGGCTAAATATGGTTTCCGGGACTACCGCGGTGGTGGTCGGTCGTCGGCACGCGAAACGGCAATGCGTGTTGCGGCCGGCGCAATAGCCAGCAAAATACTTGCTGTAGAAATCTCATCTGAGATATTGATACGAGGTGCCTTGATACAAATCGGGCCCCATGCAGTAGATCGCGGCCGATGGGACTGGGAGTGTGTCGGGGAGAGCCCGTTTTTCTGCCCTGATGCGCAAATGTCGGCGACATGGGAATCCCACCTTGACGAGACGCGAAAATCTGGATCATCTGTCGGTGCTATAGTCGAAGTTGTTGCAAGCGGCCTACCGCCGGGGCTCGGTGCGCCAATATACGCAAAGGTAGATGCGGAATTGGCGACTGCGCTAATGAGCATCAATGCGGTCAAGGGTGTGGAAATCGGTGCAGGGTTTGCCGCTGCGGAATTATCGGGGGAAGATAACCTCGATGAGATGCGCATTGGCGTGGACGGGACCGTTCAATTTCAGTCGAACAACGCGGGCGGTATTTTGGGTGGTATATCTACAGGGCAGGATATTGTCGTGCGCTTTGCTGTAAAACCTACCAGCTCTATTTTGCAACCTGTCAGTACAGTTAACGTCGACTTGCAAGAGACAGATATCTCGACAAAAGGACGCCACGATCCTTGTGTGGGCATTAGGGCTGTGCCAGTGGGTGAGGCGATGGTTGCTTGTGTTCTTGCGGACCACTGGCTTCGGCATAAGGCTCAATGCGGGTGATTTTAAACAGTACGCCGGATAGTTAAAATGCAGTCCAATAACACATTTACTGATCAACACGGCCTGGCAATAACCGCATCGAATGTAGAGGCGGTGGAGTTCTATAACCGAACTGTCTCTGGCTATTTAGCCCTTCGTTCAGACGTTGGCGCAGAACTAAAAGGCATGTTTGGCGCTGATCCCGACATCGTTATGGGGCATACGCTTAAGGGCTATTTTTACCAACTCTTTGCTAACCCAACGCTTGACCGCAGAACTGCACAGGTGATTGTAGCGGCTGAAAAATCGGCGCTTGAACGCGGTGCAAACCAACGAGAACTGCGTCATATCTCAGCGTTGAAGGCTTGGTTTGACGGAGATCTTGTCCGCGCTGTCCAGATTTGGGAGGATATACTCCTTGAGCACCCGCTCGACGCGATTGCCCTTCGTCTCGCTTATCACACCTACTTTTATCTAGGTGATATAGCCAACGGCCGTGACTTGCCGGCGCGCGTTATGCATGCCTGGAATGAGGATGTGCCGTGCTACGGCTTTATAATAGGCGTTTATGCTTTCGCGCTTGAGGAAGCCGGGGACTATGGTGCTGCGGAGAGACTTGGGCGTCAGGCCGTTGATTTGAACGCCGGTGATATTTGGGCGGTTCATTCCGTATGTCATGTCTTGGAGATGCAGGGCCGACATCGCGAAGGTATCGACTGGGTTAAGTCGACTGAACTTGGATGGCGACACTGCAATAACTTTCGCTATCACATCTGGTGGCATCGAACGCTGTTTCACCTCGAACTGAATCAATACGACGAAGTGCTTGGGTTGTATGATACCGAAGTGCGCGCCGACAAATCGGACGAATATCTGGATATTTGCAATGCGGCCTCGCTGCTTTGGCGGCTTGAGGCACGCGGCGTCGCGGTTGGCGACCGCTGGGATGAACTTGCTAACGTATCAGAGAATCGTATCGACGATCATGTTTTGGCATTCGCTGATGCCCACTTCGCCATGGCGCTGACCAGCGGTGGTCGCAACATGGCGGTTGCGCACATGTTGGAAAATCTGCGTAAATTTGCTCTTGACGGCTCAAAGACTGAAGCTGCCGTTACGAATAATGTAGGTCTACCACTTTGTGAGGCATTGGTTGCTTACCGTAGTGGCGATTACGCTCAGGTTGTAGATCTCTTGCAGCCAATCCGCTACGATTTTTTGACTCTAGGTGGCAGTCATGCACAGCGCGATCTCTTCGTCGAAACACTCATAAATGCTGCGCTCAAATCTCGGCAATTTATACTTGCACGATCACTGCTATCAGAACGTACTGCGCTAAGGGCGCGTAGCCCATCGAGCTGGAGACAACTCGCCGCCGCCCATGAGGGACTCGGGGATAAGCAGCGTGCACGTGCTGCTGAGGCAAATGCCGTAGATGCATTATCTGCGTAGTTGGGACTTATTCTTAATTCACTATCGAAGGCCGGTATATCGACCATGCTTACTCTCAAAAGAATTTTTCTTTACGGGTTAGCGTCGCTTGGCGGAATCACGTTTGTCGCTATCATTTTTGTTAGTGGATTGGCGCTAAAATTCAGCAATGACATACGGCCGTTGCCACCCCTCATCCTGCTGGAAGCAGACCTAAGTGCAGGTGTAGCAGAGTTTCGCAAAGACGGGTTGATTTCTGTTTTTGATACTGGGCCGCTCCTGATGCGGGGTTTTGTTGATGCTCTAGAAGCGGCAAGCAAGGACGACCGTGTTCAGGGTTTGGTTGTCAGGTTCGGATCAGGTGGTATCACCGTTGCCCAAGCACAGGAATTGCGGGACGCAGTCGTAAGGTTCAATAGTAGTGGCAAATTCACTTTGGCTTTTTCAGAGTCATTTGGCGGAATTGGGAGCGGCACAGTTGCCTACTATCTTGCCAGTGCTTTCGACTCCATTTGGATCCAACCTTCGGGTGCTGTTGGGCTTACAGGGATAGCTCTTGAGGCACCGTTCATCAAAGGCACGTTAGACAAGCTAGGCGTAAAGGTGAAGGTTGAACAGCGCCAGGAATACAAGGCTGCTGTAGAAATGTTCACACGAGAACATTTCAGCGTGCCGGCGCGCGCATCTCTGCAGCAGCTCGTCGATTCCTGGTTTGCGCAGATTGTTGGAGGCATTGCAACGGCTCGCGGATTTGAACCAGTTGCTGTCCGAAAACTTATTGATGATGGGCCATATCTCGCACGGGAAGCGCTTACTATTAATCTTGTTGATGGACTCGGTTATTGGATCGATGTTTTGGATTCGGCACGTGCTTCAGCAAGCGTTGATACGGTTATTGCAGACCGCATGCGCATCGACAGATATCTAGCCAGCGTCGAACGACCGAATAGCAATGGCCCAAAAGTCGCAATGATCTACGGAGTTGGTACTGTTTTGCCTGGCGTGGACGATGATCCAATTTCTGGCGGCGCTAATTTTGCCGCTGATTCAGTTGCTAAAGCAATTGCGACGGCAACTAAAAATAATGATATTCGCGCCATTCTGTTTCGTATCGACAGTCCAGGTGGTTCCTATACGGCAGCTGACACAGTTTGGCGAGAAGTTGACCGTGCGAGCCGAGCGGGCAAGCCCGTTGTTGTATCGATGGCAGGGGAGGCGGCATCTGGCGGTTATTTTGTCGCTATGGCGGCTGATCGCATCGTCGCACAGCCGGGGACGGTTACAGGTTCTATCGGAGTATTTGCCGGTAAAGCGGTTACAGAGGCTCTATGGCATAAGCTAGGCATAACTTGGGATGAAATTCACGCTGGTGGTCGGGCGACCATGTGGAGTCAAATTAGGAATTTTCCCCCAGGAGCGGAGGATAAATTCAGTCGAATACTTGATGCCATATACGAGGATTTTACAGCCAAGCTTTCGAGAGGCCGAAGTCTTTCCAAAGAACAGGTTGACGCTGTGGCTCGAGGTCGTGTTTGGAGCGGCACTGACGCGCTCGCGAATGGGCTAATCGATGTGATTGGTGGATATAGCACCGCTGTTGCTGAAGTAAAACGTGCGCTGAACCTCTCGCCTGAGGATTCAATCAACCTAATAGACTTTCCAAAATCTCGTTCACGATTAGAGCGTGTCGTTAGTCTTTTGACAGACCGAACAGAATTCTCTTTGGGGCAAACAAGAGCATTTATGCAGGCTTTTGGGTTTCGAGTCAGCTTTAGTGCTGACGACTTCGCGGTGTTTGCACCAACTGTTGGTGTACTGCAGCTACCGCCATTTCGACTTATGCGATAGCACGTTCAGTTTCGCACGCGGTGTGCGGCGATCAAGAATTCTTTGTTTCCTTTGGGACCGGTGATCGGACTCTCGATCACCCCGCGTACTTGCCAACCAGCAAGACCATTGAGCCAATTAGAAACCCGCCTGCAAATTTCGAGATGAAGGAGTTCATCGCGGACAACGCCACCTTTGCCAACTTGTCCGCGGTCGACCTCGAATTGGGGTTTGATGAGGGCGACTAGAACGGCAGCGTCTGCAGCGAGCGACAACGGTGCAGGCAGCACTGTATCAAGGCCAATAAAACTCACGTCACAGACCGTAAGGTTGATTGAATCTGGCACCTCAGTGCGCGAAATATAGCGAGCATTTGTCTTTTCCATGACAATGACACGTTCGTCTTGCCGGAGACGCCAGGCAAATTGCCCGTGGCCGACGTCGACGGCATAAACCCGCGCCGCGCCGCGCGTCAACAACACGTCTGTGAAGCCACCAGTAGATGCACCGATGTCGAGGCAGATAGCGCCCTTCGGATCTATCTCAAAGTGATTGAGTGCATGATCAAGTTTGAGACCGCCACGTGATACCCAGGGATGATTCTGTCCGCGTAACTTGAGTTGCGCATCGTAGGCAATTAGCGTGCCTGGTTTATCAATCCGGACTGTTTCCAAAAATACAGTACCGGCCATAATCAGTGCTTGCGCTTGCTTTTGGCTGGATGCGAGATCACGCTCGACCAAAGCTTGGTCTACACGAATTTTCTGCGAGGCGTTAGTGTGATTGTTCATGGCTGTGTTCTGATGGTAGCACCGGGTATTTTCCGCCAATTGTAAAACCGTACGAGCAGTAATCCGGCGACGACAGCAAGGCCCACAGCAAGGCCACTCCAAACGCCAACACCTTCAAAGTCTAGCCAAAAGCCAAATAGGGCGCTGACTGGGAAGCCGACTATCCAAAAACCAAATAAAGCGATAAACATTGGTGTACGGGTGTCTCTGAGCCCACGTAGCGCTCCCGCAGCTAGCGCTTGTAAACCATCAGCTAATTGAAATATTGCGGCGACTGCAAGAAGCAGAACAGCGAATTTTACAACCTCCGGACTGTCCGCAGCGCGTTCGCCTAAAAACACGTAAATGAGAGGTAAGGGGTGAAACCAAAAGACATAGGAGGCCGCCACCATGAATATTCCGCCGAGCAATATTGCCATCCATCCGGAACGCCCGACAGCAATTCTATCCTGTGCACCGGCCGCTAACCCGACCCGAATGGTGGCAGCTTGTGCAAGGCCGAGAGGTACCATAAACGTGAACGAGATGCATTGCATGGCGATCTGATGAGCGGCAAGCTGTTCCGTACTGATGAGCCCCAATAATATGGAGGCGGAGAAAAACAGTCCAACTTCGAACAGAAGTGACGTGCCGATCGGCAAGCCGACGCGGAATATCTCAAAAAACTTTGCCCAGTCAGTGTGCCAAATACGGTGGAGGATAGCGTATTGTCTAAACTGGTTGTCCCGAACGATATAGATAAGCAGGGCGGAGAACATCAGAATATTGACAATGCTGCTGCTTAACCCAGCGCCGGCTATCCCCAATGCTGGAAAACCATGATTTCCAAAAATAAGTAAATAGTCACCAATGGAATTCACGCTGACGCCGAGCACTGTGATCACCAATACCGAGCGTGGTCGACTCAAGGCGGAAATAAAGCTTCGCAGGGCCACTATCCCAAGACTTGGGATTAAGCCCCACATCATCATTTGCATGTAGTCTGACGCCAAAGTTGAGTTCTCTGTGGATTGTCCAAGAAGCTTCAGAATTGGTTCGATTTGCCATAAAACGATAATAAAAGGTGCCCCCACTGCTGTGGCTGCCCAAAGCCCCTGCCGAACGAAGCGACGGACTTCATCGGCGTTACCGGCGCCATGTGCGCGGGCAGCGAGTGCTGATACGGAAACGACAACGCCAAGGCCGAACAAATAGAAGAGGAAATAGAAATTTCCCCCTAATGCACCGGCGGCCAGCTCCGGTGTTCCAAGCCTACCCAAGAAGATCGTGTCTACAGCGCGAATACCTACTTGTGCGATTTGTGTAAGGATGATTGGGAGAGCGAGCGTAAACGTAGCCCGTAATTCAATACGCCACGGACTACTTGCCGACCAGTTGATTGATGTTGAGTCGCCTGGGTGCGTAGGTTGGTTGTTCACGGGCCTACGCTCAAATACATTGAAGTTGCCTGCCCCTGCCACCAACCTCTAAGATCTTTTATGATCGTCGCTCCACTATAAATCGCGCTACCGAGCGTAGTAGATCGGCTTTTTCATCGAAAATTGCCAAATGTTCGATTGCTTGATCCGCTAAAAGTGATGCTTGTGTGCGGGCACGATCGCGGCCGAGGATGCCGACGAAGGTGGCTTTTCCCGCATCCTCATCCTTGCCAACGGCCTTCCCCGTTTCCTCGACAGTACCCTCTACATCCAACAAGTCGTCAGTGATTTGAAAAGCTAATCCGAGATCGTGAGCGTAGCCTCTGAGGGCTTCATGTGCTGGTTCAATGGCGTTGCCAAGAATAGCTCCTGCTTCGCACGAAAATGTAATAAGCGCTCCGGTCTTGAGGCGCTGCATGCGGGTAATTTCACCGATGCCAAAACTCTCTTTTTGTGCTGATAGATCTATCATTTGTCCGCCAACCATGCCGTGACTACCCGCGGCACGTGCGAGTTTCAGCACAAGATCACAGCGAACGCTCGGATTATTGTGAGTATCGGGATGAGCTAAAACTTCGAAAGACAATGTCAAAAGAGCATCGCCTGCGAGTATAGCGGTCGCTTCGTCAAACTGGCGGTGGGTTGTCGGTCTGCCACGTCGCAGATCGTCATCATCCATCACAGGTAAGTCATCGTGAATGAGTGAGTAGCAATGAACCAATTCAACTGCCGCTGCCGTTCTGAGCGAACCCTGGCAAGTTCCATCGAAAAGATTTGCGCATTGAAGAACGAGAAATGGACGTAGTCGCTTGCCACCTTCTAAAGTGGCATATCGCATTGATTCGTAGAGACGCGTTTCCGGCACAGTTTCGGCTGAGAGCACACGGTCCAGCATTTCGCTAACCTGTGCTTCGGCTGTGGCCATAGCTTGAATCAAGTCTGTCACTGCAGATCGTCTAGCCAATATCCACAGGTTCGGTTGTGATACTGCCGTTCGTGCTGATTGAGATGCGCTCGACTTTCTCCTGTGCTTCGCTCAATTTGGCTTCACAGTGTTTCTTCAGCATTGCGCCACGTTCGTACGCGGTAATCGCTTCGTCAAGTTTGCCCTTGCCACTTTCAAGCGTGCGCACAATTAGCTCCAGTTCGGCAAGTGAGTCTTCAAAACTCATGGATTGGACGTCTAACGAAATTTCTATGGTTTTCTTACTATCAGCCATACGGTGCTCCTTAATGACGAAGTCTAGAGGGAGGATCCTAAGCTGTCCAAACCAATGTTATGTTGCGGCATTATAGAGTCGCATACTTTTTTCTTTCCTCAATAAGGCAAAGTCGAATAATGCTTCAAATTAACCTGTTGAATGATTGGTTGCCCAATTTGTAACATTTGACTAACTGGACTAACATTAGTCGGATCAAGAATTGATAGATACAAACTTTCGTAATGAAGTTGCATGTAGCGTCCTTTGAAAACCTGTGAATGGGGGCTCCATTAAAATCGCATTTGCGCTAATTCGTGAACCGATGGTGTTGGGTATTGCTGTTGTTTTTCTTATTGGATTTGGTCTCCCTCTGGTCGCTTTTTTCTCCAAAGTCATTACCGACCGAAATGGATTGCGAAGCACTATCTTCGGGCGCTGTTTGAAAGGCGATGTGTCGCTTTGGGTGGTTTATTGGTTGTTTGGCATCGTTGGCGGTATTCTTGCCAGTCTGATTACACTCTTTATTTCAACCGCTTCTCCAATTCTGGGCATGCTATTTATCTCGGTCTATTTGTTTTGGTGGTCAATTTCGTTGTGGCAGTGTGCGCTTAATGCGGCATTTCTGATTTTGACATACTTAGCGCGTGGCCTACTCGTGTTTGGTTTCGTAATCGGCGTGGTCCTGATCTCCGGCATAGTCGATATCAACGATGCAATGTACTCACGATTGTCAGCTGTTTTGATTTCATTCGTGGCAATACAGTTTGTTCTGGTCTACTCCGCCTCTTACTACTTGGGGTTTTCCAATGGAAAATCCGCTAGATCTATTACCCACATTGGAACAAGTGGATATTCTGAGTAGTTGTCACTTAGCAAATTTAGTGACCGTGTGGGAGCGAGTTTCTACAATGTATTTTATAAAACTGGCTGATCTAAGCCGCCATGAGTGCCCTGACATGTGCTGCGGCGCAGCGTCCAAGGGCATTAAGGTCATAGCCACCTTCTAACGTT
>Ga0115002_10008919_pt1 | contig 11025 bp, 8 predicted proteins | sample ArcticOcean_MG_C_8_FD_89576 | JGI IMG/M metagenome (GOLD analysis project Ga0115002, IMG submission 89576) | Marine microbial communities from western Arctic Ocean - ArcticOcean_MG_CB11_86 | ecosystem: Environmental > Aquatic > Marine > Oceanic | place: Arctic Ocean: Canada Basin | collected... | reverse complement strand
TGCATGTGACCACCGACGGCCATGGCACCTATATCGGCGATGATGTGACCGTGGGCCACAACGCCATCATTCACGCTTGCACCATCCACGACCGCAGCCTGATTGGAATGGGGGCGTGCCTGTTGGATGGTGTAGTGGTCGAGACGGGGGCAATGGTCTCGGCGGGGGCATTGGTGACCCCGGGCAAAACAATTCCAACCGGGCAACTGTGGGCGGGCAGCCCGGCCAGGTTCATGCGCGACATGAACCTAGCCGGGATTGCGAAAATTGAGGAGTCCGCCCGCCATTACGCCGAACTTGCCCGGGCGTATTTGGAAGGCCCCACGCCGGGGTAACGAATGTGTTACGCATCATTGACGCAAATTGAAGATTGATTGCGGAATTTTCATCCATATGTGTGAAGGCAGCACCGCTCAAAGGGGGCTTTAGTGGGAGTGCTATGGTTTAAGGACTCGAAGTTCCATTCGCGCCATTAGCGTTGGGTCCGCAAGCCTTATTGGCGATTCTCGGACACGCCAGCAGCCTGGAAAATTGGCCGCAGCTTTCCCCCATCGATTTTGTCTGGGCTGCTGGGGGCCATCATCGCCTTCTGGACCAGCGTCTCCACCGCACTTGTCTTAAACGGCCGCGACCGCATCACCTGGGGCCTGATGGCTGCCGCCTCAACCCACCTCCAATCCAGCTCCGTTAACCGTCAAGGCGTGTTGATCGCCCACGGCGCAAACCTTATGGTAAAGCCGAATTTGGCTGGCGCGCTCGCGGCCAACCGTTTGTTGCGGGTGCAAGGGATGCGGACAGCGAATGCCGCAGGAGTTGAGCAGATGAAAAACCGAGCACGCTGGGGCACAACCCCGATGATGATTGCGGGCGCCGCAATCATTTTGTCCGGCTGCAGCTATGTCCCCGACTGGGCAAACCCAGTCCAATGGTATGACGACCTGTTCACCGATGACGGCGCGGCCTTTATCGACGCGTCACGCAAAGCCGGAGAGGGCGGGTTCCCCGCATTTGCCGATGTTTCCGGCGCGCCGCCACCGGCGGCGGTTCCTGCGGAACGCCAAGCTCTTGCAGAAGGATTGGCCGGAGACCGCGAAAACGCTCGGTATTTGGAACAGCAATTGCGCCAGGGTGGGGCGTCAAACGCTGCCGAGGTTGTGGCCGCAGCGCCTAGGGCCGCGCCTGTGGTTGTCCCCGCACCGGTCATCACGCCCGCACCGCAGCCTCCAGCCGTGCCGGTCGAAGTGGTCGAAGTGGTCGAAGTGACACCACTCGCCGCCCCTGCTCCCGCACCCGTTGTTACCGCTCTTGGGGCGGGCGCCGCAGCAGCCCCAGCGCTTGGCGCGGGCGGACTGGTGGATCTCGGCGTGCCCGATATGGCAATGCCCCTGCCGCCGGGCGCCGCTGCTGCCGGGTTGGCAGTCATTGCCGATGCGGCGCCGCTTCCCGATCTTGGGGCAGGCCTGATGCCCTTGTTGCCCGCGGTTCCGCCCGGAGGTGCCGTGGCCCTGGCTGAGCCCATTCCTGCGCCGACGTTAAATCCGCAGCTTCCGCCAGCCCCGGCCCCCGCTCCGGCTTTGGCGAACGCTGCGCCTGCCTTGGTTCCGGCGATTCCGCCCGCTCCGGCGATGCCCCAAATTGCGGCTGGTACTCCGCCGCCGGCGGCAGCATTCGTTGGCCCGCAGCTTCCCGTGCCGACGCCGCAACAAGTGGCACAGGTGTTGCCCTCGGCAGTTGCCGCCGGCCAAAACACCTTGAGCGCAACGTTTGCCCAGATGCTCCAGCAGTCACAGGCGACTACTTTCATCGTACCGGCAGTGGCTGGGTTGCCGGCTCCTCCTGGTCGGCCGATTGCCGCACCGGTGTTTGCTCCAGCTGGAGAGGTGGCCCAACTTGACACACCCGTGGCCCCTTTGGGCGGCTTTGGACCAGCCCCGGTCTTCGCCGCCGCGCCGACCCTAGTGATGTTCAGCCATGATTCGGCGACGCTTTCGTCCGTAGCACGAACCCAGATCAAGGCCATTGCAGATGCCTACAAGGCGAACGGCGGTACCATCCGCGTCGTCGGTCATGCGTCTCAGCGCACAAAGGAAATGGCGTTCGATGTGCATCTGCGGGTGAACTTCCGGGTTTCCGGCAATCGCGCAGGGGCAGTGGCAGTCGAACTGATGCGCATGGGTGTGGATCCGGCGGCGTTGATTATCGATGCCGTGGGCGACGCTCAACCCATGTACCTGGAAGCGATGCCGTCGGGGGAAGCCAAGAACCGACGGGTCGAAATTTTCGTACAAGCCTGACCTCGAATGCCCCGCGCAATTTGCGGGGGCATTGGGCGACAGAAAGCGCGCCATGGATTTTCACCGTATCAGGCAGCTTCCCCCTTACGTGTTTGCTGAGGTCAATCAACTCAAAGCATTGGCGCGGGCAGCCGGGGAAGACATCATCGATTTCGGCATGGGAAACCCCGATTCCGGCACCCCTGCTCACATCGTCGAAAAACTGATCGAATCGGCTCAGGACCCCCGCGCCCACCGATATTCGACGTCCCGTGGAATTCCCGGGCTGCGCCGGGCGGTCGCCGCCTATTACGATCGCCGCTTTGGGGTGGAGATCGACCCGGAGTCCGAGACCGTTGTTACCTTGGGATCAAAGGAAGGCCTGGCCAATTTGGCGTCAGCCATCACCGCACCTGGGGACATTATTTTGGTTCCCAATCCCAGCTATCCGATCCACCCATATGGTTTCATCATCGCCGGGGCGGAAATCCAACATGTTCCCCAAGGGCCCGGTCGGGATTTCTTGGCCGATTTCAAGCGCGCCGTCGAAACCAGAGACCGCCCACCGGTCGCGGTTGTCTTGAATTATCCGTCAAATCCCACGGCCATGGTGGTTGATCTGGATTTCTATGGGGAGATGGTTGAGTTCTGCCGTGCCAAACAGGTCCTCATCCTCTCGGATTTGGCTTATTCCGAAATCTATTTCGACTCCCCGCCGCCGTCGATTTTGCAGATACCAGGCGCCCGGGAAATAGCCGTCGAATTCACGTCTCTCAGCAAAACATATTCAATGCCCGGATGGCGCATTGGTTTTGCTACCGGTAACAAAGAACTTATTTATGCTTTGGCGCGGATCAAATCGTATTTGGATTACGGTGCCTTCACGCCCATTCAGGTGGCGGCATCAGCGGCCTTGAACGGGCCTCAACAGTGCGTCGACGAAATCCGCGCGCTGTACAAACAACGCCGGGATGTCTTGGTCCAATCCATGGCGTCGGCCGGATGGGAGATCCCCAGCCCACCGGCATCGATGTTTGCCTGGGCACCGATCCCAGAAGAATTCGTCCAGGCAGGTTCAATGGAGTTCTCAAAGATGTTGCTGACCCACGCCCAGGTAGCCGTGTCCCCGGGAATTGGCTTTGGCGAGCATGGCGAGGGATACGTGCGTATCGCCTTGGTGGAGAACGAACAACGCATTCGTCAGGCGGCGCGGTCGGTTCGCAAATTCATGGCCTCGCCTCCGGCGGCGTTTGACCCAAAACATGCGGTGGCGTCTTGAACGATCCCTTGAAGGTTAGCATCGTCGGGCTGGGTACAGTCGGCGGCGGTGTTGTAAAAATCTTGGCAGAACATGCTGACTTGTTGGCCAAGCGATGCGGACGTGCCATTGAACTTGCCGGTGTTTCCGCCTTGGAAATGCCCTACGATCTGAAAGACATGTTGGCCGGTGTACCTTGGCACGACAACGCTTTGGACATGGCAAAGGCCGAAGGCATCGACGTTGTGGTGGAATTGATTGGCGGCTCCGACGGCATTGCCAAATCCGTCGTTGAAACTGCCCTGGGCGCGGGCAAGTCCGTTGTCACCGCCAACAAGGCATTGATAGCCCATCATGGCTTGGAAATGGCCAAGACCGCAGAAGCCAATGGCGGCGTGTTAGCGTTCGAGGCCGCCGTGGCCGGCGGCATTCCAATTCTGAAGGCAATCCGCGAAAGCCTGGCGGCCAACCAATTGCACACGGTCTACGGAATTCTGAACGGCACCTGCAATTATATCCTGACGAAAATGGAACAAACCGGCCAGGATTTTGCCGATGTTTTGGCGGAGGCCCAAGATTTGGGATATGCCGAAGCCGATCCAAGTTTTGATGTGGACGGGATCGATTCCGCCCACAAACTGGCGATCCTCACTAGCCTGTCGTTTGGCTGTCCAATCGATTTCGATCAGGTCTATGTCGAAGGTATCCGCACCATTACGGCCATGGACATTGGCTTCGCATCAGAGTTGGGATATCGCATCAAGTTGCTGGCGATTACCAAACGCACCAACGGCGGCGTGCTTCAGCGCGTTCACCCCTGCATGATCAAATTGGATTCGCCCATCGCCAGAGTTCACGGCGTCATCAATGCGGTGGTGGCCGAAGGTGATTTCGTTGGCCGCACCGTGTACGAAGGGGCGGGCGCGGGCGAGAGGCCCACCGCATCCGCCGTGGTTGCTGATTTGGTGGACATTGCCCGAGGCATTTCCGCGCCAGCATTTTCTGTGCCCGTGGCCGACCTGACCGGCCTGCCGGATCAACCAATGGAGTCCCATCGGGGCGCCTTTTACTTGCGCTTGATGGTCGTTGACGAATCCGGTGTGCTGGCGAAAGTTTCTGAATTATTGCGGGACGAAGACGTGAGCATCGAAACCGTATTGCAACGAGGCCGCGATCCGGGGGAAACCGTGCCGCTGATTTTAGTCACCCATGAAGCCGAAAAAACCTCCATGGCTCGGGTCCGCGCAAAGCTGAGATCCATGGCCGAAGTGATGGAAGACCCCGCTTTAATCCGTATCGAGCCACTGTAGGGGTAAGGCAATGGTCGATGTCGTTCTAAGCCGCTCTCTCAGCATGGACGTCGTGCGCGTCACCGAAGCGGCGGCCATCGCGGCGGCCCGGTGGTCGGGAAGCGGCGACGAATTAGCAGCGGATCAAGCGGCGGTAAATGCCGCCCGTGACGCCCTGAACGGACTGGCCATCGACGGCACTGTGGTGATCGGCGAAGGCCCCAAAGGCCTGGCTGAAGAATTGTACTTGGGCGAGACGTTGGGTGCCGGCGGACCCAAAGTTTCCATCGCTATCGATGCCCTGGAATGCGACACCCTGGCGGCCCGCAGCGGACCCGATGCCATGTCGGTCATGGCTCTGGCGGAACCCGGTGGGCTAGCGGCCTTGCCCAATGTCTACATGAACAAAGTCGCGGTTGGCCCATTGATTCCTGAAGACGCCATCGATCTGGATGCCGAGCCCGGGGAAAATATCGCCGCCGTCGCCAAAGCCTTGGGGCAGCCAACCACCGCCGTCACCGCCTGTATTTTGGATCGCCCGCGCCATGGGGATTTGCTTGCTGCTGTGCGTGCAACGGGGGCACGAGTGCGACTGATTCCCGAAGGTGACATCGCCGGGGTCATCGCGGTGGCGCTGGTGGACTCTGGTGTGGATTTATTTCTGGGAACCGGTGGCGCTGCTGAAGGCGTTTTGGCGGCTGCGGCTTTGCGGTCGTTGGGTGGCCATATCGAGGGCCGCTTGGTGCTGCGGGATGATGGGGACCGGGCCTTGGCCGCCGCCGCCGGGATTAATGACCCTCGCCAAAAGTACGGAACCATGGAGATGGCCGGGGGCGATGTGATTTTCTCGGCCACTGGCGTCACACCGGGGCCTCTGGTCGAAGAGGTGCGCCACGAGGGCGGGGCGGTGACCACCCATTCCGTGGTGATGCGATCGGCCACCGGAACCGTGCGCTGGATCCGCGCCAACCACCGGCCGACCGACGAACCCCAATCCTCGTGAGCCCACCGGCTCAAGAGCGATCCAACCCAGCGCCGAAAAAAGCGCCCGCCATGTTGGGAGTGGAGCGATCCGCCACGGGCCGCCGCTGGGTGCCGCGAGATTTTGACGACCGCACGGCGCTTGCCCTGGCCCAGCGATTGGGTTTGTCCGAGGCCTTGGGGCGGGTGCTGGCTGCCCGCGGTGTAGACCTTGATACCGCCGATGAGTATTTAACGCCCACTTTGCGATCGGCGCTGCCCGATCCCTCGGTTTTTCAGGATATGGATGTGGCCGCCGACCGCTTGGTGGCTGCCATTAAATCGGCGGAGCCTGTTGCCATTTTTGGCGATTACGATGTGGACGGGGCCACTTCTGCCGCCCTGCTTTCCCGGTTGTTCCGTGCCGTTGGCGGCGTGGTGCGCACTTATATTCCCGACCGAATCACCGAAGGGTACGGCCCCAACGGCCCGGCGATGCAGCAGCTGGCCAAAGACGGCGCCAAGGTGGTGGTCACAGTGGATTGTGGGATCAGCGCCTTCGAAGCCTTGGAAGTGGCGGCAGGCGCTGGTCTTGACGTGATTGTGGTCGATCACCACGCGGCAGAGGCTAAGCTCCCCCAGGCCTTGGCGGTCATCAATCCCAACCGCTTGGATGAAAGCGGAGAATTCGGTGCCCTGGCGGCGGTGGGCGTGGCTTTCCTGCTGGCGGTGGCGGTCAATCGGGCTTTGCGTCGGGCCGATTGGTACACCAGCGGTCGCCCTGAACCGGATTTGCTGGAATGGTTAGATCTGGTCGCTCTGGGCACGGTGTGCGATGTGGTGCCCTTGGTCGGCCTGAACCGTGCGCTGGTGATCCAAGGCCTGAAAGTCATGGCCGGTCGCCGAAATCTCGGTATCAAAGCTCTGGCCGATGCGGCTGGGATGTCCGAACCACCGGGGACCTATCATGCCGGATTCGTCTTGGGGCCACGGGTCAACGCCGGGGGCCGGGTAGGGCGCTCGGACCTTGGCGCCCGGTTGTTGGCCACCAGCGATCCGGTGGAAGCCGCCAAATTGGCTGCCGAACTGGACACCCACAATGCCGAGCGCAAAGCCATCGAAGCCGGGGTTCTGGAGGCCGCCCAAGCCATGGTGGGGAAAGAAGATCCGGGCCCGGTGGTAATTGTCGCCGGGCGCGATTGGCATCCCGGCGTCATCGGCATCGTCGCCGCGCGCCTAAAGGAGCAATGGCGGCGTCCTGCCGTCGTCATCGCCTTGAATGACGGCATCGGCAAGGGATCTGCCAGATCAGTGCGTGGGGTCGATCTGGGGGCTGCCGTCATCGCTTCCCGCCAGGCCGGGCTGCTAGTCAACGGCGGTGGCCACCCAATGGCTGCGGGACTGACGGTGACAGAGGATCAATTAGAGGCTCTGAAGACCTTTTTGGCCGACCATATAGGCCCTCAGATGGCCCAGGTTGCCGACGCCCACGACCTGTCGTTGGATGGGGTGGTGACGTCAGGGGCGGCAAACATGGAATTTTTGACAAATTTGGAGCGCGCTGGGCCATTTGGATCGGGCAATCCAGAGCCGAGATTTGCGGTGACCAGCGCCAAAATCGTCCGCCCCAGCGTTGTTGGCAATGGCCATGTGAGGATGATCCTTGGAGGCGGTCGGGGCAGCGGCGCCAGCGGTCTGATCGCCATTGCCTTCCGCGCCGCCGATGGACCATTGGGGAAGGTGCTGCTATCGGCTCGGGGTGTGCCGGTCCACGTGGCCGGAAATTTGCGCGCCAATCATTGGCAGGGCACCACAAAACCCCAATTGATCGTTCAGGACGCGGCGGTGGCGATGCCCGGGGCGGAGAGCCAATAGGGCGTAATCGTCAAGAAATCGGCGGGGGATCACCGAGATGCCTTGTTTGCGGCCCCGGTCCGCGTTATATCCCGGCCCTACGCTCCCTTCGTCTATCGGCTAGGACGCCAGGTTTTCAACCTGGAAAGAGGGGTTCAACTCCCCTAGGGAGCGCCAATTTTTCAAAAAATAAATGCGATGGGTAGGCTTCTTAATCCAAAATGCCAGAAATGATCAGCTCCCGCGCAGCTTGTCCCGGACCTTTTGCCGGTTCATCAGCTTGTGCTGAACGGCCTCGGGAAAGTCGGTCAACAGAATAACGTTGTTGTCCACCAGGACGTTGACCAGGTCCTCCAGAATACGCAGCAGGTCGGCATCGGAGTCCAAGGTTTTGGCGCAGGATTCGTCTGAAGCGCCGCCGGTGACGATGTGGGGGGGTAAGCGATCATGGGGCTTGTGGTGTGGGGATTGGTGCTGGTGGTGGTGGTTTATGTGGCCACCGGTGCCGTCATGGCCATGTTCCAACGACGCTATCAATACTTTCCTGGGGGCGAACGGCGTACCCCTGAACAGGCTGGCGTGGCGGAAATGTACCCGAGTTTTGCCAGCACTGGCGATGGCTTGGATCTGGAAGGCTGGTACGCCCCGGCAACTGACCCCACCAATCTGACTGTCGTCTACTTTCACGGCAATGCTGGCAATGTTTCGGTGCGCGGCCCTCATATGCGAGCGTTGTTGGATGCGGGCCTTGGGGTCTATCTGACGGGATATCGGGGATATGCGAGTAATCCCGGTAGCCCCTCAGAGGAAGGATTTTATTTGGACGCCCGCGCCGCCCTGAATTTTGTCGCCGACAAAGGCGTGGCGTCCAATAAAACCGTGTTGTTCGGCGAATCAATGGGCACGGGTGTGGCGGTACAAATGGCGATCGAACGGGACGTGGCGGCGGTGATCCTGAACGCGCCGTTTACATCCATGCCTGACGTGGCCGCAATCAAATATTGGATGTACCCAGTGCGCACCACAATGTGGGATCGATACGATTCCCTGTCCAAGATCGCCGGGATCAACGCCCCTCTGATGGTGATGCACGGCACCGCCGACCAGACCATTCCGGTCGAAATGTCGCACACGTTGTTGGCTGCTGCGGTCGAGCCAAAAGTAGGGCTGTTCGTTGATGGCGCCGGCCACGAAATTTTCGCCGGGCGATGTGCTCCGGAAATCTTGGCGTTTCTAGTCGAGCACGTAAGGGGTTAGCTGGGAATTAGGATCCGGACTTGGCCGTGGCCAGTGCCTCGATCAAGGCATCGAAAGGCAACAGCACACATTGGTGGCGGCTTTTGTGGGGGGCCACCGGCTCAAAAGCGGATACGTCCTCGGTCCAGGGTTCGGGGGTTTCATTGGCGCCACCATTTAACATGCTGTGGATGCGTCCATGCACCCGTTGGACGTCTTCGGCCCTCTGCCCCACCGCGTGTTCGCCGATGGTGCTGGCACTGGCTTGGCACAGTACGCATCCCCGGACTTTGTGCCCGACATCGGTGATGACCCCGTCAGCCATGGTTATGTCCATGGTCACCCGGTCGCCGCATAATGGGTTGTCTACAGTGGCGGTGGCGGCGGGAGTCTCCAGGCCACCCGCGCCTTTCGACGTGGCGGCCATGCGCATGACCGCCTTGTGGTACAGGGCGTCGTTCATGGAAGCCGTATCCTTTTTACTGAACGCCCAAGCGGGCGAAGGCGTCTTCTACCCCTGCGAGCAAGGCGTCCACATCGCTGTCATCGCTGTAGGGCCCAAGGCTGGCGCGGCTTGTGCCCGCCAAATCCATGGCATCCATGAACACCTGGGCGCAGTGATGGCCGCCCCGTAGAGCCACACCGTGGCCGTCCAAAATTTGGCAGATGTCGTGGGGATGGGCCCCGTCGATTTCAAACGAAATCACTGGATAGCGTTCCTGTAATCCTTGGGGACCAACGACTTTAATCCGGCCGTTGCTCCCGTTTAGGTCGGCGATGCCGTTCAACACGCGCTCGGTCAGGCGGTTCAGGTGGGTGGTCACCGCCTCGTGGTCCAGGGTGCCGATCCAATCGATCGCCGCCCCCATGCCCACCACCTGGGTGATGGGTGGTGTGCCAGCTTCGAACCGCGCCGGGGGATCGGCGAAGGTGGTCACGTCCTTGGTCACTGAGCGGATCATTTCGCCGCCCCCCAAAAACGGTGGCATGTCTGCCAGCAGTTCGGCCCGGCCCCACAACACCCCGGCCCCGGAAGGCCCAAACATTTTGTGGGACGACATCGCGTAGAAATCCACACCCAGGGCCGCCACATTCACCGGTCCGTGGGGTGCCCGTTGGGCCCCGTCCAGAAAAACCTTGGCACCCACGGCTCCTGCGGCGGCAACGATGGCGGACACGTTTGTCACCGCGCCGGTAACGTTGGACACATGGGTGACGGCGATCAATTTGCATTTGTCGGTGACCGTCGCCTCCAGGGTTTCCAGATCCAGGCGGCCATCACTGGTGACCGGCAGGTACTTCAGAATGATCCCGGACCGGTCCCGCAGCATTTGCCAAGGCACCATGTTGGAGTGGTGCTCCAATTCCGACACCACCACCTCGTCGCCAGCCTTCAGGCTTTGGCCGAACGCATGGGCCACCAAATTTATGGCGGCGGTGGTCCCCGAAGTGAACACGACCTCCGAGGGACTGGCGTTCAAAAAGCCTGCGACTTTTTCCCGGGCGCCCCCATAGGCCTCTGTGGCGCGCTCTGCCATGAAATGCACGCCGCGTTTGATGTTACCGCGGGCGCTGGCGTCATGGGTGCGGACAGCATCTAACACCGCGTTGGGCATTTGCGCCGTGGCGGCGCTGTCCAAATAGTGCAGGGCGGCTCCGCCGGTGGCCGGAACCTCAAAAATCGGGAACTGCCTACGGATCGCGGCAGAATCAAAAGTCACTCGCCACTGCCTCCCGCTTTCGCAGCAGTTGGCATTTCGGCCCCGGCGGCAGTCAATGCCTCTGGCGTATCCAAATCGATAATCACCGCGTCGTCGGTCATGGGCACTTCGCACACGGCGTCGCTGTACTCGCCAATCATGTGCTTGGCCCCAACGTCGCCTGCCATGTGTTCCATTTCCGAAAAATACTGGCTACCCCACAAGATCGGATTGCCGCGTTTGCCATTGAACACCGGCACACAGATCGATCGACCCTCGGTGGGATCGTAGGCGGAAATCAGCTTGCCTAAAACTTTGGCATCGACCCCGGGCATGTCTCCTAAGCATACCAAGGCCCCATCGGCGTCGGCGGCGGTTTTGATCAGGGCGTGCATGCCTTGGCGTAACGAGGTGCTGAGCCCGTCGGCATAGTTGGGATTGTGGGTGAACGTGAC
>Ga0115002_10008917_pt1 | contig 11033 bp, 10 predicted proteins | sample ArcticOcean_MG_C_8_FD_89576 | JGI IMG/M metagenome (GOLD analysis project Ga0115002, IMG submission 89576) | Marine microbial communities from western Arctic Ocean - ArcticOcean_MG_CB11_86 | ecosystem: Environmental > Aquatic > Marine > Oceanic | place: Arctic Ocean: Canada Basin | collected... | reverse complement strand
TTCGCATGGGCCCGACGGAATGGGTTCTGATCGCCATTCTTTCCGTTCTTTGGGGCGGCAGCTTCCTCTTCGTCGAACTGGCGCTCGTCGCCCTCGGTCCCTTCACGGTTGTCGCCGCGCGGGTCTCCCTCGCCGCCCTCACCCTGCTCGCCTGGCTGCGCATCGCCGGCCTTGCCCTGCCGCGCGCACCGCGCGCCTGGTTCGCCTTCCTCGTCATGGGCATGCTCAACAACGTCCTGCCCTTCAGCCTGATCACCTGGGGCCAGGGACATATCGATGCAGGGCTGGCCGCCATCCTCAACGCGACGACCTCCTTCTTCACAGTGGCTCGCCGGCCATGCCCTGACCAGCGACGAGTGGTTGAGCGCGCGCAAGAGTTTCGGCATTACCATCGGCTTCGCCGGGGTGGTCGCGATGATCGGGCCCAAGGCTTTGGGCGGTTGACCGGCTCCATCTTCGGCCAGATCGTCGTCGTCGCGGCCTCCCTGTCCTATCCCATCGCCCCGGGGTCATCGGCCGCCGTTTCGCCGCCATGCCCAGCGCCGTGGCCGCCTGCGGGATGCTCTGCGGCTCGAACCTCGTCATGATCTCCCCACCGCCCTGGCCCTCGAAGGCGTGCCGGTCGCCCTCCCGCCGGCGCGCTCGCCGCCCTTGCCGTGGTGTCGACCGCGGCCGGCTATCTGATCTATTTCGGGGTGCTGGCGCGGGCCGCCAATCTGCTGCTCGTCACCTTCCTAATTCCACCCAGCGCAGTGCTGATGGGCTGGGCCGTGCATGAGGGGCGGGTTTTCAGAGCGCTTCGCCTTCGCCGCGCCGGAAAATGAGTCCCGGCGCAACTCGTTAATTGTGTTTCGCGATGCCTCCAGCTGATCCTAAGTTTTTATGTTCGGGCCGCGGGGGGCCCACCCATCCTCGCATGCTGATTTTCGATCCTCCGTGCCGCGCTCGCGGCCGGCGCGGTTTTCTTCGCTGCGGAGGATCGTGCGAAAGCCCTAACCCGCGACCAGTTTCAAGCAGGAACGATCTGGTCCGGCGGCGCCTATTTCGACGCGGCCGGCCTGATCTGCAAAGTCGAGGTCGTGCGGTAGAGTAGCTTCCCGTTCGCCTTCATGCTGAACCTCCGCATCCTGATCCTCCTCATCCTGAGCCTGTCGAAGGACGAAGGGCGAGGTTCGCACGTCGTCGGATTGAGGCGCGCCCTACTCCGCCGCCAAGGGCGCCCGGGCGAGATGGATGCGCAGCCAGATCACCAGGCCGAGCGCTAGGGCGATCACCGGCAGCATGCCGTAATTCACCGCATCCCAGCCGAAGCCGTTCTGCAGGGCGCCCGAGACGCCGACCGAGACCGTGACGGAGCCGTAGATCAGGAAATCGTTGAAGCCCTGGACCTTGCCCCGCTCGCGCGGCTCGTAGCTATAGGTCAGCAGGTTGGTCGAGCCGACGAACATGAAATTCCAGCCGACCCCCAGCAGGATCAGGGCGACGAAGAAATACTCGACATCGATGCCGACGAGGGCCACCACGGCCGCACCGATGAACAGCACTGCGCCCGCGGTCATGATGTTGAGCGAGCCGAAACGGTTGATCAATTGGCCCGAGAACAGGCTTGGCAAGTACATGCCCAACCCGTGCCACTGAATGACATGGGTCGTGATGTTGAAGCCGTGGTTGCTGGCCACCATGGCGAGCGGCGTGGCGCTCATCACCAGAACCATCACGGCATAGGCGATGGCGCCCCCGGCCACCGCCACGGCGGCGCGCGGCTGGCGCAGGATGGTCAGGAGCGGCCGCCCGGTATCGCGCCGTTCCTCCGCGCTGGCCGCCGGAATATCCAGGAAGGCCAGGACCAAGGTGACGATGGCGGTTAAGACCATCACCGCCGCATAGCAGCCGGCGAAGGCGACAGGAGCCAGCAGGTCGATCGTTCCCCGGCTGAGAGTCGGGCCGAGCACGGCGGCGGCGATGCCGCCCAGCAGCACCATGCTGATCGCCTTCGCGCGGAACTTCTCGTCGGCCGTGTCCACCGCGGCGAAGCGATAGAGCATAATCGTACTGAACAGCCCGCCCATGATGAAGCAGCCGAGGCAGAACAACAGAAAGCTGGCCTCGTAGATCGCCCAGGTGCAGATCGCCCCGCCGACGAAGCCCATGACCGAGCCGATCATGAAACCCAGGCGGCGGCCGATACTTATGCTGATCAAGGAGGCCGGCACCATGAACAGGGTGGTGCCGAGGAACTGCAGGCCCAGCGGCAGGGTCGCCAGGGTCTTGTCCTCACCCAGCAGCCAATGCCCGACCAGCCCCGCCGTCACCATGGCGATTGATCCATTGGCCATGCCGAAGGCTTGGCAGACGGCCAGCAGGGCGACATTGCGGCGGCTCTTGTCGAAGCGCATGGCGGGGTTTCGCTGGCAGTTTCAGGCAGACCTTGTTGCCGCGCATCCTGTAGACTCGGACAGAAAAGCGCAATTCACGAAGCCTCAAGGCCGCCATGCATTGTCCCCCATTCGGCGTCGACCTATGATTCTCCGGCACACCAGCGGGGGGAGCCGCGCCATGATCCGCAATCCGATTCCCTGGCCCAACGGCGCCAAATGCGCCGTCGCCTTCACCTTCGATGTGGACGCCGATTCGACGGCCCATATCAACTGGCTCGACCAGGTGGACGACCATGTCGCATCGGTTTCCCTGATGCGCTACGGGCCCGAGATCGGTGTGCCGCGCCTGATCGACATGTTCGACGCGGCGGAGGTGCCCCTCACCTTCTTCGTGCCCGGCTGGGTCGCCGAGAACTATCCGGAAACGATGCGGATGATGATCGAGTCGGGCGCAGAGATCGGCCATCACGGCTATCTCCACGACGACCCGAATAAACAGACCCCGGAGGCCGAGCGCGAGACGGTGGTCCGCGGCATCGAGATTCTCGAAAGCTTCACGGGCAAGAAACCCGTCGGCTATCGCAGCCCGACCCATGCCAATTCGCGCCACACCTTGGACCTTCTGGTCGAGTACGGCTTCCTCTACGAAAGCTCGCTGCTCGGTGACGACATCCCCTACGAGATGGACAACGGCAAGGGACGGGTGGTCGAGATCCCCTGCGCCCACGGGCTGGACGACTGGCCCAATTACATGGTCTGGCGCGACTTCAACTATTTCATGAGTCCCAAAGCGCCGTCCGACGCTTACCGCCTCTACAAGGACGAGTTCGATGCCGCCTACCGTTACGGCGGCATGTGGATGAGCGTCTGGCACCCGCTGGTCTCGGGCCGACTGGCCCGCGCCCATTGGATCGGCGAGCTGGTCGAATACATGAAGGGGCATGAGGGCGTGTGGTTCTGCACCCTGGAGGAGATGGCGGCCCATGTCCGCGCCCTCCAGGCCAGCGGGGAATGGACGCCGCGCATCGACAGGCAACCTTGGTACAAGATGCCCCACCCCGCCATCCGTGACCGTCTGCCCAAGGTCGCGGAATAACGGCGGCCCGATGCCGGCTCGAGCGGCCAAGCGGCCTGACAGAACCCCTCACCCGGCGCCTGCGGCGCCACCCTACTCCCTATGGGAGAGGGTTTATGCGGAAGCGCTTTATCCCCTCTCCCTTAGGGAGAAGGTGGGGCCCGTCGCGTCAGCGATGGGAGGGTGAGGGGTTCGCCCTCGCCCCCGTTTACACACACTACGGGAACCGAAAATGAGCGATGCCAAACGCGACCGCCTGGACCGCCTGATCATGTTCTGGTTCGGCGACAATCGCCCGGACGGGCGTTACAACGACCGCAAGATCTGGTGGTTGAAGGATCCGGCCTTCGACCGGGTTCTGCGCGATCACTTCCTGCCCGACCACGAGGCGGCGGCCGCCGGTGAGTACGACCCCTGCTGCGACCGAGCCCTGCACGCCCTGGCCGTAGTCATCTGCCTCGATCAACTTCCCCGCAACATCTTCCGCAACAGCCCGCGCATGTACGCCACCGACCATCTCGCCCTGGCCCATGCTCAGGCGGCGGTCGCCGCCGGGTTGGACCAGCAGGTTCCGGCGACCTGCCGAACCTTCTTCTATACGCCCTTCGAACATGCCGAGGACCTGGCAGTGCAGGAGCGCTCGGTCGCGCTCTATACCGCCATGCGCGGCACCGATCCCGAAGTCACCCGCATCGTCCGCCGCCATCACGAGATCGTCGCCCGCTTCGGCCGCTTCCCCCACCGCAACGACATCCTGGGGCGCGAGACCACGCCGGAAGAACTGGAATTCCTGAAGGAGCCGGATTCGGCGTTTTGATTGCACGAATACCCCCAGCCTCCGAAGGCTCTGGACGAGGGCGCCAAATTTTTGCGTTTAGCCTCATGCTGAGCCTGTCGAAGTATGAGGTCGTGGCACACTGCCGGACCGTGCAATCCTCACCCTTCGACTAGCTCAGGATGAGGAAGGTCAAAATAAACCCATGTCCTCCTACCCCGCCTTCGGCCAGGCCGCGCGCAAGCTGACGCCGATATCCTCTTCCAACGCCTTGGTCGCGACCAGCGCGCCGGCCTTCGGGCCGTAGCGCGCCAGGGCTTCCTCGACGATCTGGCTGACCAGGTCGGCGACGCGCATGGGCGCGCCAAATTCGCGGGCCAGGCCCATGGCGAGGCGGGCGTCCTTGGCAACCAGGCCGACATCGAAGGTGAGATCGTAGCTGCCGTCCAGGATCTGCGGCCCGTCGACATCGGCGACGAAGCTGCCGCCATAGCTCGCCTGGATCGCTTCGAGCAAGGCCGAAATATCCAAGCCGGCCTTCTTGCCGAGCATCAGGACCTCACCCAGGGCGGTCTGGTGGACGAAGCAGAGCGTGTTGGTGATGAGCTTGGTCACCGTCGCCGAGCCCATCGGCCCGCAATAGAAGACCTGGTCGGCGATGCCGTCGATCACCGCCCGGCGGCGCTCGAACACGGCCGGATCGCCGCCCACGAACAGGATGACATGACCCCGCCAAGCGGCCTGGACCCCGCCGGTGGCCGTGGTCTCCAGCACCTCGATGCCCTTTTTGCCGAAGTCGGCGGCAAAATACGCCATCTGATGCAAATCGGTCGTACTCATGTCGATCCAGGCCTGGCCCGCGCCTAGGCTGGCCATCAGCCCACCCTCGCCCGCGACCACCGCCTGGACCTCGGGCGGACCGGGCACGCAGGTCACCACCGTCTCGGCCCCGGCCGCGACCTCGGCGATCGAATCGGCCCATTTCGCGCCGGCCGCGACGAGCTTGTCCGCCGCCGCGCGCCGCCGATCATGGACGATCAACTCGACGCCCTTGTTCAGCAGATTGAAGGCCGAAGGCTCGCCCATATGGCCGAGCCCGATGAAGCCGATCGCCATGGCCCGTCCCTCCCCTTCGGATGTGTGCTGCGTCAGACCTTCTCCGGCCGTCGCGCCGTGGCCTCACGCTGCTGCCAAGTGAAGATGGACTGGTAGCCCTTGCCCTGGCGCCAATCGGGTGGAATCGGGCATGGCCGGGGATCGAGATGGGCCATGCGTGCGGGTTCGCCACGGACGATGGTGAAGGTCTGCTCGCTCCACGCCGGATAGGGCACGTAGGGAAAGGCATCGGCGGCGGAATAGGTCGCCAGCAGGATTGGCCGACCCTTGTCGGAGTCGTTGCGGGCCGAGCCGTGCAAGGTACGGCAATTGTGGACTTGGACGCTGCCCGCCGGGCCGGTCAGATGCACCGCCTTCTCGAGCCCGGCACCGGCCAGATCCTTGTCCGAGATCGTGCCTGTCCAATTGCCGTTCTCGTCGTAGAGGTCGTGGATCGGTCCCTCGTGGCTGCCCGGCACCACGGCCATCGGCGCCTGCTCTGGCCCGACATCCTCCAGGAACACGCCGGCGGTCAGCAGGGCGTAGTTGGTATGCGGGAAATAGGGCGCGTCCTGGTGCCATTTGATCTCCTCGCCACCGCCCGGCCATTTGAAGTTCAGCATGGTGTCGAGGAATTTGACGTCCGGCCCGACGAGGTCCGCGACGATATCGGCCAGCACAGATTGCGAGGCGAATTCCCAGATCGTGGAGTTCTGGACCGAGGGGTTGGTGACCCGGCGCAGGCGCGGCGCCTCGGCTTGGTGGCCCGGTTCCAGGTCGAAGACGGAATCGGATTGCGCCAAGCCCCTGCCGCGCGCGACCAACTCGTCCCGGGCGGCGCGCAGACGAATCAGCCAAGCTTCTGAAATCACGTTTTCGGCGAGGACGTAGCCCTCGCGAAAGAAATGCTCACGCTGCGCCTGGGTCAACACCCTGGGCGGGTGGGACAGAATATCTTCAGGTGTCATCGCCGCGCGTTCCTCGCTCTCTAACTACCCGAGGAGATTAGCATACCGCACCTTTCCCTCACGCATCGACCGCGAAAAGGCGGCCGTAGCGCGCGACCTCGGCCGTCGGCAGGCCCAGAGCGCGCAGGGCCCGCCACAGCAGGGCCGAATTGGCGGTGATGACGGGAATGCCAAGATCGGCTTCCAGGGCCTCGATCACGCCGACCGCACGAAAACCGTTGCCGCCGATCGCGATGACTTCGGCGCCGGGCGCCAGGTTTGCGCGAATCCAGCGATAGAGATGGCCGGGATGGATATTTTCCTGGCCCGAGGGCAGGCCGGCGGGCAGCGCGGCCGCGACCTTGTAGCCCGCCCGTTCGAGCCATGCCCCGCCGCGTTTGGAGAGTTCCGGGGGGAACCAGGGCGGGTCGATCAGCATGATCTTCTTGGCCCCCAGCGCGGCCAGGGCATCGAGCATCGCTTGGCCGGTCGTCACGACGGGCCGCCCGCGGGAGAGTTTGCTCAATCTTTCGACGATCCGCGCATCCGCGCCCTCGCCGCCCAGATAGCTGGTCGAGGTAAAGGCCAGGGCAACGATGTCGATCAGGGCCTCGCCGAACAGATCGGTCGCCTCGTCCAGCGGGGCGCCATCCGCCACGAAACGCACCGCGTCCTCCCCGATGCGATCGCCCTCCTTGCGGAGCATGTCGATGGGAAAACGGAAGCGGCTGGCGTGGAGCGAGACCCCCGCCGGGGCCATCGCGGCCCATTCGGATTCGGGTCCGATATCGACATCGGGAACCAGCAGGCCGATCCGTGCCCGGTAGGCCCAGCCGTCCGGCGCAAAGCCGGTATCGCATCGCTCGTTGGCGCGCATCAGTCGCTCTCCGTGATTACCTGCCGGTATTGAAGCCGGAACGGAGCGGAAAGCGCAAAGGAGGGATGGATTCTCCGTCGGATAGGACTCGTCGGACTCAAGCGTTGGCCGGCATATTGCCTTCGGTGACGCCCTCACGCTCGATCCGGGCCGCAGTGGACGCGCGCGCCCCTCCGGTGACCTTCTTGTGAAGGCCGAGGATCGTGCCGGCTGCCGGTTGAGACGAAGGCGAAGGGCATGAGCCCGTGGCACATGCAGGCCAGGCCACCGACGATAATCTTCAGGCCCGTGCCGTTGGCAAAACGAAAATTCTCGCCATAGGTCTCGTCGACGGAGGCCGGGTGATCGGTGAAATGCTTCAAAACCATGGAGCTTTCCCTGTTGCGTCGGCGCGCCGTTGAGGCTTCTCGTTTGGAAGCTTGCATAACGATACGCCAATTTGCGGGGGAATCGGTGTGCCTTCTGCGGCCCGGATTCGCTAAATTCCGGACCTATTTTTCGCAGAATACGGATTTTCTGAAACGATATCGCTTGATGAAATCGACAAGAAGAGTCTCATCCTAATTCAAGAGGACACAACCCGGCCTACGGCTGAGATCCCCGAGGCTGTCGGCCTGTCCACCATCCCCTGTTGGCGGCGCATCCAGAAATTGGAGGAGGCCGGGGTGATCCGCCGCCGGGTCGCTCTGCTCGACCGCGCGGCCCTCAATGTCGGCGTCACGGTCTTCGTCGCGGTGCGCACCAACCAGCACAACACCGCCTGGTTCGAACGCTTCGCCAAGGCCGTGGCGGATATTCCCGAAATCGTCGAATTCTACCGCATGAGCGACGAAATCGACTACATGCTGCGCGTCGTCGTGCCCGATATCGCGGCCTTTGACGAAGTCTACAAGACCCTGATCTCGCGCATCGACCTCGCCGACGTCTCCTCCTCCTTCGCCATGGAGGGGATCAAGTACACCACCGCCGTACCCGTCAGTTACGCAGGGTAAGCGCCGCCGTCACCCTTCGTCCTTCGACAGCCTCAGGATGAGGAAACTCGGGGTGAGGACGGCAGGAACCTTTCCTTGGCCTCATGCTGAGCCTGTCGAAGTATGAGGCCATAGCGCGACGCCAGACCGTGCAATCCTCGCCCTTCGATGGACTCAGGGTGAGGACGGCAAATGCCGAGCCTGTCGAAACTAGCTGGCACAGCCCCCGCCTGCAGCCCTACGAATACGCCCGGTCGATACGGAACGGCGCGAGGTCGATATCCGGGGTCTGGCCCATGATCTGCTGGGCCATCATCTTGCCGGTCACGGCGCCGGTGGTCAGGCCCATATGGCTGTGGCCGAAGGCGTAATAGGCGTTCTTGAAATGGGGCGAGCGGCCGAGCACGGGCAAGGAATCCGGCGTCAGCGGGCGTTCGCCGAACCATTCGGTCATGCCCTCGGTATTGAGATCGGGCAGAACCCGCTTGCCCCAGTTCAGCACCATCTTGGCCTGGCGCCAGTCCGGCGGCGCATCGATGCCGGGGAAGGCCGAAGCACCGACGATACGCACGCCCTCGTCCATCGTATTGATGGCGATCTTGGCAGAGCCGACGGCGATCAGGTGGCTCGTCTCGACCCCGGCGTTGGGCAGCATGACGTGATAGCCGCGCTGGCTTTCCATCGGCACCTTGCTGCCGAGCTTTTTCGCAAGCTTATCCGACCAGGCGCCGGCGCAGATGAGCACGTCGTCGCAGTCGTGCCGGCCCTTGTCGGTAATCACGGCGCGCAGCTTGCCGTCGGGGCCCTTGTCGAAGTCGAGCACATTCTCCTCCAGGATCGTGCCGCCCCGCTCGCCAATCACCTTGGCGAGGCCGGCGGATATCTTGTAGGGGTTGCGCACCCAGTGCCAATCTTCCTCTAGCACCCCGGCCTTCCAGTCTCGGCCCACGGCCGGTTCCATCTGGCGCAGATCGTCTTCGTTGAGCGCCTGAAAGGCGAGGCCGGAATCTCGCCGCCCCTGCCAAAAGGGCCAATCCTTCTGCAAGGCCGCGTCGTCGGCATAGATCCACAGCCCGCCGCCGCCGCCGACCAGATGTTCGAGCTTCGCATCGGCGAAGAGCGGCTTCCAGGCCTCATAGGCGGGTGGCATGAAGGCGGCCAGGGCCTCGGTGCAATGCTTGACCCGCTCGGGCCGGCAGTTGCGCAGGAACTGATAGAGGAAGGGCAGCATCGCCGGCATATGCGACCAGCGGAGGGATACCGGGCCTTCCGGATCGAGATAGTAGTTTAAGTATTTCTTGAACAGGCCGGGCATGGCGAGAGGCAGAACCATGGTCGTCGCGATGCCGCCGGCATTGCCGTAGGAGGTCGACATGCCGGGCGCGACCCGGTCGATCATCGTGACCTCAGCCCCCATGCGCTGGAGATAGCTCGCGCAGCCTAGTCCCACGACCCCGGCGCCGACGATCACCACCTTCCGTGTCATCTCGATCCTCCCTCACGGATGGAACTTACCTGGACCAGAGTATGAAACGGCGATGGCCGCGTGCCAAATCCGGCATGTGGATGCCACAATAGGCCATGCAGCTTCCCGCCGGACCGGCGCGCATCCTGGGCGCACTTCATCATCGCAACTTCGCGATCTACACCCTGGGCAATGCGGTGTCGCTGACCGGCACCTGGATGCAGCGGGTGGCGATCGGCTGGCTGACCTGGGAACTAACCCATTCGGGCCTCTGGCTCGGCATCATCTCCTTCGCCGATCTCTTCCCCAGCCTGATCGTCGGCCCCATCGCGGGCGCGGCAGCTGACCGCTGGAACCGCCTGCGCGTGACCTGGATCAGCCAGGCCCTCGCGATGATCCATTCGATCGTGCTCTTCGTGCTGACCGCGACTGGCTGGATCACGATCGAACTGCTGCTCGGCCTGACCCTCTATCTCGGCGTCGTCATCGGCTTCAACCAGCCGGCGCGCATGGCCCTGGTCCCTGCCCTGGTGCCCCGGGACCAGGTGCCGACCGCGCTCGCCACCAATTCGATCATCTTCAATTCCGCCCGCTTTGTCGGGCCCGCCGCCGCGGGCCTGGCGATCCACTGGGGCGGCTTGTCGGTTGCTTTTCTGATCAACAGCTTGACCTTCGTCATCTTCCTGGTCTGTCTCGCCCGCCTGCATATCGATCTAGCCGCGTTGAAGCCCGCCACGCGGCCTGAAGGCTTTGTGCGCCAGATGAAAGACGGCATCGGCTACACCGTGCGGCATGAGGGGATCGGCACCCTGATCCTGCTGCTGCTGGCCGTCTGCCTGCTCACCCGCCCTTTCGTCGAGCTGCTGCCCGCCTTTGCCGATATGGTCTTCGGCGCGGGAGCTGGCGGCCTCGCCCTCCTGACCAGCACCATCGGGGCGGGCGCGATGCTCGGCGGGCTCTGGCTCTCCGGCCGGCCCGACCAGCGCGGCCTGACCCGGATCGTGCTGCTGGCTTCGGGCGCGCAATGTCTGACCCTGCTCGCCTTCGTCGCGACCGACAGCCTGTGGCTCGCCCTGCCCGCCCTGGCCGTCGTCGGCTTCGCCATGGTCGCGGGCGGGGTCGGCAGCCAGACCTTGATCCAACACGCCGTGGCCGAAGAAATGCGTGGCCGGGTGTTGAGCCTTTACGGATTGACCTTCCGCTGCGGCCCGGCCCTGGGCGCGCTGGTCATGGGCTGGGCCTCCGAATTCATGGGCCTGCGCTGGCCGCTGGCCATCGGCGCGGCACTCACGCTCGCCCTGTGTATCCGCCTCTGGCTGCGCCGCGACCGCATCGCGCAAGCGGCGGAGACGGCGGCGGCCGGGTAGCCGCCGCCACGTCCTTTAAAACTTAGTCGAACACCACCACGCTGCGCGTCTCGACACCCTCGTCGAGCATGCGGAAGCCGTCG
>Ga0115002_10008914_pt1 | contig 11037 bp, 9 predicted proteins | sample ArcticOcean_MG_C_8_FD_89576 | JGI IMG/M metagenome (GOLD analysis project Ga0115002, IMG submission 89576) | Marine microbial communities from western Arctic Ocean - ArcticOcean_MG_CB11_86 | ecosystem: Environmental > Aquatic > Marine > Oceanic | place: Arctic Ocean: Canada Basin | collected... | reverse complement strand
GGGGCGGTTGTTGGCTTTTTAAGGGGGGGGAGGGCAGGCGCATCTCCCCCCCCGTGCTGGGAGAAGATCAACGCTTTGCCAGCCGGCGTTTACCCCAGATGTAACTTATCCGCCTCGCCGAAACGCCAGACGGGGACAGGGCCCGGTAGCAAGTTTTTGCCATCCGACAGCCCCTCTTCGCGTCCGGCCAACTCTTCGACCATTCGCTGCCTCCACCGTGCCAACTCTTCGCTTTCGACCTTCGCAATATCGCGGCACTCCTGCGGGTCGGCGAGTAGGTCAAAAAGCTGTTCTTCACCCGTAATGGGATTCCAAATGTACTTCCAACGCTGGTCGGTGAGAAACTGATTGGCGTTTTCCGGATGATAACAGGGCGAATGTTCACCGTGGTAGTAGGGGCGCCAATCGGCCTGGCGGTCTTTGAGCAGGGGCAAGATGCTCTGGCCTTCGACGGTTTCCGGCACGGGGGCGCCCGCGGCCTCTAAGAAGGTCGGCATGATATCTTCCCAGCCGACGATTTGATCCATTTCGACATTGCGGTCAATGTGCATCTTCTTGGGTGCCTTGAGTACGAAGGGCACACGGGCGGAGGCCTCGTAGGCGTAGGTCTTGCGCCAGAGGTGGTGGTCGCCGAGCATTTCGCCGTGGTCGGAAGTAAAGAGCACTAGGGTGTCGTCGTGCAGTCCGCCGCGGTGCATGTTTTCGAGTAGCCGGCCGATTTGCGCGTCCAAGAATGATAGATAAGCGAAGTAGGCGGCGCGTGCGCGGTGCACGATATGCGGGGCAAGCTCGCCGCGCCAGGCGTTGGTGTCTAAGGGGTATTCGGCTTCGGTTGCGTGGTGGGCGGCCCAGTCGCCGATTTCGGGGGTGGGCAAGTCGCGGTCGATGTATTGATCGTAATAGACCTGGGGCGGGCACCAGGGTGGGTGTGGGCCATTGAAGGACAAACAGAGGAAGAAGGGACGGGTCGGGTCGCGTTTGTCGATAAAGTCCAGCGCGCGGCTAACGAAGAAGGTCTCTTCGAGCTGGTGCTCGGGCAAGTGGTTAGGGCGGCCGATCCAGGAGTTGGCCGGCACGCCATGCGCGAATTTCTCCACTTCGACCCCGGGTTGCCGGCTAAGCCATTCTTCGTAGTCGGCAGAGACCGTCAGTTGCTCGAAGCCGAGGTGCAGGCGCGGCGGGTGGAAATGGGTTTTGCCGATATTGGCGGTCTGATAGCCCGCGTTGCGCAACTCGCCTGCGAGCGTATGCGGATAGTCCCAGGCCTTGCCGTCTTGGTAGCCGACCATGCCCTGGGAATAGGGCGTCATGCCCGTCATCAGCGAGCGGCGGGCGGGGATGCACGAGGGGCAGGGGGTATAGCCGCGGGTAAAAGTAGTACCCTGCCTGGAGAGTGAGTCGATATGCGGCGTTTCGGCTACCGGGTGCCCGAGTCTGCCGAGGCAATCGCCGCGCCAGTGGTCGGTGAGAATCAGCAGGATGTGCGGCGCGTTGGTGTCGTTCGTTTGGCTCATGAGCTTAGACCGCGTAGGAGACTGAGCCGTCCGAGCGCAAGGGCGTCGAGGCACTGTTGATCGGGGTAAAGGGCGTCTTGTCGATCAGCGCCTCGTCGAGTTCGACGCCGAGGCCCGGAGCTTCGGGTATTGGGATATAGCCGCCTTCGCGTTTGAAGGCGCATTTATAAACCGCGTTGTGTGCAGCTTCGTCGTTTTTGGTGTATTCCTGGGTGATAAAATTGGGAATCGAAGCGTCGAGGTGTAGCGAGGCGGCGGTGATCAGTGGGCCTAAGAAATTGTGGGTAACCACGGCGCAATGATGCGATTCACCTATGGCGGCGATTTTCTTGCAATGCGAAATGCCGCCTGCCAACGCGACATCCGGGCGCAGATATTGTGGTCCGCCTTGCTCTAGCAATTCGCGGAATTCCCATATCGAAACGAGGCGCTCGCCATTGGCGAAGGGCACGGTAGATTTCTGGGTGATATGTGCTTGGGAGGAAATGCTGTCGATTTGAATCGGGTCTTCCAAAAAGAATACGTGGAAGGGTTTGAGCGCCTCGGCCAGGGCGATGGCGACCATCGGCGTTAGTTTGCGATGCAATTCGATAATCAAATCGAGGTCGGGACCACCTGCTTCGCGGGCGGCGGCGGTGATGGCGACCGCATTTTCGATCATGCGCGCTTGGCCCTTGTCGTGGCAGTCGGAGGTGATGGGGTCGAATTTGACGGCGGTAAAACCCTCATCGACGGCGGCTTTGGCGGCGTTGAAATTGGCTTCGGGGGTGCCGCCGCCCGATAGCAGATGCAGGCGGATCTTGTCGCGCACATTCCCGCCCAATAATTCCCAGACCGGCACTTCAAAGTGCTTGCCCTTGATATCCCATAGAGCGATATCGACGGCGGCGATGGCGCCCATGATGATGGTGCCGCGAAAAGGGGCCATGCGGTAGAGATATTGCCAGTGGTGCTCGATGCGCAGGGGGTTTTGGCCGATGAGATATTCTTTGAAGACATCGACGATGCTCTGCACGGCGGCCGGATAGCCCCAACAGGCGGTCTGGCCGATGCCGGTGAGCCCGGTGTCGGTGGTGATGCGGACTACATAGCCATTGCCGATGAGGAAGGATTCTATCTTTTCAATTTTCATTTTATAACGCTCCGTGAGTTGAGTGGCGGGTACAATTTAGGCTGGTGGGTGGGGTCGATCAACATATTTTGACGCGATCCACAATGTAATAAGACATGTTGCAAAAAATAAGTTGAATTTTTTATTTACCTCGCGCGGACTCTCCCGGTGGCTCCCGGCCAGGCTCCATGCGCCCCGCAACCCTTAAGACCACCCAGCGCAATGATCCCTCCGCCGTGTGGACATTAGAGGCCAAGCGGCAAGTTGATTACCTGTTGGAAGCAATTCAGCATTTTTTGTTGCTTGAACGGAGCAGCAGAGTTGGCGATATTGTGTCGCAATGGAGGGCGTATCTATGGAAAATTTGCGTTTTGCGGCACCAGTCGAACGGCGAGTGGGGTTGATTACGGGGGGGGCGCGGGGATTGGGCGGAGCGACAGCATTGAGGTTGGCGGAAGCAGGGAGGGATATTGTCATCGTCGACCTGCTGGAGGAGCAGGCACTGGAGACGGTGAGCAAAGTTGAAGAGATGGGGCAGAAGGCGATTTTTGTGCAGGCTGATGTCTCTGTCGAAAGCGAGGTGCAGGCGGCTGTGGCTAAAGGTGTGGAGGTCTTTGGCCGGCTGGACATTCTAGTCTGTTGTGCCGGGGTGTTGGGGTGGGAGAAACCGTTTTTCGATCAGACGGCAGAGCAGTTTACTAAGGTGATGGCGATTAATGTGCACGGGGCTTATTATGCGCATCAGGCGGCTGTGCCGCATATGCTTGAAGGCGGGTGGGGGCGTTGTGTGACGATTTCTTCCGGCGCGCGCAATGGTACTGCGAATCAGATACCGTATTCGGTGTCGAAAGGCGCAGTGCTGTCGCTGATCAAGTCGCTGGGCAATATCTGGCCGAAACAGGGCGTTTTTGTCAATGGAGTCGAACCCGGGCGAGCGCTGACCGATATGGTCGTACCGCGCTTCAGCGAAGAGCATCTCAAGGATCCGGGCAACCCTATGGGGCGATACTCGGATGCCAATGAGGTAGCCGAGGTGATCGAGTTTCTCTGCTCCGAACGCAATACCTATACGACCGGGGCGGTGTGGAGCGTCAAAGGGGCGAGTGGGTAGGCGTGGCGGGTGTAGCAGGCAAATTACGGGTGCAATTGCCCTTGGGGTGGAGCGCATTGGTGCTTGGGGGGCTGGCGTTGGTTACGGGTTTGGGCTGGCTCTATCTGGGGCTGGTGCGCGAAATCGACGATATGGTGCGCAGCACGGTGGCGCAATTTATGGGCACTTTGCCGCTTTTTATTGGTCTGGGGATTCTTTCCTTTCGCCGGGGGTGCGATATTGACCGGGCCAATGTGCAGGTGAAAAAATGGTGGGGTCTGCTATGGCCTTGGAGTCGCCATGTATTCGGTTTGGGTCAATTTGACAAAGTGACGTTGCGGCAGGAGCCGCGACAACTGGGTTCGCGGCGCAAGCCCAAGCTTATTACAGAGTATCCGGTGCGGCTCGAAGGCGAGAAGCGCTTGCTTGTGCGGGGGGATTTGCCAGAGGATAAGGCGAGGGCATTAGCTCGGGAAATCGCCGACTATCTGGACCTCCCCCTCGAAAGCACCTTACCGGAAGAAACAGAGGAAGATAAAGCACAATGATTGAAATTAAAGCGACCGTACCGCTGACTGAAGCGCCGGCTTGGGCCGTCTTAGAACGCCAACTAATCAAGGTGATGGAGGAAGCTGTACAGCCCTTTTTGGACAAATACACCCACCCGGATGGTCGGCTGATCTGGAAAATCGGAGATCGCAATAGCCGCGATGGGGCGGATGATTTCTATGAGAGCTTTGGCAATTGGCCGCTGCTCTATTTGCTCGGCGGCGGCGATCACTTGCTCGCATTGGGGCAGCGGCAGTGGGACGCGACGACGCTCTTGGTGGAAGAATATGGCCACGTCCACAAAGAATACGAGATCGGCTACGACCAATTCCACCAATCCGAGAGCTATATCTACTTCTATTTGCTGTGCATGGCCGACCCGACAAACGAGAAGAATCGCGAGCGCGCGCGCCGCTTTGCCGGTTTTTACCTCAACGAAGACCCAGAAGCACCGAACTACGATCCCGAGCACAAAATCATCAAATGCGCGCACAATGGCAGCAAGGGACCGCGTTGGCTCTACCAGGAGGATAGTGAGCCGGCTTATGGCTATGGTGCGGGTATGGCCCGCTATGGCTTGCCCTATGAAGATCTCGAAGGCATCGACAGTGTCGAGGACCTGAAGGACCCGGAAAAAGCGCGTCAGATGGGGCAGGCGATGAAAGAGCGCATGGACAAGGGCGATTGCGCTACCAATCTGCATGTCACGCCATTAATTGCAAACGCACTCTATCTGACCGGCGATGAGAAATACCGCGCCTGGCTGATCGAATATGTCGATGCTTGGATTGAAAGGGCCCAGGACAACGATGGCCTATTGCCGGACAATGTTGGGCTGTCGGGTGAAGTCGGGGAATATACGGGCGGGCGCTGGTATGGCAGCATGTATGGCTGGACTTGGCCGCACGGTTTTTACAATATCGCGATGGCGGCTATTTTGGCCGGAACCCACTGTTATTTGATCACCCGCGACCGCAAATACCTGCAAATGCCCCGGACCCAGATCGAAAAGGTGATGGAGCAGGGCAAAATGGCCGATTTAGAGCAGGAGGCGATGAGTCTGCGCGAGCATTGGATCGGCCAGATGGCGGCGCTGGGCGACGATAAAGTCAGTTATGTGGTGCCCTATTGTTATGGCGCGAACGGCTGGTCCGATTTTCAGCCTTTAGCTCCGATGTATCCGGCGGCGCTGTGGAATATTAGCGGCGAGGAGACGGATTGGCAGGTGCTTGAAGAAATTCGCGATAAAGAGACCTACGATTGGCGCAAAGTCATCCCCTTCCACAACAAGGAAGACGCCTATCACGAGCAACCTTGGATTTGTTACCTCAGGGGCGAAAACCCGGACTATCCGGTCAAAATCCTGCAAGCCGCGCTGGCGCTGGTCTATCGGCGGATGGAATTAGTGCGTCAAGACGAAACGGACCCTTGTGACAACCATATCCACTGGTGGCAGGAACTCAACCCGGTGACCACCGAAGCCTTAATACAAATGACGCTCGGTGCGCCGCAGATGCTTTATAATGGTGGTATGCTAATCGCACCGTTGCGCTACTTTGATGCGGAGCGCAAACGTCCGGGTTTGCCGGAAGATATCGGTGCGTTAGTGGAAAAGGTTGAGCAGGAGCGAGTCGTAGTGCATTTGGTAAATCTGAGTCTTTTGCATGGGCGCAGGCTACTTATTCAGGCGGGCACGCTAGGCGAGCATCGTTTTACTTCAGTCGAATATAGCGTATTGACTAGCGTCTATCCCGGCGAAGTCGGTGATTATACTGCTCCGCCGGTAGAGCAGACGACTGAGTGCCAAGAGGTTGCAGCAGGTCAATTTCAGGTCGAGTTGCCGCCGGGGACTGAGATTCGGTTGAAAATTGGCTTAGCGCGCCATGTCAACGAACCCAATTATAGTTTTCCCGAGATGTAAATAGGAGATAAAACAATGGATTATGTTCGATTGGGCCGAGCTGGGGTCAAGGTTTCCCGGCTTTGTCTTGGCACCGCCTTCCGCGGCTATTGGAATGGTCATACCGAAGAGGCGACGGCGATTCGCACTGTCGAGACGGCGATAGACCTCGGCTGCAATTTTATTGATTGTGCTAATTATTACTATCAGGGCCGGTGCGAGGATTTGCTGGGCAAGGCGATAAAAGGTAAGCGCGAGGACTTGGTGGTTACCACCAAGGTCTGGAGCCGAATCGGCGAGGGGCCGAACGATCAAGGTTTATCGCGCTTTGCGATTATGCGCGAGGTCGAACGCTCGCTCAACAGGCTACAGACTGACTACATAGACATTTATTTGCTGCACAATTGGGATCCGAATACCGAGCTCGACGAAACCCTCAAGGCCTTTGACGACTTGGTGCGGCAGGGTAAAGTGCGGTATGTCGGTGCCTGTAATTTTACGGCGGCGCAGACGGTCGAGGCCTTGTGGACGGCGGAGCGCGGAGGATTGGATCCATTTTTCGTATTACAAAATCAGTATAACATTCTGCAGCGCTGGGATATAGAGCCAGAAATTTTGCCCATTTGCCGGCAGTATGGTATGGGTATGATGACCTATAGCCCGTTGGCGGTTGGCTTGCTTACCGGGCGCTTTAGACGAGGGCAGACGCCGCCGGCCGATAGCGCTTGGACGGCGGGAGATCGCTTTGACGCGGCACTCGACGAGAAGACCGAGCAAATCATTCAACAGCTTGTCGATATCGGCGAAGCGCAAAACAAGACCCCGGCACAAGTGGCCATCGCCTGGATTTTGGCCAACGACGATGTGACCGCACCGATTATCGGCCCCGATCGCCCTGAGCATGTCGAGGAGGTTTTTGGTGCCCTATATGTGGAATTTAGTGCCGAGCAACTCCAGGCTTTGGATGAGCTTTCGCAATGGCAGCCGCTAACGCGCACCCATTGAGTGAGATTGCATGAGCTGGATTATTGCATGGGGCGCGTTTAGTCTATCGGTTTTTGCCGTCGCACGAGTTGCGCACGGCGATTGCGGTCGCGGCGGTCTATGGGATCCTGAAATTTGTCTTTTATTGGGTCCTGGTTTTTATATCGCTACCCTTCATTTTCGTTACTCTGGGGCTATTCCTGATCGTCATCAATGCGTTTCTGCTCTTTGTAACCGACAAGCTCATCGAGGATTTTGAGATCGATGGCTGTCTTACGACCATTATCGTCTCCGTAGTCATCTCGCTTTGTGATATGGTCTTTCGCTGGATATTTATGGGTATATAAAATGTTGTTAGCCAATGAGTTCAGGGTGTTATATGAGTCACCCGATCCAGCGACGGTCTTCGCCTATAGCCCGGGAATTTGTCGCCTGGCATCGGGGCGACTGGTGGCGACGATGGATCAGGGCGGACCAGGCGTTAAAGACTTGTCGGGGCCAAAGGGGTTGCGTGGCGAGGGCAAGCACGCCTGGCAGGGGCGGGTATGGACCTCTGACGATGGCGGCGAAACATGGACGGTGCGCGGTCTATTTCCCTTTATGCACGCTCGCCCCTTTGCCGCAGGAGATGCGCTCTATATCCTCGGGCACGATGCTGACCTTTGCATTATTCGCTCGGATGACGAGGGCGAGACCTGGTCGGAGCCATATTTTCTAACGCAGGGAGAGCACTGGCATCAATCGGCGTGCAATGTGCATTATGCCGGCGGCCGGGTCTATTTGGTGATGGAGAAACGCATCTCCTTTAATCATCCAGGCTGGCCGGTGTCGGAATTGGCTCCTGTATTGATGGCTGGTGTTGTAATGGATGACCTAACCCAAAGGGAGAGTTGGGTTTTTGCGAGCGAATTGAGTTTTGGTGACATTCGCCAAGTGCCTGGATTAATCCCAGTGCCCTTCTGGGATAATGGGGCGATAGATCGGGCGGGCAAGCGCGTAATGCACCCGCCGGGCTGGCTGGAGACGAATGTCGTGCAATTTACCGATCCCGAGCATATTTGGCACGACTCGCAGGGCAAGACCTTTCATCTGTGGATGCGGGCACATACCGGCGGCACCCATCTGGCCTGCATCGCCAAAGTAGTTGAAGCGGCCGATGGTTCGTTCGAAACGCAATTGCAGCGGGCGCCATCTGGCACCGAGATGCTCTACGTGCCCTGTCCAGGAGGGCAGATGCGTTTCCATATCCTGCAAGATCCGGTTAGCGGTCTGTTTTGGCTGCTTTCGAGCGTGGCGACCGATAGCATGGTGCATCCTGACCGGATGGGGGCCGATCGCTACAATCTGCCGAATAACGAGCGCCATATACTGGCCTTGCATTTTTCTAAAAATTGCATCGATTGGTGTTTTGCAGGTGTCGTTACCCGTGGCGAGACGCCACAGCAGGCGCGTCACTACGCCAGTTTGGTGATTGACGGGGATGACATGCATGTGTTGGCGCGATCGGGGGATCATCGAGCGAAGTCGGCACACGATGGCAACTTGATTACGTTGCACACGGTGAGATCCTTCCGCGATTTAGTGTATATTTAGCTTTTTAAATTCCTTCTAATTTACTATGTAAGAATAGAATATGATGCTGAATGGGCCTGTGCTGCTCGAGTCTTATGCTCCAGGTGGCCAGGGACGCTCTTTTACTTTTGATCAGCCGGTCGATGAAGTCGTTGCCCTAGAGGTCGGTGATGTGCGTTCGGCACTTATCGCGGTAGAGCAGGCGGTAGACAAGGGTTTGCATGCAGCGGGTTTTCTCTGTTATGAAGCGGCGGCCGGGCTGGATAAGGCGTATTGCACGCGAGAAGCCGGTGCATTGCCCTTGCTGTATTTTGCTTTGTTTGCCGAACGGGAGGAAGTGGTTGTCGGTGGGGAAGTGGGTGATTATAGCCTCGGCGAATGGCAGGCGTCGGTCTCGCAAGAGCAATATCGAGCCGATATTGAACGGGTTCGCGCCTATATCGCTGCAGGAGACACCTATCAGGTCAACTACACTCTGCGGTTGCGCAGCGACTTTGCAGGCGATGCACGGGCCTTATATCGCGCTATGGGGCAATTGCAGCAGTGTGGCTATAGCGCCTTTTTTGATTTAGGAGAGCATATATTGCTCTCGGCCTCACCCGAATTGTTTTTTCAGCTCGACGGTCGTCAATGCACTGCGCGGCCGATGAAGGGGACCCGGCCGCGCGGGTGCTGGTCGGCCGAAGACCGACAACTGGCGGAGGAGTTGCGGAATTCGGCTAAAGATCGCGCAGAGAATGTGATGGTTACTGATCTGTTGCGAAATGACTTAGGGCGTATTTCTGATGTGGGTAGCGTGCAGGTCTCGGCCCTGTGGGAGACTGAGCGATATCCCACGCTATGGCAATTGACCTCGACGGTAGCCAGTCGACTGAAAGAGGGCGTTGGTTTGGCTGATGTCTTTGCAGCGCTTTTTCCCTGCGGCTCGATTACTGGGGCACCGAAGATCCGCACAATGCAGATTATCGCCGAGTTGGAGCGCGATCCACGTGGGATTTATACCGGTTGCATGGGCTATTGGTCACCGGGAGAGGATGCTTGTTTTAATGTGGCGATTCGCACGGCCCACTTGGATACCAAGAAAGGGCTGCTTGAATACGGGGTCGGTAGCGGTGTAACGTGGGCTTCTTCAGCGACGGCCGAGTATGCCGAGTGTCTGGTCAAAGCTCAGGTTATGCACGTACGCCGTCCGGTTTTTCACTTGCTGGAGACCATGCTTTGCGAGGAGGGGCAGTATTTCCTGCTCGATCGACATATGCAACGCTTGGCGGATTCTGCGGCCTTTTGGGGGTTTCCTTGTGATATTGACCATGTCGAACAGCTTTTAGTCAAGGAGTCTAATTGTTTGGGGGAGAATGACTTTAGAGTACGAGTATTACTGGATGATTCGGGCGCAGTAAAATTTGAGCATCATCCCTTAACGCCACACAAAAGATTAAAAGTCACGCTAGCTACTGAAAAAGTGGACAGCGCCGATCCGTTTCTCTACCATAAGACGACGCATCGAGCCGTTTACGAGCAACATCTGGCGGCCAGGGCAGATTGCGACGATGTGGTGTTGCACAATGAACGCGGCGAGTTGACGGAGTGTTGTATTGGAAATTTGGTGCTCGAAATGGATGGCGAGCGTTATACGCCGCCGATCGAGTCAGGGCTTTTGGCGGGCACGTTTAGGGCGGAATTGTTAGCGCGGGGTGAAATTGTGGAGCGGGTGATCAAGCGGGACGAATTGGCTCGCGCGGATGCCCACTACCTCATCAATTCAGTGCGGCGTTGGGTTGCACTGGATCTTATTTGAAGGAACGGCTCATGTATCGGATTGGCGAAGCAGAAGTAAAGCGCATTCAAAAGCTATTCGACAGCGGTAAGATCTTCCGTTATGGCTCAGGTGAGGAATGCGAAATGTTTGAAAAGAATTGGGGGCGCTATGTAGGGGCCGACTATTGTCGCATGGCTCGTTCGGGGACTTCGGCGCTGTATACCGCTTTGGTGGGGCTGGGGGTTGGTCCAGGGGATCAAGTGATTGTACCGGCCTACACCTATATGGCGACAGCTCTTGCTGTATTGGCGGCTGGGGCTATTCCAGTAATCGCTGACATTGATAAGTCTTTAACCTTGTGCCCCAAGGATTTAGAACAGAAAATAACAAAACATACTCGGGCCATTATACCGGTTCATATGGTTGGGGTGCCTTGCCATATGAAGAAAATCATGAAAATTGCTAATAAATACAATCGCTTGGGCCGCGAAGATGGTTGCCGGGCGGTGGGGGGAGGCTATGAGGGGGAGATGTTGGGGGGGATCGGCCACGCCGGGG
>Ga0115002_10008913_pt1 | contig 11040 bp, 12 predicted proteins | sample ArcticOcean_MG_C_8_FD_89576 | JGI IMG/M metagenome (GOLD analysis project Ga0115002, IMG submission 89576) | Marine microbial communities from western Arctic Ocean - ArcticOcean_MG_CB11_86 | ecosystem: Environmental > Aquatic > Marine > Oceanic | place: Arctic Ocean: Canada Basin | collected... | reverse complement strand
GGTTATTGCGATTGTGCGTAAAGACGCTACTCGGACTGTCCGCGCACAACGTTTCGCTCCACCCGCTCCGCTAAAAAGTCCTTATTCTTGACTTTTTCGAAGCGGGTAAGCTGTTCGCGTGCTGCTTCCAACCGGGCGTGGTCTTCTCGAGAGAGCCTCCAGGAGAAGAGGTGGGTCGCGCGCAGCTGCGTCGAAGCAGATTTAATGGTTCTGCGAATCTCTACAGGCATTACCTCATGCTTCTCGAGCGCCGCATTCAATTTCAAACGCGGTCCCGGTGGGAGTGTTCCGTCGAGCATGGTCGATAGGCGAGAATACCAATCGGCGAACTCGCGATAACTGGCTAGCCTTTCTATGTTCTCCGCGGGAATCGTAGCCACGGCGTAATCCCACATCGGATGCTTTAGCGTCAAAACGCCTGACTGCTCGTCGTAGGTTTCTTCAAATTCCGGCTTGGCCGAGAACTGCAGCATAGGATCCTTGTGCTTAGCAGCCCAAATCGAAAGTTTATCCATGAGCCCTTCGATCCGGTCTGTCGAAACTTCCGTACGGCGCTGCGTCTCAGTATCGAGTAGAATAAATTGCCCTGGTCGCGATTGCGTCGGCGGGCGAAAGACGGTGATTCGCGCTGGTTTCTCGACGAAATCATAGACCGTGCCCGATTCAAACAACGTCACATTGTGGCTTTTCGATTCCTGCTCGTCACCCTCGTAGACATCGGTTTCGATCCGTAGTTCTTGAGATCGTGCCTGCGGCGCATAGGCTCCCATCAGGAATAAACTCAGCAAGAACAAACAGCAGATAGAAAACACGGTTTGCAGGCGGGTACGCATCGTTCACATCCTAGCGAGAGACTTTGGGGGATCTACGGGAAGCGAAGAATACGGAGCATCTGCTGGCGTGTAAATGTCGGTTTATGCTAGCACTCTTCTTCGTGCCAATCGTCGAGGTGGATTTCCACCGAGACGCGACCTCGCCAATTGTTAATGACCGGCCGGAAGGCAATCGAAATTGGTCCGTCGATACGGGTTAGTTCTTGCTCCCAATCGCCGCCGCCAAAAGCGACCGCGCGCATCTTCACGCCATGCTGGTCAAACATCATCGAAAGATGACGCCCCGTGGCTCCCATACGTTTGGGCGGGCCTAGCAAGCGGACTTCGTTGGCGCACAGCACCGGTCGCAAGTTGCCGTGACCAAACGGGGCCAGGCTTTCGATCTGCTCGACCGTTTGCCGCGTAAGCATTTGCAGTGAAGCTTCTCCATCCACTTGCAATTCTGGCTCCTGATTCGACCCGGCCAACCAGGTTTCGGCCACTTGGCAAAAAGCCTCGCGGAAGGCAGCGACATTGGAGGCTTTGATTCTCAATCCGGCTGCCGCGGCATGACCGCCGTGGCTTTCCAGTAAATGGCTACAACCCGCCAGGGCATCATGCACATTAAAACCAGGCACACTGCGCACCGAGCCGATGCCCGGCTTAACTCCCAGCGGATCCCCTGCGATCAGCACCACCGGGCGATGGTACTTCTCACTCAAACGGCCAGCCACGATCCCGATGACACCAGCGTGCCAATCGTGGTCGGCGAGCACCAAAGCGGCGGCGGCGCGCATGCTAGCCGAAGCTTTGATTTGCTTGGCGGCTCCCAGCAAGATACTACGCTCGAGCGACTGCCGTTTCACATTGAGTTCGTCTAAGTATTGGGCAATTCTTTCGGCCCGCTCAACGCTTTCGGTGGTCAGCAGTTCGATGGCAATATCTGCCTGCCCCATGCGACCGGCAGCATTCAAGCGAGGCCCGAGGACGAACCCGATGTCCTCGCATTCGAGCCGCTTTTTTTCGGTCAACTTATTACGCCGCATCAAAGCTGTAATGCCCACGACGGGCTGCATTTTTAAAGCACCGAGGCCAAAACGCACAAGTATCCGGTTTTCATCGACCAGCGGCACGACGTCACAAACCGTGCCAATCGCGGCCAGCCCGACGGCTTGGAGCAGAAAACTACGTAGCCGCTCGGTTACTTTTTGACCCTCACTGGCGCACTGGCAAATCGCCCAAGCCAATTTAAAGGCGACAGCAGCCCCGCATAATCCGGCGAATGGATACTCGGAACCAGGGAGTCCAGGATGCACAATTGCCGCTGCAGGAGGCAATGTCTCGCCCATCTGATGATGGTCGGTGATCACGAGCGTCAGTCCCAACTCTTGGGCCAACTCTGCCTCGGCGACGCTGGCGACTCCGCAATCGACAGTCACCACGAGCTTCGTGCCTTGCGCGGCCAAGCCGCGCAGCGCTTCGGCGTTTAAACTGTAGCCTTCATCCATGCGATGAGGAACATAGTAGTTCACCTGGGCATGCAGCAATCTTAAGCAGCGCAGCAGAATGGCCGTCGACGTCATTCCGTCGGCGTCGTAGTCGCCGTAGATCGTAATCTGCTCTTTGGCTTGAATGGCAGCATAAACAATTTTTGCTGCTGCCAAAGCACCGGGCAGTTCTGAAGGATCGCGCAGACCGGTAAGTTTGGGATCGAGAAAACTGCGGGCGCCATCTGGATCGCGAATCCCGCGCGAGACCAGCAACTGGGCGACCACTGCCGGTATTCCCGCAGTACGTTCAAGCGAGGCAACCGTTTCTGGATCAAAATTTGCAAACCGCCAACGCTTATTAGGCATCTACTTCTTCTTCTCGACATGGACAGTGTGCTTACGTAGTCGCGGACAATACTTCTTGAGACGCAACTTTTCGCCACCCATCTTTCGCCGCAACGTGTAGTTGTAGTCGCCCGTTTCTTCGCATACGAGAAATACCGACTCCACCTTTTTTTTTCGCTTACCACCAGGTTTTTTTGCCATCGTTTTTGCTCAACACTCGCTTGCCATGAAAAATGAAAGTCTATCACCTGTTAAGCCGCAATCGGCCCCGCAATCGGCCCTGTAGCGAGCGTCAGACGGACGCAACGCGGGGCCAGACAGACACCAGTGAGTTGATCCGTGTGGATCCAGGCCCGCATTTTAGGGGCTTTTTTGCTCTTTATCCAGTGGTGAAATAGTAGCTGGTTGGGCGAAATGGGGAGTTATACTTGAGTTTGGGCCTGAGATGCCAATCAAGGTGGTTGGGGTGGCAATCCGTGTCATCTTTCGCAATGGAGCGCATCAGGCAGGCCCCGCGTTCGGAACTGAGAACTCGCCTCGCTGTAGGCGGTAGTCGTGAATCCAATATCTGCCGAAAACCTTTCGCTGAATACCGAACCACCGCTGGCAGCCGCCACGCCGGTCGAATTGTCAAATTGCGAGACAGGCCCGGCAGCCGATGATCATTCTCCTAGGCAACGTTCTCCCGATCGCCGGTCTACCAAAAGCCAGTCCCCTCAATTCTTGACGCGACTGCTCGCCGCAATCGATTCTTTGCTCCTCAGTAGCGCTATGCCGCCCTGGTTAACCAGCGCCGTGCTGCATGCGGCAGTCGTTCTTCTGCTCTCTTTGCTGGCTTTCAGCCAACCGCAGGAGTCTGACTTGGGCATCCTGCGAGCCACTTTCGAATCGGAAGATATAAAATCCCTCGATATCGACATCAACGAATTCGATGAGTCCGCGGGTGGACTCACGATGCCCAGTCAGTCGCCACGACATTCTTCTGCGTTTGCGACAGCGCCTGATGGTCCTCTGGTCAATACGGCAAACCTAGCACTCTCGCCAGAGCCTGCCAGGCGCCATTGGTCAGGCCCCGCAATGGAATCGATAGGCCAACCACTTGCCTCCCGCGGCGGTGGACTCAGCGGACGGTCTTTGCAAAACCGCCGCGGTCTTGCTCTCTCAGGCGGCGGCAGCGAGGCAAGCGAATCGGCCGTCGAACTGGGCTTAGCCTGGCTCGCTACGCACCAATTCGAGGATGGCGGATGGCGCTTTGACTTAGAAACATGTCCCCAATGCAGCGGCGCCTGTCGAAATTCTGGATTCGTTCAGTCCACAACCGCTTCGACGGGCCTCGCGCTAATGTGCTTCCTGGGAGCAGGCTACACGCAGCACGAAGGCCCTTATCAAGAAACGGTATCCAAAGGACTCTATTATCTAGTCGACCGTATGCTACTGACATCGCTGGGCGGCGACCTGCGCGATCGGTCACTTATTTCCCAAAAAGACGATGGCATTCAGCTGATTAAAAAAAGCGGCGACATGTATTCGCATGCTATCGCCACACTAGCCCTCTCAGAAGCCTACGCCATGACTCACGACAGAAACCTAGCCGGCCCTGCGCAGGAAGCCATCAATTTCATCGTCTATGCTCAACACGAAAAGGGTGGCTGGCGTTATGAACCTGGCTTGCCCGGCGACACTTCGGTCACCGGCTGGCAGTTGGCCGCTTTAAAAAGTGCCCTACTCGGCGAACTCAAGGTGCCACGTGAAGTTTGGTATCGAGCCACTGAGTTCCTGGACGGTGTCCAGGATGATCGGGGAGCAACCTATGGTTACAAGGAGCCTTCGAAAACACGGCGTTCTATGTCCGTCGTTGGGCTATTTTCTCGCATGATGTTGGGCTGGCCGCGCGATCATGGACCGATGCTCCGGGGCATGGCCCAGGTTGGCGATCAAATGCCGCATCAGGCCGACATGTATTTCAACTACTACGCCACCCAGGCCTTGCACCACCTGGGCGGCACGGGGTGGAAACGTTGGAACCCACGGATGCGAGATTACCTGGTTAAGTCGCAGGCCACGGCGGGCCATGAACAGGGCAGCTGGTATATCCAGGAAGCCTGGAGCAACCAAGGCGGCCGCCTGTACACCACCGCACTATCAATCCTCACGCTCGAGGTCTACTACCGCTACATGCCCATGTACCAGGACGCCTTTATCGGGCACGCGCCGTAGTGTCTTTTCTCATCGAACTGCCCTAGACATGAGGGCGAATTCAGCGGTTTATACGGGATATTGGGCCGGCACTCCCTACCACCGCCCGCTGCCCGCTGCCCTATCCACTGGACCATAGAAACTCCCGCGGACATATGGTATCATTGCTCCTGGCTATCGATGAGATGGTCTGCCGCGGCCGGATCCCCAGACGGGTGCTCGCAAGGCGACTTAGGCTGGGTTGGCGTAGGCTGGGCTGGCCTAAGTTGGGCTGGTGGCAGGCTGGACATGTAGCGAAGAAACTTAGTCACGGACTTTCTGTGACGCGATTGAATACCTAACTAAGGAAACGAACAAATGTCAGAAGGCACGATCAAACGACTCACCGACAAGGGTTTTGGATTTATCGACACCGGCAGTGAGAAGGACTTGTTTTTTCACTCGTCTGCCCTTGAAGGGGTCGAATATGACGCGCTTCATGAAGGACAAAAAGTGTCGTATAATGAAGGCATGGGGCAAAAAGGGCCGTGCGCAGAAAACGTCCAGGTGATCTGAATGGGCACTGTTGGCTGGGTCTATTCCGCTAAGAACGTATTTTAATGAAAATCGTAGCGGCACGGCGCAAGCCGTCCGGTGAATCAGAACAAGCTCGCAATGCAGGAACCGGTGGGCTTGCGCCCAGCCGCTACCAATGGTCGGTCCATTTTCAAAACACGTTCTGAGTGGGCTGAGCTGGACAGTTTTTCTTTTTTGGATAAGGAGAAACCCTCATGGGTGATAAAGGAAGTAAAGATAAGGGCAAGAAAGAGCAACAGAAAAAGGCGCTTCTTAGCCCAAAAGAAAAACGGAAAGCGAAAAAAGAAAAGAAGAATACCCGGTAAACGTCTGCGCAGAGTTCAAGGTGAATGACGTTTTAAACTCTCTATTTAGCAACAACGGTCTTGTAACATCCTCGCGATAACATCCTCGCGTTGTGCGTACGCAAACCGCGTGTCCGACCCGCAAGGGGGGTGCGCTAGATGCCCGCTTGGACATGCCCACTAAGACCGACAGCTGTTACGGAAAACTATGGCAAAGAATCAAAACACCGTTGAAAAGCGTCGCCGAGAAATGGAAAAAAAGAGGAAAGCCGAGGAAAAACAGGATCGCCGTCGCCGAAAGAAGGAGGACATCGACGAATCACCCGAGCAAAATGCCGCCACGGAAGAAGACAAATTGAGCGAACCAATTTAGCGATACCGCTGAGCGAACCAGTTTAGCGATACCGTCAAGCTAAAAAGAAAAAACCAATCATGGAGTGCAACTTGCTATCAACATCTGAACAACGTGTGTTACGCACCTTTCGAAAATTCTTAATCACCCCGGGTGAAATGCTGTGTTTCTCAGGTCCCAATCTGGAGCAGGACAAGGCGGCACTAGAACTACTGAGTGACAAGGATCTGCTGAGTAAAGAAAAATTCAAAGGTGGCTATTCTCTTACGCAGTCTGGCTTCGCCGCCATGAAAGCTTGCGAAACCTAAAAAAATGCCCCTTGATCGTGTGATCCAAGGGGCGCTGTGTCATTGAAACTGTGTCATTGAAACTGTGTCATTGAAACTGTGTCATTGAAACTGTGTCATTGAAACTGTGTCATCTTTGCGATCCAGTTACGGTTAGTCGCCTCAGGAGTTTACTGAGCCAATTGAACAGAAACTGCGCAGGGACCCTTCTTGCCTTGGCCGATTTCGTACTCGACCATCTGGCCTTCGCTAAGATCTTCAATCGTAGTGCCTTGGACTTCGGAATGGTGGAAAAACAGGTCGTCCCGCTCTCCTTCGATGAAACCAAAACCTTTGTCCGCAATTACCTTCTTAATCTTACCTTCTGGCATTGCTGCCTCCACAAAAAAATAAACCTTGGTCACCCTGATACGTTTTCGAAAAAACTTAGGGCCAACCCAAAAACAAACGAGAGCAGAATACCACAAAAGGGAGTTGGGCACTTGCTGGAAGGGCACAGCTACGCAGAATGCGGCGTGACTTAAAGAACGCTAGGGAGGTACGATCGACAGATGATCGTACCAGCTTATTTTCTTTTCATCGCTGCTCGTTGCGATTCATCGCAACACTGAGAATTATAGGTGAAGACCTAAGAAAACGCAATAGTGCGGGAAAAGGACCGCGATTGGCCGCCAATGGCACTCAAATCTTGGCGCATCAACTCCGCGCTAGTACCCAATAAATACCTGTCCAAATCGTCCGCGCACCTGTTTAGCTGACTTCGCTCAACCACACCCAGCGATCTTCCCAGTATTGGCTAATCGCCTCTTTTCCTGAGAATCCGCGTGAGTGAGTGGTGATAGTATCTCTTTGATCGCCGCCGGGCAAGCATCTGCATCGACCCCGATCTGGAGAGGAGCTTTTGCGGTTGCATTCGTTCTATTCGCTATTTCCACTGCGGTGGACGCTGCTCGAGAAATGCGGCAATACCATCTTGGGCTGCTTCGGTCGTGCAGGAAGTCGCTTGCAGGGCCGCGCCGACCGCAAGTTGCGTCGGGAGATGTTCACCAACCGTTTCATTCAGCAACCGTTTCGTCAGTTGCATCGCCTCGGGTGCGCCCGCAGCGCATAGATGGGCCAGTTCCATCGCCCGCGCCCAAGCTTTAAGAGGATCGACAAGCTCGTGGAACAAACCCAGTCGGTGGGCTTCTGTCGCACCCAACGTCACGCCAGTCAATAACAGACGGGAAGCTAATCCCGTAGCGACGCGATGGCAAACAAGCGGCGCCACCACACCGGCCACGAGACCGAAGTGGGGATCAGGAACGCCGAAGCTAGCGCTCTCGGAGGCAACCACAATATCGCTAGCCGCGACCAAACCAGCGCCAGCCGACAGTGCGGGACCATTTACCGAAGCAATGATCGGCTTGGATATTTCCAGCATATGGACAATCAAGTCGCGAAACGCGGCCGCATCGTCGCCCCAGCGCTGCTGAGCCACCCGCAGATTATCCATCGAGGGGCTCGCCGAGGACGTATCCCTCACGCCTAATTCATGGAGATCGATTCCTGCGCAAAACGTCTCCCCTGCCCCAGTGAGGATAATGGCTCGTACGGCCTTCTCGCGGTAAAGGTCATCGATCGCATCCGACAATTGGCCCACCATCGATCGAGTAAGCCTATTTCCATGATCTGCCCGGTTGATGATAATCGTGCCCGCGCAATCGATCACTTTCACTTCGACTAAATTTCTGCTTTGCCTAGGCATTGATCGTATCCACCTTAAATGCCACCGTTAAATCAAATCTGAAAACACATCCCAAAAGGGTTCTGGCTTGCCATGAACATTCGTTAAGACCATTGCTGCGCTGTGCGCGTGTCGATCGAAACGTCGATCAGGTCCGCACGAATTGAGGATTGGCAGTGCTTGGTCGTTCGATACACTTGCGGAACGTCAACCAGCTGGCAATCACGCGCATGGTTACGGACCGCAAAATTGGAGACTTCTCGAATAACGTCCAGGCAAGGCTCGCGCCTCGAACTCCTACAAACGGCCCGTACGTAAGCAGCCGAAGAATCGCCAAGAATAGTCTATTTCCAGCAGATCCAGTTCCGCCGTGGCAACTAGGGCATTGATCTGGGGATCTTGCTGATCTCGAGCACAGTGGACGCGAGCCAGCCGCATAACGAATATTCCTTTCAACATGATGCCAATATTCAACCGGGCTCGCCCCCCGGCGTGGTTTTTCGACAGCATTGGAGCCGAAGCGTCCGCGGCACAGACGGGCCACTCAACATCGCAAACCTATATGAGCATGAAACTTACCACTTGAAAAGCCCTCGCTCGTGGGAATACGGCATGGGTGCTGCAATTGGACGTCCTCAGAATCGCTTGACCAGACCGCCGGCCACGAGGAGAACGCCATGCCAGTCAAAAAGAATACGCACACCAAAACAAATGGCACACCTCACCTGAATGGCTCAGCCCATAGCGACGGTGCGACGGGCGGCGCGGCCAAAAATAGCATCTCGAAACAGGGGGTTTCAAAACGCGGCAACGTTCTCGACGACGTCAGTCAGGCAAAGTCGGTAACCAACCAGGATCTGGAGACCGGGGGCCCGACGACGGCCATCGAAGACCCGGTACGCATGTACCTCATGCAAATGGGCGAAATTCCAATGCTGTCGCATGAGATGGAAGTATCGTCTGCGAAGCAGATCGAAAAAACACGTACTCGCTTTCGCCGCACGATGCTTTGTAACGACTTCGTCTTGCACGGAGCTGCCGATCTCTTGCAAAAAGTGGCCGCCGGCGAACTGCGACTCGATCGCACGATTGAAATTTCTGTCACCAATACGGCGGAAAAAAAACGTGTGCTGCAACGCATCGGACCCAATCTAGAGACCATTCGGAGACTGTTAGCGCAAAACCAAATTGACTATCGCACGGCGGTTAGTCGTCGAGCAGACAGTTCTAAGAAAATTGCAGCCTGGCGTCGCTTGATCAATCGGCGCAATAAGGCCGTGCGACTGGTTGAAGAATTGGCCCTTCGGCTTCCAAAGTTATCGCCAGTGATGGACGAATTGCACGAAATCAACACACGCATGACCTTGGTCCAAGAAAACCTACGTCATCCAGAGCAAATGGTGCACTCGGGGCAGGTGCGCGAATTTACCGAGGAATTGCGATATCTCATGCGTATCACACTCGAGACGCCGCAGACCTTGTCTCGCCTGACAAAACGCACTATCGAGCGAAAAGGTGCGTACGATGCCGCCAAACGCGACCTCTCCGCCGCGAACTTACGTCTTGTCGTCTCCATCGCCAAGCGCTATCGCAACCGAGGCATGAGCTTTCTGGATTTGATCCAAGAAGGCAACACCGGCTTGATGCGGGCGGTTGACAAGTTTGAGCACGCCCGCGGTTACAAGTTTTCGACCTATGCCACCTGGTGGATTCGTCAGGCGATTACTCGTGCCATCGCCGATCAAAGTCGGACAATTCGTTTGCCGGTTCACATGATCGACACCATGAGCAAAATTCACATAGCGACAGCCGACTTTGTGCAAGAATTCAGCCGCGAGCCCAATCCAGAGGAGATTGCCGAACGAGCCGGCTTATCGGTTGAAGATACGAAGTGCGTTCACAAGGTGACGCGTCAACCGCTGTCGCTCGACCAACCCATAGGCGACCACGAAGACAACTTTTTCGGGGAATTCCTGGAAGAACATCGCGATGACGATCCGCTTTACGATACCAACTTGGCAGCCCTCAAGCAGCGGCTAGAGCAGGTGATGGACGAGTTAACGTACCGTGAACGGGAGATCCTTCGTCTCCGCTACGGTCTGGCAGACGGCTACAGCTACACATTAGAAGAAGTTGGCAAGATATTCTCAGTCACACGGGAGCGTGTACGTCAGATCGAATCGAAGGCAGTTCGCAAACTACAGTCGCCCTACCGCTCACGGTCCTTAGCTGGTTTTTTGGATGGTGTAGAACCGGCACCGATCGAAACGCAGTAAACGAGTGTTTCTCCCGCAGGGGCGTGTCGGTGTTTCCTCCCACCGGCACGTCCCTTTTTACTTTGCGGTGAGCTCGGCAAGATCACGCCAAGAAAGTCCGTACCAAGCTGACTTTATCGCATGGGAGCTTCATCGCGTTTCATGAGCGAACTCAAATAGAGTAGCTCCGCACCCCTTTTCTTAGGCGTGATTGCCATCATGTTGTGGGCCACCTCAACCGATATCGTCAGGAGTCTTGTACACCGCCGTAAGATAACGGACATTCGCCAAACTGCGTCGGCCGATGAATCCGCAGGTTAGGAATCTGCGTTTCGGCGCTGAGGAGGGCGTCACCCACGCGTTGAACGGCCCTGGGTTGGGCGCGGAGGTGTAATTCACCTCAGCGAGATTGTGGAGTTATGAACTGAAAGCGGGTTGTCCAACCTCTAGCAGTTCGACTGACAGATAACTGCGGGCGGTGTAGTCACCCGGACAGAATTCATTCGTAAGTAAGAGCAGTCCTCATTGGGCAGATAGGGGCAGAGTCCCGGCAAGCGAAATGCTGGCGAATGAGCTCAATGGCTGCGCAGTCCTCCCTCACGAAGACCGGTCAATCTGGTGCGCAGAAACAGCCTGGAACGGCCCCAAAGCCGAGATTATCCGTGAACCTTGTGCAGCTCATCGGCAATGGTTTCGATCCCCCGGGCGACTGTTCGG
>Ga0115002_10008912_pt1 | contig 11040 bp, 14 predicted proteins | sample ArcticOcean_MG_C_8_FD_89576 | JGI IMG/M metagenome (GOLD analysis project Ga0115002, IMG submission 89576) | Marine microbial communities from western Arctic Ocean - ArcticOcean_MG_CB11_86 | ecosystem: Environmental > Aquatic > Marine > Oceanic | place: Arctic Ocean: Canada Basin | collected... | reverse complement strand
CTCTCTTCTAATCGGCCAACTACGATGCCACTTGAGACATTTCCCATCCCAAGCCCGCGCAAGAGAATTGCGCACTGTATTTACTGGGTATTTCCCTCGTGAGTAAGGTCGGCAAGGGCTTCAATGACCGAAACGACAACCGCAGTGACGGGTAATTCTGGATACACGTTACCCGTTTGCGCGTTGTAGACCCCTTGAAGGCCCGGATGAGTGGCAAAGATTGAGCCGGACCGACCTTTGAAGAATTTAACTTCGTGCGGTTTCATTTATACACTTTCAACCAAGTCAACTACATCCTCTTCTTCAACTTCTTCATCTGCCGACACACGCTCAACCCCAATACTATCAGCCCCAACCTGACGAGTCACCCCATCCGCATTCATAGCCACGCGAAAACCAACGGTATCGCGCGACGTCCCTTCTTGCGCTCCAACTCGGTGGGTCGTGCGAAATGCTGCCCGTGTCTCCCTGGTAGCTCCCGCCTCGTATAGTGCGCTCCTGTCCCCCATCGGGCCCGGTGGGGTTCGTCCCAGGACTAGCTCTGTAGTACTCATCATCGTAGTGGTCTTGACACCATTCGTACACGTTGCCTGCCATATCCCATGCCTCGTACATGCTACGACCATCGGGAAACTCATCCACAGGCGTTGTTGTGCCAACCAAGTTATTTGCATTGCATCGTTCTCCTTCCGTAAACCGAGTGCCCCAAGGATACGGCCGCTCATCATTGCCTCGGGCAGCTTTCTCTCACTCCGCCTCGGTTGGTAGTCGCATCCCCCGCCATTCAGCATAGACACAGGTATCACGCCAGGATACGTTTGTGACCGGATGCTTCCCCATCCCCGGTGGAAAGGTGCCAGTGTATCGGCGCCCTATATCCCGTGCATTGCACGAATTCGCGGTATTCCTGATTAGTAACCGGGGTCTTCCCAATGTAGTATCCAGACAAAGTAATTGAGTGCGCCGGCTGCTCATTGCGCGGACTATCCTCGTCCCGTCCACCCATGGTGAAGGCGCCGGGGCCGATATAAACCATCAACCGCTTATTGGCTTCTGATAGGATCAACAGGCGGCGCTCCTCCAACTCGGTCATACGCAGGTCCATTTCCGCCAAGGTACTATTCATGGCCTCTAGCTGCTCCTGAGCAACTTGGCGACGACGTGCCATTTCAACCCGCCGCGCTTCCTGAGCATCAATATGCTCCATCAGCTTTTGGGATGGCCGATTGAATTCCAGTAACAAGGTGTTACGAAATACATGCAAAAGCCACACGTAAGAATCCACCAGAACCACTCGCTCATTGTTCCTTCTTTAGGTATCGGTAGCAAAGCCCTATCGGAAGCTTAATCTTATCCAATTTGCATTCGAAACGTTTGGCTATCGCTTGAGCCTCACAATCACTTACCTCGCTACATGCCACGACAGCGAACCCATGCGTACCCACACTATGCTTTACGAAATTGGCGATATTTTGTGTAGTCATTTGTCTAGCACTAATTTAGTGCCAACCATCAAAAAAAACAACCAATTATAGACATTCCACCATCTTCAAATCATCATAATCGCTGAGTCACTAATATTGCGCTCGCCATTAATTAGACCTTCATTGCAGTGAACGTTTGTTCATCTATTGTGCGACATATTTAGGAGACGTTATGACAAAGAGATACAAACGAGAGCGTATCGAGGTTTGCGAAGAAGCGGAACACCCTGTCACCTTTTGGTGGCGCAAGGGCGAACATACCATCGTGGAGATCGTCGATCGGTGGGTATTGAAAACGTTATGGTGGCAAGAAGAAATCCAACGGACGTACTACCAAGTTGTCACCTCTAGGCTCGGAGTATATAGCCTGTATACGAATGGTGAAGCTTGGTATTTAGACACCGCTATTGATTGAAGATTGCAACCAAAGATACAAAGGGCTTTTTCTCTAATTGGGTGAAATGCCCGGACCATGCCCAAGAACCTCGCTGACGTATTCCTCAACGCGCTTTTGAACTTCATCCGCGGGAAGCTTAAACCCAACCATCGACTCCGCGATAGCAATAAAAGTGTCGGATAAACCCTCATACTCTGAAGATCGAACCCCTCCCCACTTCAGCGCGATCTCTATCAGGGACGAGCTCTCAACATCGATCGCCTCTATCCCCCGTTTATCTAATTCATAATCGTAGTAGATTCGCCGATATTCCTCCATTAACAACCCGACCATCAACCAATATGCTTCGGCCATATGCAGTCTCCCATTGGGCATTCTCATCATGCGTCAAATATGGCTCCCATTTAGGATTTTATCCGCAAAAATCCACATGCTACAAAAAGGCGATGGCCCAAAAGGAGCCTTGGCTGCCATGTAGATCTCATCACCTACTAATTGACACGCGACAATGCCAGCAATGCCATTACCCGAACGCAGGAAATCCATATCCTCCGACAAATTACAGGTCTCCGTAGAATAATACGGGATCGTCCAGTCCATAGCCCCCGCTCTCGCTGCAAGCTGTCCCATCGGTTGCGGCGAAACAACAGCTAACGATATGGAGCCGTGTAACTTTTGTGCCAAATGCTCTATGCTCGTAAGCCACGCGTCGCAAAATTCACAATCGGCCATTACATGAAAAAGAACGAGGTCGGTCCGCAACGAAAACAAATCACTCAGGTATGTGGGCCCCTCAGTGCCAAGTAGTACATAATTGAGCAGTCGGGTAGAATCAACGCCCTTCTTCCTTACCTCAAGCAGACGGAACTGCTTAAGGCAAGTTCACGCTCAAGAGCCTTGATCTCCTGCTCAAGGCGGTATGCTTCGTCCATCTGACTCCTCATGGATTAATTTTCGGAGATAAAAGATAGTAACGCAACGCACACAGGACAATTTGATCATAATATACTGTTTATACTTACCTTATGAAATCATTATACGAATAAAATAAAATTTGCATATCTTTGTTTAATATCATATACTATACATTTGTACACCTATCCCAGGGCATAATTTATGAGCAAGGGAATTTGCACCCTCTTTTTACCCCATTTTGGAGCGCTGGCCGTAACGTATGCTCAAAGTCTTGCAGACGAAGAGGTGATCGTTCACAATGGTACTATTACCACCTCTGCCTCAATGCCTCTGCTGGAGCGTGGCCTCATCTTGGGAGATACCCTACACCGCACAAAAGCCTTGTTCCCGCAAGCACGCCTAGTTCTGCGCGACCTTACACTCGAGGACGCCCTCTGGGATCACATCTTAAATCAGCTATACCAACTGACCCCTCAGATCCAACCAGTTCGTGATCGTGGTTATATCGGGCGATGGATACAGACTCAAGGCTTTGTACGCGCGGACTTTGAGGCCTTGCTCTGTACTCTACAAGCCCCGGCAGGATATGCAGCAACCCCCACGCTTTCTATGCTCTGCGCAACTACTAGTCCACCAGGCCAACTATCTATCGTCTACCCTAACGAGGAAGCGCACATGCTCAACAATATGTCAGTACGCAACTTGTGTTGCTTCGGCTTTCATAAGTCACTCGTCGACCTGCTTTCTGATATCGGACTCGACACATTGAGCAAAATACAGGCACTCACGTTACGGCAACTGACGGCTCAATTTCAAAAGGAAGGAATACGCCTATACCAACTTCTCAATCCAACAGAATTGAATGGTCCGATCCAATCTTGGACTCCCGAAGCTATATATATTGAGCAAACAGTCGAATGGCAAATCGACTACGAACATCAACTTTGGAGACTAGCCACACGAGCAATTCAGACTGGACTCCAACAGACACCTTCCTGCCCACGGACCATCTCGCTTGCTGTCCGCTACCGCACAGGTCGCTACGAAACCGTCCGCCACCTAAAAGTCCCGACGCGAGCCCTACCCCTATTAGCTGACACCGCACTGATACTTTTTCATGAGAGCAGCCATCGATCCGATCAGATACTCAGCTTTACCCTAGGACTTGGTCGCCTTTGCCCCAACCTTGCGGTTCAAGCCGATCTCTTTTCTAGCCCTGAAGTCGAACGCCTCACCACCTTGATGGAACGCCGCTTTCCAGGCAAACTCTGCCAGCCCATACCCATCACCCGTGCGTTCGTCCCCGAAGATCAGTATGTACTCACACCCTTGCACGAACCGTAATAATGTTTGCCCATCTACATGTCAGGAGTTGGTTTTCATTTCTCGCAGGCGGATCGTCTCCTGAAGACCTCGTTCAGAGCGCGCACCTTGCTGGTCAGCAGGCGATCGCACTAACGGATGTAAATGGCGTTTACGGGGCAGTACGATTCCAGCAAGCTTGTCGCCAGATAGGTCTAAAGCCCATTATCGGCGCCGAAATAACTCTTGGTGACCACTCGCTCCTCCTTCTAGCTGAAGACCGCTGCGGCTACAACAACCTCTGTCAACTCCTAACTCAGCATCACGTGCAGGATACCCCCCTCATCCTTGCTGACCTTCGCCAACGGCACGAAGGGCTTCTATGCTTATCCGGCGGTATCGACAGCAAACTTTGGCATCTTGCCCACACAAGACATCTCGGCGAGGCCCGCGAATGGCTCCATGACCTATTTGAAGCATTTGGTGAACACCTATACGTCGAGCTAGTCAACCACAATCGCCGCGATGACCACTATACAGTAAAAACACTTACCGCCCTCGCCCATGAACACAATGTAGCGACTGTTGCCACCAACGACGTGCGGTACGCAGACCCACCCTCCTACCGCCGTTATGATCTACTAACCTGCGCGAAGCTCGGAATTACAGTACACGATCCCCATCCACACCGCCCGATAAATGCCGAAGCCTACCTCAAAGACGAGGCTTCGATGCAAGAGGCAATCCAGGTAGCAACCGCACATGACACAGCCAACGCCATAGCTGCGCGCTGCACCTTGGATTTACTACAAGAGCAGGTAACAGCTCCTTCGGCACAATTGCCCGACGCATTCAGCCCCGATCAACAATTAGCAAATCTTTGCGCACCGAACTTACTTCAAAAATACAATGCGACAACCCGCCAAACAGCCCTCAGGCAACTCAACCGCGAGTTGGCTATTATTGCCGACTTGGAGCTGGACGAGTTTTTCCTAGTGGTTCACGAAGTTGTCCAAGAGGCCCAACGGCGCTCTGTCCGCTGTGCAGGACGCGGCTCGGCTGCGAACAGTATAGTTGCCTACCTCCTCGGCATTACGGCCGTAGATCCGATTCAGCACAATCTCCTTTTCGAACGTTTTTTACACAGGGGTCGCAAAGGCACGCCCGACATTGATATTGACTTTGATAGTGAGCGACGAGATGAAATAATCGCCTGGATTGAAAATCGCTTCGGCCTAGAACATACCGCTATGACCGCCACTGTGACGACTTTCCGGTTGCGCCTAGCCCTTCGCGAGACAGCAAAGGCCCTCGGTTTTCCAATGGAGGTCGTGAACCGTCTGTCCAAGTCAGTCCCTCCACGTGAACCCGCCCAAGTCCGCGAGTATCTTGCGGAAATCAAGTCAGTATTCACCTCACCCCGCTTAGAGCCACTTTTGACCATGGTGGAAAGCCTACAAGGCTGTCCGCGCCACTTAGGCCTACACAATGGAGGTATGGTTCTTTCCGAAGTACCCTTAAGCCACTTCACTCCTATTCAAGTTTCGGCCAACGGTGTTAAAGTTGTTCAATTCGACAAAGATGACGTGGAAGCACTTGGGCTGATCAAATTGGATGTTCTCGGCCTTCGTATGTTCGGCACACTTAGTGAAGCGGAAGAATTGATCCATCGCCACGTACACCAACAAGTCGACTTAGACCAACTTCCCCTTGATGACCCCGAAGTATTCGCGTATATCCGAACCAGTAAAACCCTGGGCATGTTTCAAATCGAGTCGCAGGGGCAGATGCACCTCATCGCTTCGCTTAAACCGGAGAATTTCGACGACCTAATTTCACAAATCGCGCTCTTTCGCCCCGGCCCCCTGCAAGGCAATATGGTACACCCATTTGTCCGTCGGCGCCGCGGCGAAGAGCCCGTGATCTATGACCATCCAGACCTGAAGCCTATACTGGCCGATACCTATGGGGTCATTCTCTTCCAAGAACAGATCCTGGAGATTGCGCATAAATTCGCGGGTATGTCGTTACAGGATGCCGATGATTTCCGTTCCGATATATCAAAATATGGGGACGGGGGCGATATGACAGCCATGCGGGACAAGTTCATACAGGGGACCACACGGCGAGGTGTGCCGGCGCAGGCCGCAGAGCAGGTATTCAACAAAGTTTCGAATTTCGTAGGATATGGTTTCTGCCGTAGCCATGCGGCGGCTTTCGCTCGAACAGTATACCAGTCCGCCTGGCTAAAATTCCACTACCCAGGCCCCTATATGGCCGCCGTCATGCAAGCGCGACCTGGCATGTATAACCAGCAGACCCTCGAAGAAGAAACGAAACGCCTAGGCTTTCTCATACTCATGCCGGATATCAATCAATCAGGTATGCGCTTCGACCTAGAATGGCGCGACGGTCGCTTATCCATCCGCAAGCCATTGACCTCGGTAAAAACGGTTTCGACCGACATTGCGCAACGATTGGCTTGGGCGCGCATGAGCGGCCCATTTGAGAATATGGAAGATCTTTTCCACCGAGTTACCGTGCCTCGAAAAGCCCTTGATAGTCTCGCTCGCGCTGGAGCATTCGATAGCCTAACTGGATCGACTCGACAAGCTCTATGGGCCGTAGGTGTTATGAGCCAACGTCTCGATAGCTTGTATACGCCTGCATTCCTCCCACCGCCACTGATCACTCCGGATGAAATCCCCTACCTACCCCCGCTAACGCAGCACGAGCGCATACTCTGGGATTTGAAAAGCCACGATGCCGGCCGCCTTCATCCCCTCACCCTCGCACGTAGGCAACTGAACGAACTTGGCGCGCAAACCATTCAGACCTGCTACCGCATCGCCGCCCTTGGCGATGAGCCACAAGTAACAATAGCCGGTACAGCAATGCTGAAACAGATGCCGCCGACCGCCAAGGGAGCCATGTTTATTACTATGGAGGACGAAACGGGTTATATCCAAGCGGTCGTTTTCCCCAATGTGCAGGAGCAGTTCATAGGATTGATCCGGGAAGCATCACTAATCATAGAAGGCCGCCTTCAATGCAATGGCCACTGGCGGGGAATAGTGGCAGAAAAACTATACCCATTGCAGAGCGTATTCGGAGGATACTCCGGGTACCCGTCTGCTCACGGGCAAGACAACCGCGATATAGTCACTGCGGACGAATCAACCCCCTTGCCGCTTGCCGCTGAGGGCGGACGATAATACAGCCTATCCGCTCCAATTTCTCGCCCACAGACCTCCACCTGGATACCATATAGTCTTAAGTGCTATTTCATTCAAATTTAACTATTTTTCTGATCAAAATTCACCGCCCTCTGATGTTTTTTTTAAAACGCTGTGGATAACAGTTGTGGATAACATTCGGGCTGCAAGATCCTGCAAAATAATGAACTTATGGTGCCATTATAAAATGTATCCACAGCCTAAAAATTGCCTCCCATCGCAAGATGTGGACAAACGTTACAATAAGCCCAAACGATACACTTGACGAGTGGATTTGCTTCCCTTATGCTTTCCTACGAGCAAAACACACTTCGTTAATTCGCCACCTCTTGTTACCAACAACTAAACTCAATGCAACTAAATTTAGCGCGCCTACGATACGAACTAGGTTCGGCACTTTCGGTCTTGACAGACGAACCAAACCAAGCCACGCCCCCCCCCAGTTCGCCTATACCTCCCCCTCCTAAAGGCGAACTAAAGCGGTCCCTAACTACTCGCGTTTCAACACTTCGATTCAATCAGGCACGTTGGATTGCCCCTCGTCTAAATTTAACCGTTGCCGAATTTACTAGAATCGCATTTGACGTCGTCATTGATAATGTGATTCAGCAAAATCCACAGATCCTCATGGAGGACTTTCCTGTCAGCGAAGCAGAATCACATAGCAGTCAGTTGAGTCTATTCACAGACGATTCCAGTCTGCCGGCCCTAGTTAAACCATCAAAGCCAAAGTCAACAAAGGGTACCAAGCCACGATTAGTTGGATAAGCCCCCCCTACCGGACCGCCGATCACCCCTCGCTTTTCGAAACTTGGCCACGCCACCCGGGTCGATCGTTGATTCGACTGTGATGAGAATCGCAATCGATTGCTCTGCATCGCCATCAACTCGTCGGACCGAAACAATTTCCCACCCATCCTGCAGCCAATCATTAAGGTCCTCAGAATTGGCTACCCTATCCTTCAGGTCGACCACCATTACATAAGTCCGCCTATTCTTAACCGCGTCCTGCTCCTCCATCTTCATTTACCCTAGTCAACTCACCATTTATAGACACGCCACCCGCCCATTACCGTCCCGACCAATAACGAATGCCTCCCACCACCCCCCCCTCCTATTACAATCGAGCGAAAGCCAACTCCGATGGCTACCTGCAACGAGACAACTAAAGACAATCACACACACCCAAACGACGAATGAGACGAGCAAACCGTCTACAATCGAGTGAACTCGCATCCCCCTAAATAAGACGGCCATCGCCAAAGTCTCCAAAAGAGAAGATCCCCACTGCATCAAGAATACAAGCGCCTCGTTGTAGCGAACGGACCCATTCAAATAGTGACTGCCTACAATCTGGACGACGAAACCAAGGCATGTCACCAATGCGACAGCACCAAAGTTAATTTGAAGCACAAACCCCTTTCAATTATAGCGTCTCGAGCACAAGGCCGGGGCAGCTACTTGAGTCTCAGTTGGCACGTTACGACCCCACCTATATATTGGGAATAAAATAACGCAGCGCTCATTTTCCGAGGTCAAAAATGGCAAGCCTTCTACAGGATGCACTCGAAACTATTCCTACATCACCAGGCGTCTACATATTCAAGGACCAAGAAGACAAGGTGATATATATAGGCAAGGCCAAGAACTTGAGACCGCGCGTACGGTCCTACTTCCAAGCTTCTCCCAGCGACGGTCGGGCGTTGTTTCGAATCATAGTCAAAAACACGGTGGACATTGAATGCTTAGTCACTGCAACGGAGCAAGAAGCCCTCGTATTAGAAGCCACACAGATCAAAACACACTCGCCGCGGTTCAATATCAAGCTCAAAGATGACAAAAAATATCCATTTATCAAAATCACCCGCGAGATTTTCCCAAGAATCTTCCCAACCCGCGACGTTATTGATGACGGTTCCCGATACCTAGGTCCATATAGCAATGTTAAGGCGATGCACAAGAGCCTCGAGATAATGCACAAGTTATTCCCAGTTCGTGACTGCAAATATCACCTCCCATCCAGTTCCGTAAAAATATGCCTGGAGTATCAAATTAAACGCTGCGAGGGGCCCTGCGAGGATCGAGTATCAGAGGAAACATACAGGACAACAATAGAACGTGCCGTTCAATTCTTAAAAGGCAAGAACAGTGGGATCGTAAAAGACTTAGAAGTTGAGATGCAGACCGCAGCAGGGTGTCTCGAATACGAGCGTGCCGCCCGTATTCGAGACACCATTGGTTCTCTTCGAGCCACCGCTGAGCGTCGTGCGCGATTCATAGAAGGCAATATAGATCGCGATGTTATTGGTCTTGGCCGGGACGATCACGAGGCATGCTGTTTCGTCCTTGAAATTCGTGACGGCGTAGCCAGCCACCAAAAACACCACCTTTTAACCAACACGATGGATGCGTCCGATGCAGATATCGTATCAACCTTTGTCCGCCACTTTTACCTAGAGACTGATTTCGTTCCAAGTGAAATTCATCTACCCTGTCCGATCGATGACGCTGCTGCCATAAGCGCTTGGCTCAGCAATCGCGGAGCAAAAGTAACCATGCAGTCGCCCGTGCGCGGAGAGAAAGCAGACGCCATGCACATGGCGACGGCCAATGCCATTCAAGTTCTGGAGCAGCGACGATTAAAACGAGAGCTTAGGCGGGACACCATTCCCAATGGCGTTCTTGCCCTTCAGCGAGACCTCCAACTAGAAAAACCACCTCGGCGAATCGAAGGCATCGACATTTCGACTCTACAAGGTGAGGGGAATGTTGGCTCACTCGTTTGCATGATTGATGGCAAGCCTAGAAAGAGCGAATATCGAATTTTCAAGATTCAATCAGTACAGGGCATCGATGACTACGCCTGCATTCGTGAGGTTGTTTTGCGGAGATTTCGGGGCCTGAACGAACGTGGAGAGCAATTGCCTGACCTTCTGCTAATCGACGGCGGGAAAGGGCAACTGAGTAGTGCCTGTGAAGCACTCAATGAGGTAGGTGCTCACGTACCGATAATAGGATTGGCAAAGCGACTTGAGGAAGTATTTGTGCCTGGAGAAAGTGCACCAGTGATTCTGCCGAAGGCTTCGGCCAGCCTACGGACATTGCAGGTACTGCGAGATGAGGCTCATCGATTTGCACACCGACACAATCAACGACTACGCGAAAAGCAGACCATATCGTCGGCGTTGGACAATATCGCTGGCGTCGGCCCCGCTAGAAGGCGCACACTGCTGCGAACATTTGGCTCGGTGGCTGGGCTAAAAAAGGCAAAGCTTGATGACATTGCAGCAACGCCTGGGATTGGACCAGCATTAGCCGAAGTGATCGTCGCAAGCTTGAATACCGAGGGAGTAGGCTAAGCGCCCTTCCACCTCGTAATATCCTCTCGACCTAAGTACGTATTTAATTCAAAGATCGCTCGGGCTATGCAGTCTCGAGTGTGAGCCTTGGTTGGCGTCCGCTCGAAACACCTCCAAGAAGTACTATCAAATTTCAAACGGTTTCTTCGTCAACCGCAACAACGGCTTTGCCAATAGTTGAAGTTGGCATGTGTGCAATTTTACGCTCATGAAACATATCCATTTGATCACTCATACCACTATCCTTTCAGGACTTAAACAATAATACAACATTACGGCTAATGCAATATTGACTGGCCCAGTATCCCGGCGGAATAATAATAAGGGTGTCCGACCACTTTTACTTT
>Ga0115002_10008911_pt1 | contig 11041 bp, 13 predicted proteins | sample ArcticOcean_MG_C_8_FD_89576 | JGI IMG/M metagenome (GOLD analysis project Ga0115002, IMG submission 89576) | Marine microbial communities from western Arctic Ocean - ArcticOcean_MG_CB11_86 | ecosystem: Environmental > Aquatic > Marine > Oceanic | place: Arctic Ocean: Canada Basin | collected... | reverse complement strand
GCACCGGAAACGAGGCTGCCTAAAAATCTCCTGCACCGCCTCGACCCGTTTTTCGTTCTTTTTCCAGAAAACTAGGCCTTTTTCCAGTAAACCCACAGCCCGTGCTTCTGGGCGATGTGCACGCCGGAGTTAAGGTTGGCCATCTTCACGATCTTTTTCACCTCATCCACGGAGAGTCTTTTTTTGTCGAGCTTGTTGTTCAGTTCGCGGGCCTTGGGCAGGAGGGACTCGATTAACTCCTCCGGCGCGCCCGCCCCGAAGCCCCCGCCATACGCACCAACACCGCCTGGCTTGAGGACCCTGTTCATTTCGACGAGGATTTTTTCTTGATCCTCCCAGAAAAACAAGCCACCCCGGAAGATCACCAGATCAAAGGTATCAGCATCGAACAGCAGGCTGTACTTGTCGACGTTGAGAATTTCCACCCGCCGGCTCATCTTCACGTTGCGGATGCATTTCCGGAAGTAGGTGAGCGCCTCGTCGCTTTCGTCGCCACAGACAAAAGACAAGTCAGGGCATTTCTCGGCAAGCGCAAGCGATACGCCTGGCCCGTAGGGGCCGATTTCAAGAACGCGGCCCGAAGTGCTTCCATATTCGGCCAGCACTTCATCCGCGACATAGGGGTAAAAAGGGGCAAAATGATCGTTCACTTCTTGTTCGAGCTTAAAAGTCATGTCCATTCCTGTTTGATTGTTCACGGCGAATGATATGCCCGCCACCCTTGACACACGGCGGATGAACGCTATGTTATCTGTTCCGGACAAAAATAACACTCCCGCTCTTTCACCATGAGAGGCTTTTCATGTCGAATCAATCCATCGGCGTCGGAATCGTCGGCTTAGGTAAGTGGGCGGAAGTCATCGGTCCCGGAATCCGGGACACCGAGGGCATCGATATCACCGCCTGCTATACACGAACGCCGGAAAAGAGAGAGGATTTCGCCCGGCGCTACAGCTGCGAGCCGGTCGGAAGCTACGAGGACCTTCTAGCGCATCCCCGCGTCGATGCGGTGGCAATCCTTTCATCGACCACCGTCCACGGCGACCAGGCATTCGCCGCCATCGAGGCAGGGAAACACCTTTTCATGGAAAAACCGATTACCCCGACTATCGCCGAGGGGGTAGAGATCGTCAAAAAAGTCGAGGAAGCCGGACTGATAATGCAGATGGGCTACGAAACCCGGTGCATGGCGGGCGTCCGGCACATCAAGCGCCTGATCGACGAAGGCCGCCTCGGCCAGCCGGTGGCCTGCGAGGTAAACTGGTCGCACGATCTGGGCTTCCGCCTCACGCCCGATAACTGGAACTATCACGCGGCCAATTGCCCGGGCGGGCCGCTCATGCAGCTCGGTATTCATCACGTATTCAACGCCATGCTTCTTCTCGGCCCCATCAATCGGGTAAAGGCGATCGGCGCCAGGCGCCTGATTGACGCCGAGGTGCCTGACATCACCGGCACGATACTTGAGCACGCCTCAGGGGCGACAACCTATCTGGGCTGCTACTATTTCTGTCCCCGGCGCTGGCACCTGAACGTACTGGGCACCGAGGGGAACGCGATGCTCAACCTGCGCCTCCCCCAGGGCGACGTGAATGACTATCTGAGTAAGCTACTCGACGCCGATTCGATCAGCAATCTGAAAATTCACTGGAAGGATCAAGCGGTGCCCGAGACTGTCGATCTCGCTCATGGAAACATGATCGTAGAGGAAATCAAGGAGTTCGTCAGCTGGGTGCGCGATGGCCGCCCCTCGGCGGCGAATCCACGCGCGGGCGTCGAAACGCTTGCCGTGGTGCTCGCCGCCGTCGAGAGCATAAAAACGGGCGAGGCCGTTGAGATGAAGGACCGAAAATTATTTACCAATGGCTGACAATTATGCCAGTGATGAATTTAGAGCAGCGCTAGAAATCGTTTCAAGTGGGCTTGATTTGCAAAACAGCTACACAGAATTAGTATGTCGTGCACACCGTCTTGCCGTGAAAGAAACCCGGGTTGATTGACGCCGGAATATACCCGTTCAGGTCATCAATCGGTCGAAGATCCTTCCGAAGCGCCACCGGTAGAACTCTACCGTCCCATATAGGCCATTCTTGTTGAAGGGTTCATTTTCCCAAAGCTCTCTGGCGGCGTCCAGGTCGGGCAGATCGAGAAGAAAGTTGCTGCCGACCCTCCTTTCGCCGTCGGCCGAAAGCAGCGGCCCGCGCGTGATGATGGCCTCCGGGCGCGCCTTGAGGTATGCACCGTGCGTTTCTTGAAATTCGGCACGCAGGTCCGCGCTGTCCTCTTTTTGGAGAGCGTGAATGAAGAACTGCTCATTCCCTTCTTTCCGGGAGCAGTCACGGTAGGTGTGGGGCATGGCCGGACGAAAGGGATGGACTGTCCACCCCTCCTGTACGCCTCCGAGGATGAAAGGTTCGTTCTCGATGTGTTTTACCGCCGCATCCCGGTCGGGAAACTCGAGAATCCGATAGCTGCCGAGCTCGTGACCGCTCTCTACGTCCAGAAACGGACCCGCAAAGGTGGTCTGGGCGTCGAACTGGGCAAGGTAGTCCAAGTGCGACTGGCGGTGTATGTCGCGGAGTGCACCTGAATCGGGTACGTCAAAAATTTTAATGGCGAATAACATTCCATGTCCTCCTTGGGAAGGCGCCACATTGAAGCCGGGGGCTGGGCTAGTCAAGGCAGGCACGAAGCATCCACCGACATTCCCCATATGGTTCATTGCAATTTACAGATGGGCTACGAAACGCGGTACATGGCGGGCGTCCGGCGCCTAAGCCTCACGAGGGGCGCTGAAGTTCGAAATACCTCGCCTCGCCAGCTGCAAATGGGAATCCGCCCGCAGCTGGCGTATTCTTTCCCCATCGACATACAGATCCACACCTCCCAACAGCACCTATTCTTTTCAAACAGGAGGGACACAACCATGGCTTACCTTTTTCACCAAAATCAACTACCCAAGCTGGTTTCGGTCACGCCGGGGCGCGAGCGCATCTTCTTCGTCAGCAATGAACTGGCCGACACCGATGCGATGCTGGCCGGAATCATCCGCTACAAGAAAGGGACCGCCTCCCCCCCTTCACTACCACGAGAATTGCGAGCATTTTCATTTCTTTCTAGAAGGCGAAGGAACCGTAAAGACCGACGAGGGCGTGACGCCCATATCGCCGTGCACCCTTGTGTTCATCCCCGCCGACGATAAGCACCGGCTCCGGGCCACCGAGGATTCCACCCATTTCGAATGCCAGATGCCGAACCTGTTCAAGACGACTATTCTCGAGGGCACGGACGACGATCTGTGATGGGAGAAAATTGACGGCAAAATATGGGTCCAGAGCTAGGGAGAAAATCATGATAACTTTTATCGATACTGCAGCCTGCGAGCGAAAGAGTTTGGATCAGGGCGAGGCCGCCGAGATGGTGAGCAAAGCATTGTGCGGGGCCGAGCAGATGACGGCCCATCTCCGCTGGCTCAGCGAGGGCGAACATTTCGACGCCAAGCCCCTTTCGGGCTCCCATCAGTTGCTCTACATGCTTGAGGGAGCGGGCGTTATGACCCTTTGGGGGAAAGACTATGAGGTTGGCCCCGGAGCGGGCCTCTACCTCGGCCCCGGCGAGGGCGCGAGCTTCCGGGGGGCGGGGGCCTTGAAAGCATTCCATCTCATCGGGGCGCCCGCCTAAAAGCGGCGCGTGGCCGGAAAGGCGCTTGTGATTCCTTCCTACTTCTGGTTCGCGCTGCTGGCCATGGCGTTTTACGGCGTGGTGGACTTCACCTACGGCCGGGCCACTCAGCACGGCGTCACCCCGGGAACGATGACTGTCTCCCAGTCGGCCATCGTGACGCCTGCGACCGGGGTCTGGGCCTGGATGGAGGGCACCTACGCCTGGACCCCGCCCACCTTTCTCGGCATCGCGGCGGGGATCTTTGTCTTCATCGGACTCTGGGCCTTCATGAAGAGCCTTAAGATCGGCGAGACGAGCGTCAGCACCCCCATCTACCGAATCAGTTTCGTCATCACGGCACTCATCGCGATCATCTTCCTCGACGAGCCGATGACCCTCCGAAAAGGAGTGGGCTTCCTCTTCGCCGGTACGGCAATTTTCTTTATCTCGGACTTCGGCCTGAGTAGGCAGGCCGAAGTCCGGAGCCGGTCCATCGTCTGGGCTCTGGTGGCGATGTGCGCGGTGGGCCTTCTCAACATCGTATACAAGTTGGGGGTGTCGAAGGGCGTCTCGCCGGTGATGATGCTCCACAGCCAGGCAGTTTTCTTCATCAGCATCGCCTGGATATATGCCTTCGCCGTCCAGGGCGGGCCGCGCTTCTCCCGCACCGGATGGACGCACGCCTCAGTCACCGCCGTCTGCTTCACGGGCGGGATCGTCTCCTTCCTCACGGCATTTCAGACCGGCGAGGCCAGCATCGTCACCCCGATCGTCCAGCTCAGTTTCGTCGTCAGCGTGCTGATGGCGACCTGGTGGATGGGCGAGCGCTTCTCGCCCCGCAAGCTGCTCGGCCTCGCCCTTGCCGTCTGCACCATCGTCGCCTTCGCGGGTGGGTGATAGGATATTTCGAGAATAATAAAACCCTTCGCGGGCGATTGTTTTTTTTACCACAGAAAGGAACCCAATGAGCGAGGATTTGAATACACCGGGGCGGTCGCTTTTTCCCGGCTACACTGAAATCGCCGGAATGTACGAGCGCGAGGTCGAGGGGCTGAGTGATGAGCAGATCGACACGGTGCGGCCCGAGAAAAGCTGGGGGGCGTGGTCGATTCGCAAGCAGGTGAGCCACATTGCCTCGGTGCACTACCGCCATTTTCTGGGCACCTGGGGAAAAACTCTTTTTGAGGACACCCCTCCGCGCGACATCTCGCTCATCGACACCGGCGGGGCGGATCGCTCACTCGACCCCGCGCGCTTTCACGCGACGCCCGACCTCATCGCCGCCCTGAAAGACGGCACGGCTCTGGTATGGGAAGCCCTCGACAGTGAAACGCTGGGCAGCATGCGCGAGAAAGTCCAATCGCGCACCATCAAGCGAGACGAGCAGTTTCCCAGCGGCGACAGTCGAATGGCATACACGGAAAACCTGACGTTGAAGGCCCATCCGGACGCCTACTGGCGGGACGAAACCGACCCCGATCTTTTCCACTACACGCTCGAGTTCACTTTTCGCCATGTACTGTGGGAAGGGTTCGCACACCTCAAGACAGTTCAGATGCACAAGCTGGCGATGGGCCTCCCCCTGGCGGAGGATCTTCCCGAAGAGGGTTATCTGAAGCTTCTCACCTGGGAGTAAAAGCTCCGGGCCTTGACAGCTGACGCAGAGAAGACGTCCTACTTTGCGCCGAGTGTCACGGCCTCGATGCTGATCATGACCTGCTCCCACGCGTCCATGTCCGTCTTGAGGGCGGCGGCGACCTTCCGATGCTGCTCCAGTAGCTCGGCGAGGCGCGCTTTGTTTTTTTCGTCGTACAGACCGGGCTCGGCGAGGCGGCACTTAAGCTCGTCCTCATCGGCCTCCAGGGTGCGAATTCGCTTTTCGAGTTCCTTAGAGTTTTTCCTAAGATCTTGGGTCTCGCGGTGAAGCCGGTTTCTCACCTCGGCGGCTTGGTGTCGCCCCTCGCGGTTTTTACGGCTCGGCGCGGAGGATTCCTGTTGCCCCTCGCCCTTCTTCTCATCTTTCACCCCGCCATTATTTTCGTCATTTGTCTCGGCAATCACCCCGCCCTTCTTTTTGCCGTTCTTCTTGCCGTTCTTCTTGCCGTTCTCACCCAGCCGCCGCGAGGCGACCCCTTCGAGATAGTCCTCGAGCGAGCCCTCGATCGGGCGAATCGTCCCGCCCTCGACGACCCAGTACGCGTCGCACACCGCCTCAAGCAGATCCCGGTCATGCGCCACGAGGATGAACGTCCCGGCGTAGACCTCAAGGGCTTCCTCAAGCGCCGCCCGCGCACCCATGTCCAGGTGGTTCGTCGGCTCATCGAGGAGCAGTAAGTTCGCCCCGGACATGAACAACCGTGCCAGCGCGAGGCGCGCTCGCTCGCCCCCGGAGAGAACTGACACTTTTTTGAATACCGAATCGCCCGAGAACAAAAAACCACCGAGCAGGGAGCGGATCTCGGTCTTCTTGATCGTGGACGGCGCCACATCGGTCGCCGATTCGAGAACGCTGCGGGAGGTGTCCAGCGCATCGAGAACGAACTGCGAGAAATGCCCCACACACACCCTGTCGCCCGGCCGGGCGTGGCCTGCATCCGGTTTTATCTCACCCGAGACAATCCGCAGAAAGGTTGTCTTACCCGCCCCGTTAGGGCCGATGAGGCCGATTTTTTCCCCACGCGGGAGTTTGAGGTCAACGTCCGAGAAGACTTGATTATCTCCGTAGCTTTTTCCGAGGCCCTCGACACTCAGCGTTTCCGATGACGAGGCAGGCGGATCAGGCAGGCGAATTATGGGCGCGGCGGCGGGCCGGACAATTTTTTCGACGGGCTTTATCTTCTCAAGCTGTTTGACCCGGCTCTGGGCCTGGCGGGCCTTGGTCGCCTTGGCGCGAAACCGCCTAATGAAACCCTCGAGTTCCGATATGCGGCGCTCCTGCTGGGCGGCGGCTTTTTCGAGCAGCTCGAAATGGGCTTCGCGCTGTTCGAGATAACTGTCGAAATTTCCCGTGTAGCGGGTCAGCCGTCCGCCTTGGAGTTCAACGATGACCCCGGCCACCCGGTTCAGGAAATGGCTGTCATGAGAGATGACTACAAGAGTCCCCGGGTACCGGGCGAGGAATTTCTCGAGCCAGGCCACCGATTCAATATCCAGATGGTTGGTTGGCTCATCGAGCAAAAGTAGATCCGGCTTGGAGAAAAGCAGCCGCGCCAGCGCCGCCCGCATCCGCCAGCCGCCCGAAAATTCGCCAAGCGGCTGCTTGACTTCATCGCTCGTGAAACCCAAGCCCATCAGAATCGACGCCGCCCGGGCGTCCGCGTCATATCCCCCTATCCGCTCAAGGTGGTGATCGACCTCCCCGAGCCGGGCCGAGAGCCGCTCCTGCTCGGCGTCCTCAACCGCACTGGCCAGGCGGTCATACAGGCGCTCCTGCTCCTCACGCAGCCTGTTGAGTTCGCTCTCGCCTTCGAGCACTTCGGCCAGCACAGTTCGATCCGAGGCGGCAAGCTCCTGGCGAAGCACTCCGATGCGTATTCGACCGCGTAGGTTCATCACCCCGCCATCAACGCCCTCAACGCCCTCGACGATGCGGAAGATGGTTGTCTTGCCCGCGCCATTGGGGCCGATGAGGCCAACCTTTTCACCGGGGTGTATCGCCAGGCTCGCATCATCCAAAACCACCTGCGCCCCAAACTGCTTTTTAACGTTCTCTAGTCTCAACATGGGGGGAGACTATAGATGAAATGGGACGGATGACAAATGAAACTGGAGGAATAATACGAGGAGCGGCCGGTGATAATCGGCCCTATCTCGGCGTATTTGATCGTTTTCCCAAAAATGAGCAAACCAAGCTCCTTGACTAAAAAACTGAATTTATAGTAAAAAAATATGAACATAAAGTACTGGAATCAACAACCCATAACTCTCTGGAATTCAAGAAGATACTTACAGTTCAGAAAGTTACGAAGACTTTCGATGAATCAAAACGTACTTTATGACATCGAGTCCCAAACCCGGGATTCCAGGGCCGTTTCGACGAATTCACTCCTGGCGGACATCTCCAAGAAGATATTCGACAAGACTGCTCTACCGCAATTTCTCGAACAAATCTGCGAGGAGGCTTGCCACGCGCTCGGCGCCGACCAGGCTGTCGCCGTCAAGGTCGCTCTCGATGAATTCACCAGACAAAAGTCATCCAAAGCCATCGAGCCCCCCTGGAATTTAAAAAAGCGGTGGAGAACTCTGCCAATCTTCCCAAAATTCTGGCGGAGCTATTCAGAACGGGTCGGCCCGAAATTACCCACGCCCTTGTTGACCCCCTCCCCCCCGCCATCGGGGTGGAAACACATTTTCTCCGGGCTGTTGTCCGGCACCCCTGATTTGATATGCTGAACAGCTAGGCAATTCGCCGCCCCCGTTCATAGACAAAGGAACACCATGCCGAGCTTCGATATCGTCTCCAAAACCGAAATGCAGGAAATCGACAACGCCCTCAACGGCATCACCCGCGAGATCGCCCAGCGCTACGACTTCAAGGGCAGCAAATGCACCATCGAGCGTAAGGATAAACTCATCACCATCCACGCCGACGATGACTTCAAGCTCAAGCAGATACACGAACTCATCGCCACCTACTTCACCCGCCGCGAGGTAGACCCGCGCACCCTCGAGCACAAGAATCCCGAGTCCGCCTCGGGCGGCACCCTCCGACAGGAGGCCGTCATCCGTGACGGCATCGACCAGGAGACCGCCAAGTACATCGTAAAGGAAGTGAAGGCTGGCAAGAAAAAAGTCCAAATCTCCATCCAGGGCGATGAACTCCGCGTCTCGGGTAAAAAGCGCGACGACCTTCAGGAGATCATCGATCTGTGCAAGGGCCTGAAAAAATTGAACTGTCCGCTCCAGTTCATTAATTTCCGCGACTAGCCCCACTGCGAGGAGAGAAATGTGTCATCGGTACGGCACGCCGCCCGTGGGCTGCTCCTGGCCTCGGCGTTCTTCTCCTCGGGCTGCGTCGCCGTCGTGCCCGAGGTCGCCCCAGAAAGCCTGAGAGGACCGCACCACCGAGGCCCAAATCATCGACGTTAAAATACACATCCGGATTCTCCGCCTCCTCTCGGACATTGACGAACAGCTTCCCATCGATGTGAACATCGACGTATGGCGGCGGCGCGTCATGTTCACCGGCACCATCTATATCGCCGCGATCAGCCGCCACATCGAAACACACGCGCGGACCGATACGCGCACCCGCGCCGTCTACAACCACATCCGCATCGTCTCAAAAAAAGTGAAAGAGCAGAGAAGACGGCAACAGAGCGCCGAGGCGTCCGCGAAAGAAAAGACCGCCAGATAGTCAGCGACGCCTGGACCGGCGCGAAGATAAAAGTGCGCCTGCTCGCGTCAAGGGACATCAAATCAGTCAACTACCGGGGGCAATCCACTCTAGGCCACGTCTACATCATCGTCCACACCAAAACACGGGGCGAACGCGGCATCCTCCCCACCACCAAAGGCGTCCAGGGCGTCACCAGCCACATCGAGATTAAATCGCCCTAAGCTGCCCGCCTACAACACCCGCCAGGCTATGAGGGCGCCGCCCGAGACGACGAGCATCGTGCCCGCCACGATCCAGGCCGTCACCCGCTCGACGTCCCGCAGGAAGACCCAGCTCAGGATCAGCGCGAAGAACGGCGCCGTCGCCGAGAGCGGCGAGACCACGGTGAGGTCGCCGTAGCGGATCGCCGAGAAGTGGGACAGAAACGCGAAGGAGTTGATCGTCCCACAGATGCCGTAGAAGGTCCACGCCTTGCCCAGGCGCAGGTTCGGTCGGTAGTCCTTGGGCAGAAAGCGGCCGAGGGCGAGAAGGAAGATCATCCCCGCGAGACTCGTCATCGTGATGCCGAAAATGGGCGAGGGCAATTCATTCATCCCGGCTTTTCTAAATATATTGGAGACCGAAAACCCTAAAACTCCGGCAATGGGCATCCAGAGATAACGGCGCTCGAAGGCCGCCCCCGCCCGCCCCTTTATCGTGATGCCCACGCAGCCCAGCACGACGAGCAAAGTTCCCGCCCAGATCCAGGGCCCGGGCCGCTCGGCGAGAATCGTGTAGGCGAGGGCTGCCGTGAACAGCGGGTTCGTCGCCATGAGCGGCATCGCCCGCGCCACACCGAGTTTGTGAATCCCCAGAAACATGAACACCCGCCCGAGGCAGGGCCCCGTCGCCCCGGAGCCCACGAAGAACAGGAGTGCCCAGGGGTTCCACCAGTGCGGCTCCCAGTACCACCATGTCGCCGCGATCAGCCACGGCACGTTAACGATGAGCCCGATGAGCACCCCTGTTGCCGCGTTGCCGTGCTGCTGCCCCCGGCGGACGATAAGGGAGAACGAGGCCGCCATCACGGCGGTGCCCAGCGAGAAAATGATGGCCAGATGCGCTTCGCTCATTCAGAATTTCTCACTCGAAATACCCCGGCGGTATCAGCAGATACGGCGAACACGGCGAACACGGCGAACACGGCGAACACGGCGGAGACCCTAGCAGAAAATCGGGTGCGCTTCACATCACCCGCCAGCCGATGAGCGCCCCGCCACCCACCGTGAGGATCGTTCCCATCACGACGAGCCGGGTCACGCGCTCGACGTCGCGGAGAAACAGGTGGCTCAAGAACAGAGCGAAGAAGGGGGTCATCCCTGAGATCGGCTGCACAATGCTGATGTCGCCGCGGATGATGGCGTGAAAGCTCAGGATAAACGATACTGAGTTGATTAACCCGCAGACACCATAGAAATACCACGCCTTGCCCCAGCGCAGATCGGGGCGGTAGTCCTTGGGAAGCGTGTAGGCGAACCCGAGGATGAAGATCAGGCCCGACATGCTCGTGAAGGTGGCGCCAAGCAGCGGCGAGTGCAGCATTCCCAAGGCTATCTTCCGGATAATCGCCCCCGAGGCGAACGAAAACATCGCCGCCACGGGCAGCCAAATATGGCGGCGATTCCAGGGGGCGTCCCCTTTTTCCTTGATCGAGAACACCGCGCAGCCCGCCACGATCATCAAGGTTCCCATCCAAATGAGGGGCCCCGGCCGCTCGCCAAGCACGATAAAGGCCAGCGTCGCCGCCACCAGCGGCTGAGCCGACTTGAGCGGCACCGCCCGCGCCACCCCCAGGTGGTGGATGCCCAGATAGATGAACATCCGTCCCAGGCAGGGGCCCAGCAGCCCCGCCGCGATGAAATATCCAATCGCCCGGGGATGCCACCAGCCAGGCTCCGAGAAGATCACCGACAGCACAATGAGCACCGGCATGCTCACGATGAGCCCGATGCTCACCCCGGTCGCCGCGTTGCCGTGGCGCTGGCCCTTGCGGATGATGAT
>Ga0115002_10008910_pt1 | contig 11042 bp, 8 predicted proteins | sample ArcticOcean_MG_C_8_FD_89576 | JGI IMG/M metagenome (GOLD analysis project Ga0115002, IMG submission 89576) | Marine microbial communities from western Arctic Ocean - ArcticOcean_MG_CB11_86 | ecosystem: Environmental > Aquatic > Marine > Oceanic | place: Arctic Ocean: Canada Basin | collected... | reverse complement strand
TCGCCCGCCCGAACTCCACACCGCCGGTCTCGCGGTCTGCGGTGAGACCGGGATTGGGGTGGGGGGGCGTTGACATAAAATAAAAGCCCGTCCGGGTCCCCGACGGCGATTTTCTCGAAATACAGCGCCAGCCGCATAGATGTATAACCCGTCACGTCCAGCGGTGCGTCGCGGTGCAATGTTACGGTCCAACCCGAGGTGCCGCTTTGCATGCCCATCGCGAAGCGGCACTTCGGTAGCTTTGTTCGGTGGCTGCCAAGTCGATGGCGATCTGCGAAGCCTCGGTCAGTTACCAGCGATGCGACAGTGTATCGGCTGAGATCGTTCAATAAGCTTTAATAAGATGCGGGCGATTGTGCGCTGCGACGGGCTTGGCCATTTTATAAGCCTAGTACTAGAGATAAGGAGAGAAGTATGCAAACTACAACGGCAAAGATTGACCCGCAGGAAGAAGTAGATTTTATGGAGGTCGATGAGACCGATTATAGTGCTTTTACTGTAGCCCAACGGATCCATCATCTTGAGGTGGAAGGGTATGTAGTGCTGCCGGATGTGCTCGACTCAGAACAGATCGCGACGCTGAAGGCGGCAGCGAGAGATCTGCCGATGAAACACAAGGACTATAGCGAGGCGCAAACCTACCATCACGAGCCGCAGTGCGCCAGCGAGGAGATCGCCGAGTTGATCGGCCAGCCGACCGTCACCGGTTTTCTCAGGGAACTGATGGGGCCGGATATAGTTTTTACGCACGGCTTGTTTACGCGCACCCTGGCCGATTCGCCGGGTATTTCGATGCATACCGACGGCCAGCCCTTTGGTTCGTCCATTTTTGGTTATGAAGGATCTTCGCCGCGGCTTTTGCGGGTACTCTATTATCTCGACGATTTGCCGCCCGAACGCGCGCCGTTTAGGCTCATTCCACGTTCGCACCTCTCTTTCCATGCCCAGGCGAATCCCTATGTGCGCTATGTGTCGCATCCGCAGGAGATCACAATTTGCCCCAAAGCCGGTTCGGTGGTGATGATTCCCGCCTTGCTTTTTCACGGTACCCATCCGAATAGGGATCCCTTACCGCGCGAGTTGATTCAGTTTGGTTATCGGCCGGCCTGGGCGGGGCCGGTGCAGCCGATGGAGGAGTGGGACGCGGAGTGGGTGGCCAATACACCGGTAGCGGCCAAGCCTTTTCTGCAAAGCCGCAATACAACCGGTGAAGAATGGCAGCAGTCGCACAAGCCCGAGGGCATGCAGTGCGACGCGCCGGGAATCAACCCGGATCGCTGGGGAAGATAAAGGCTCGCTATATGAGTGAGGAGAGGATACTATCCGCCGGGGTGGCCCGCGTCGATATCACGCCGCCGCTGGGTTTCCGCATGCAAGGTATTGTGCGGCGGACAGAGGGGGCGACTGGGGTTGAGTCGCCTTTGTCGGCGACGGTGCTGGTTTTGGCCGACGCGGAGACCAAGGTCGTGATCTTTGATTGCGATTTGCTCGGTTTCGATTTGCCCTTGGCAGCCGAAATACAAGCGACCGTTGCCGAACGCTTAGGTACTGAGCCGCATTGTATTGCGCTAGGTTGTACTCATACTCACAACGGTCCCTGTACCATTCGCCACGTCTTAGGTGGTCCGCACGATATCGGTTGCCCGGCGGAGCAACGCGCAGCACAAGAAGCCTATGTCGTTCATTTGCTCGCTCAGTTGAGCGATACGGCGGCGTTGGCCGATAGACGGCGGCAACCGGCTCGTTGTGCGGCGGGGCGGGGCGAAACCCAGGCGGCAGTTAATCGGGAGGAAAAAAACGATGATGGCCGTATTTTGGTTGGGCGCAACCCCGAAGGCACGGTAGACCACAGCGTCGATGTGTTGCGGGTCGACGACTTGCAGGGGCAGCCCATTGCGGTATTGGTCGGTTATGCGGCGCATCCGGTGGTGATGGGTATGAATACGTATTTATTTAGCCCGGATTATCCGGGCACGGTACGCCGTATTGTTGAAGACGTGACCGGGGCGACCTGTCTCTTTTTGACTGGGGCGGCGGGCAATCAGGCCACTTGGTCCTTTTTACAGGGGGATTGGGGCGAAAAAGAACGCATGGGCGGATTGGTCGGTTGTGAGGCGGCCCGGGTATTTTTTGCGATCGAGACCCGACCGCACGAAGTGGTGCGCGAAGTGGAGGCGTCGTTGTCGGGTTTGGCCTTGTATCGCAAGGAATTTGTCGACGGACCGAGTCATCGGCGTTTACAGGCGGTGGCGGCTACGGTCAGAGTGCCCTTACAGCCCTTGCCGTCGTTGGTGGCGGCTAAGAGCAAATTGCAAGAGGCCAGTGCTCTCGTGCAGGTTTTACAAAGCACTGGGGCGCCGATCACGAAGGTCTATCCGGCGCAATTGGTTGAGCGTTGGGCCAAGGGGGTGTTGGAGAAGGTTGCAAGCGGGATCGAGCAAGAGAGTTTGTCGTTCGATATTGTGGGTTTTCGCCTGGATGACTTTGCCCTGATGGGCATGCCGGGCGAACCTTTTGTCGAGATCGGTTTGGCGGTCAAGGCGCATAGCAAAGCGCTGCATACTATGTTTGCCGGATATTGTAACGGCTCGTTGGCCTATTGGCCCACGGCGGAGACGGTGGCACAGGGCGGTATGGCGGTGTCTTCTTCGCTGCAGACGTATAATATTGCTGCGCCGCCGGTGGCGGAGACGGCGGATATTATTGTGGGGGCGTTTGATGGGGTGTTGCGGCAGTTGGATTTTTGAAGTGAATATAGGTAATTAAGCTCTGTGCGTGTGGGTTGATCGAGGCGATTACCTCGATCAACCCTTGGAGACTTTAGTGGCTTATCAATCCAGCACGCGGAGCACGTTAAAAAGGTTATGTCCTCGAAGCGCTTGCTGGTGTATTTAGTGATTTGTTTATTCAATGTGAGGAGTAAATCATGAAACTAGCCGAACTCACCTGGCCCGATCTTGAGAAAGTATCAAGAGATACCGTGGTGGTGTATCCGATCGCCGCATTGGAACAGCATGGCCCTCATTTGCCCTTTATTACGGATACCGCTGAAGTGTCGGCGATTGTGGATCGGCTTGATGCAGCGGTCCCAGCGGATGTGCTTTGTTTGCCGGCGCAGTGGTTGGGGTATTCGCCGCACCATATGCGTTTTAAGGGCACGATCACGGCCAAGTCAGAGACGCATATCAATATGATTCTTGATACTGTTAGCAGCATGGTCAGCGCGAATTTTAGTAAGATTTTGGTTGTTAACGGTCACGGCGGGAATATCGCCAATATGACGGTGGCATTGCAGCGTTTGTTGGAGGAGTGTCCAGATGCCAAGGTCTATGGGACTTCGTGGTTTAGTTATGACGAGGTCGGGGCGATTCGCGAAGCTGGTCCGCACGGTTGGGGGCATGCCGGCGAGATGGAGACTTCGGTGATGATGGCACTGCACCCCGAATTGGTCAAAGAAAACCTCTTGCAGCAGGATGGTCATCCGCAGGCGTCCGAACTCGCCGGCCAGGTGACCCGCTATCGTTGGATCCACGAGGCGACCGATCGCGGTGTCTACGGCGATCCCACCTTCGGGTCTGCCGAAAAGGGGGAGAAATTTGTCGATGCGGCGGTTGAGGTGTTGGTGCGGATCGTCGAAGATATTAAACAAGGCAAGTTATAGCTTAGCTTCACGTTTTTATCGCTAATTTTCTAAGGATAGAAGGCATGTCGAGTGAACGCAGCGCGCGCACGATCGGTTGGTACCGCACGCCGGTCGAGCGCGAAAAAATGCGGGCGTTAAACCAACGCAGCGATTGGAAAGGGTTATTACAGGCCGGAGCACATTTGAGTCTGATCGTGCTGGCCGGCGCTTTGGTTTGGCAGGTGCAGGACCGGTGGTATTTGCTATTGCCGGCGTTATTGGTCTATGGCACCTTCTATATATTCCTGCTCAACGCGACGCACGAGCTTTGCCACAATACCGTATTCAAGACACGCCTGCTCAACGATATTTTTTTGCGTCTGTTCTGCTTCCTCGGCTGGCGCAGCCATATCATGTTTTGGACCAGCCATGCCGAACACCACAAATATACCCTGCATCCGCCGGATGACCTCGAAGTGGTCCTGCCGGCGAAAATGGGTCTGAAGCATTTCATTCAAGCCGGTCTTGCCGACCCGTGGACCTTGTGCACGACGCTCAAGACACATACCGAGCACAGTTTGGGAATCATCAGAGGCAACTGGCCGAATTATCTCTTTCCCGCGGAAGAAAGACAGAAGAGGCGCCGATTGTTCTGGTGGGCTCGTTTCCTGCTCGCAGGTCATGCGGCCATCGTCGGTTTTTCGCTATACTATGGTCTATGGTTGCTGCCGATCCTGACGACCTGTGGTGCGTTCTACGGCGGCTGGCTGCGTTATCTGTGCAATGGCACGCAACACGCCGGGCTGCAGGACGACGTGGCGGATTTTCGCCTCTGTACCCGCACGGTTATCTTGAACCGCTTCGTCCGTTTCCTTTACTGGCATATGAATTTCCATATAGAGCATCATATGTACGCCGCCGTGCCGTGTTATAATCTGGGCAAGCTGCACGAGCTAATTAAAGGTGATTCACCAGAACCGCCGTGTGGTCTGTTCGCCGCATGGAAGGGTATTATCGCTATTTTGCAAATGCAACGGGTCAACCCGGCCTATCAATACGTCCCCGATTTGCCGCCGCGCGTCGTGGTCTAAGGAGTATATATGTTAGGTTTGCATATCGCTGATGTTGCAGTGCTGGTCGTCTATCTCGTAGGCATTATGGCCATCGGGATCTGGTCGGCGCGGATGATCAAGAGTATGGGTGATTATTTCATGCCGCGGACTTTCGGTAAGGCATTCTTGGTAATGCACGCTTTTGGCACCGGGACGCATTCGGATCAGGCGGTCAGTGTTGCTTCCAAGACCTTTACCAGCGGTCTGTCGGGCATATGGTATCAGTGGCTGTGGTTGTTCTGCACTCCGTTCTACTGGCTGATCGCGCCGATTATGCGCCGCTTTAGGGCAATTACCGTTGCCGATGTTTTTACTGCGCGTTATCACCGCAGCGTTGGCATGCTTTTCGCCTTGGTGGGCATGTTCAATCTGATGGTAACGATTGGCGTGATGCTCAAAGGTTCGAGTGCGGTGGTTGCGTCTTGTTTTGGCGATCAGGTTTCGCCGAACACTATTATCGCGGTGATGACCGTCATGTTTTTGGCTTATGGGCTGGCCGGGGGGTTGGCGGCGGCGATCGTCACTGATTTTGTCCAAGGTATCATGACGATCATCTTCTCGTTTATTTTGTTGCCCTTCGCGTTAGACGCGGTGGGAGGGCTGGCGGGTCTGCGCGAGACGATCAGTGACCCGCAGATGTTTTCGCTAGTGGCACCGGCGGAGATCGGCACCTTTTATATCGCGGTGATCGCGCTCAATGCGCTAATCGGCATCGTCACCCAGCCGCATACGATGGGCAATTGCGCCGCCGGGCGGACTGAGTCGGATGGTCGATTCGGTTTTACGGTGGGCAGTTTTATTAAGCGATTTTGCACGATGGCCTGGAGTTTGACCGGGCTAGCGGCGGTGGCTTATTTCGCCGGCCGCGAGGTTGACCCGGACCAGGTCTACGGATTGATGGCGCGGGAGTTCCTGCCGGCGATTATGCCGGGGTTGCTCGGCGTTTTTCTCGCGGCATTATTGGCCTCGGTGATGAGTTCCTGCGATTCGTTTATGATCGCCTCGTCGGCGCTGTTTACGGAGAATGTCTACCGACCGTTAAAGCCCGAACGAGAGGGTGACCACTATTTGTTGGTCGGGCGTGTTACATCGTTGGTGGTGGTGGCCGGCGGCGTGCTTTTTGCTTTTTGGTTGCCGGGGGTGGTAAAGGGGCTGGAGATCTTCTGGAAGATCTCGCCGATGATGGGTATTGCCTTTTGGTTGGGGCTTTTTTGGCGGCGGACGACGGTGGCGGGAGCCTGGGCTTCGACGGCGACGGCGTTTTTCGTCTGGTGGTTGACGACGACCGATTTTTTTATAGGCTTCGTCGGTACGTTGCCGATGGCCGAGGCGTTGCGCTTTGTATTGGTCAAAGGCGGTAGCGCGGAAGTCTATCTGCCCTGGCAGATGATCTTTTATTTAACGGGAGGCACGGTGGCGGGGATCGTCGTCAGCTTGTTCACCCGAGCGGTCGACGAGCATCAATTGGACCGCTATTACGAACTGGTGCGGACCCCGGTCGAAACCGGTGAGCCAGATCCGGTGGAGCCTTGCACGATTCCCGCCGGGATCGCGGTGCCGGCGAAGCGGAATATCTTCGCCAATAGCAGTATCGAAATAATGGTGCCGAACAAGAGCTCGGTCTATGGTTTTGCCGCGTCGTGGGGCGTGGTGGTGGGGCTGGTCTATTTTTTCTTTGCGGTGACGCGTTAGTCGTCTAGTCCCATCATTTGGCGCCCGGCGTCGGTTAGGCGATTCGGTGACCAGGCCGGTTCCCAGGTCAACTCTACGACCACGGAACTGACATCGGCGAGTTGTTCTAAGCGCGCCCGTAGTGGGTTGGCGAGGAAGTTGAATTTTGGCCGCCCTTTGTGCGGCATCGTCATGAGCACGCGCACATCATTGCCCCTGGTGCGCACATCGTAGATATATCCCATATCTACCAGATTGGCGTTCCCGCCGTGGAACTGGTCCTCCGGCACGTCGCGCATAGCTTGCCACAGCGCTCGTTTGCGCGGCCAGTCGGCGGACCTTTCGCCAATGCGGGCCAGCGGTTGTGTTACGTTTGTCGCTCCAGAGAAATATGCGGTCGATGAGGGGGCAGTTGCGATTAGCGGACTTAATAAGCGCTCGCGTAACTCCTCTAATCCAGCAGCTCCGTCTTGCTCGGCATAGGGGGCGAGCAAGTAGGCGTTGCGCAGTCTGAGCGTCGTATCGGTCTGCAGTCGGGCGTTGTCCCGAAACATTGGGCGGCACCAGACTGAGGCATGCGGCGGCTGTCCCGGTTTGCTGTGATCGAGCGTGGTGTCGAGGTGGTGGTAGAGTGGGGTGTCTGCTGTTTCGGGGTCGAGACGATGATCGAGGTAGAGGGCAAAAATACTGTCGCGGCTTTGGTGGTGAAAGAAGCCCACGCCCCAGACGTGGTCGGTTTGTTCGGTAGGCACCGGGCCCTCGTGCACGCGGCCAGCTTCGTCCATCCACAGGGATTCGTTGAAGGGGCGGCCGCCGAAATACCATTCGTCGTCGCGGGCGACCCACGCGCAGAAATCACGCGTTGCTTGCATACGGCCGTGTTTGAGGAAATAAGGTACACCGGCGTAGAAGGTGTAGCTGAGGTCCATAAAAAGGCGACTCGGCGTGAATAGCGGGTGCGCCGGGCTGTGGGGGAAACCGAAACGTCGCACAATGGTGCACAAGGGGCCACGGACAATTTCGTAGTTGGGGCACTCGGCCCAGTTGGTCATACGCATTTTCTGGAAAGGGCCGGCGGTGGTATAATCGTGCGCCCAGTCCAGGTTCGGCGGTTCGCCGTGGCCGTTGCCGTGCGTGGCGAGTTGCAGCCCGCCGGTGTGCCATTTGGGGGTCAGCGATTCCAACTGGCCCATCTGCGGGGAGAGCGTGGCGACGTAGTCAGGAGTTTCGATCTCCAGGCCGACGCCCTCACCGCGGACCTGCATACGGCTAGGGTAGTCGGGCAATTCGGCGGCGGGATTATTGCAGAAGATTAGGATTACGGTTGTGTCGTTGGCGTTGACATTGGCTTCGAAGACCAGGTGCGCGTACCAGTGCGGGCCACGACGGACCTCGCCGTAGACCTGGCTGCGGATCTCGCACAACTGCCCGTCTTCGATTTGGGCTACGCGCAATTCGCGTCCGGGTGACTGCACCTGATCGGTGGGTAGGGCGACGAGTAGGTCGACCGGCTCGGCACTACGTGCTTGGCCGATGGGTTCGGTAAGCTGCAGGCTCTGGCACAGGCTCCAGCCGTCGGCCCAGCGATACCAGGCTTCTGGCAGCTCTTCGGTCGAGCGCCAGGCGGAAGCGGGCAGGTCGGCAGGACCCGTGTCGGCGTGCAGCATGCGCTCGTTGGCGACGGTGTCCTTTATGGAGTCGGCGATACCGAGGGCCAGCACGTGGTCGCCTGCTTGCAGCGCCCGGCGCAGGATCTCGATCTTGGTATCGACGTTGTCGGTGCGGTCGGCGTAGTTGGGTTCGGTTTTTTGCGGGTCGTTGTTCATCGGTGCGTCCTTATGTGTTCATATGCAACCCGCGAAAGTGCCAGGTTGAGGATCCTGCGCATCCGGTTTGCGAACCCGGAGCTAAGCGGAGGGTTGGGCGAAACTCCAAACGACGCATGTCGCGCTGCGCAAACCGCGATGGTTGCTGATATGGGATTCTTCAGGTACTGGTCGATCGGGCCGTAGCAAGTGTTTGTCTCCTCGTGATATAATCCAACATTTACAATCGGCATGGTTGGGCTTTCTTGATCGTCTTCCCAACGCATACGACACTGGACTTTGTAGCGAACACCTCTTGTCAGCCGCAGCATCTGCGACAGCTGAGCGGACTCGTAGGTCGTGGTATTCTTGTGCATCGTGGGCCAGGTCCGCAGGGTTGGTGCGGGGGTTGCCGAAGGCAAGTGCCCGTGCCAAAGGGCCATGTACCCGAATGCCCCGAAGCGTAAAACTGATATTACCCGTCGGTCTCTATAAGCTCGTCAGAGACCGTGGGCTCGGTGTTTTTTTATGCTTCTTGTGGGATATCGACCCAGCCTTTTTCTGAGCGAATAGCTTCAAATACCTCTTGATAGATCCAGCCATCTTTGAAGGTCTGATACCCAGAATAACCCTCGCTTTTGATATCGGCAATAAATTCGTGGGCGAGCTGGGTCCAGCACCGTACGGCTGGATGTTCGATGTTGGGTAAACTGTTGGTGATTTCTTGTGGTAGTGGAATCTCTTCCCATTTGCCGTTGCGAGCGCAAATGTGCATCGGACCCTGGGCAAATGCGCCATTGATATGAAGGGTTGCTTCGCGTCCCATAAAGGCCATGTAGTCGGGTTGAAAACCTGGGTGTATTCCTGCTTGTTTAAAAAGCACCGAGACCATTTATGATGTGTCGTTTTCTGGTGCGATGCGGGCGAGCACAGTGTAGCTGGAATCGCTGTCGGCTTCTGCCCATTCTAAGCCGGGTTCGTCGGCAGATTGGGGTGCAAATTGGCCACGTTTTCTAAAGTCGTGAACGCCTGCCGCGATGGGGGCGCGTTGTATGTCGTAGCGCAGTTGGCCATTGACTGAAACAATGGTGCCATTGAGGGCTTGTTGTACGATTGAGAGTTTGTGGGGGAAATTGCTGTGGGTTCGTCCACCGCCCTGATCGAGGCGGTGAAACCAGCCAAAGGGAATGAGTGGGTTTACATTGGGATGCGATATGCACTCTACTTCGAGGGGGTCGCCAATTTTGCCCTGAGCGATAAGTGATTTTGCCAGCAGGGCATATGGCAGGTAACGCATAGATGCGGCATAGGCTGTTTTAGCGCCTTCTTCACGGGCTTTGAGATAGAGCATTTTGGCTTCTTTGGCTGTGGCAGCCAACGGTTTGTCGGAGTAGATGTGACAGCTTTGGTCGAGCGCGGCCAAAATTGGATCGACATGAACACCGCCGGGTGTGCCAACGGCAACAATATCGGGCTGGAGTTGGGTAAGTGCTGTTTTCCAGTCGGTTGTGGCATATGGGATGTTCATCTTTTTGGCGACTTGCTGGGTAACTGAAAGGGTGCGGCTGACCATGCCGATAATTTCGACACCGGCGTTTCTAAAGGCTTCGGCATGGCCTTGACCCGCAAAACCAGATCCAAGAACAAGGACGCGTAGTGCTTTTGGCATTTTAATCTCTAATCGTGATGGTTAAAGGGTAGGTAGGAAGCCTTTGTTGGTACAATGTGGATTTTTTAGCGCACATATATCTCCAGCTGCCGCAGGACTACAGTCATTTATTCGATTCCCCGATACATATAGAATGGCAGGCAATGTTTTTTCGAACCACGACCCTAGCAAAGCCAGGATGCTGAAGGCCAAGGCGCGTAAGCGCCGTAGTGTGGAACGAATGTTACGAGAAGTAAGATACTGCTGTCCGGTGTGTCTCTGCTTCGCAAGCCGGGACCACGACCATCAGGGACTACCGGCAGGCTTCCGTACTGCGCGGGGCTGGTCACCAGCGTTCAGCCGAACTTCTCTTACGCGCATCGGTCCATTCTGGACTTAGTCCGGGAAAATATTCCTCGAGCGATAACTCATGAGGATTCCGCGGCGGGGCATCTCGCCCTGCCAGGCGAACGCCCCATGTGTCTGCGCTGAAGCCAGGAAGAAGAGCACGTCCCCGGCCTTCAGCGGAACGTGCTTGACCATGCCCATTGGATCGTCGTCGATGGTGGTAATGCCTTCCGGCGTCGGGTAACGCCCCTTGTGAGTCCCCGGCACGACGGCAAACCCACCATCCTCCGGTGTTACGTCGCGCAGTTGCCACACCACGTTGACCCATTCACAATAGGCGCGTCCGTTGCGCACTTCGTAGTGATTCGCAGCACGGGGGTCCCAACTACCGGAATGCATGAAGAGCCCGGATCCGCCTTTCTCGGACAGAAAGGCGTTGCATTGGGTTACGCCATAGCCGCTCCCCATCATCCAGTTCAGCCGTTGGATCAAGGCCGGGTGGGCGATCATGCGCCGGAATGGTTCACAGTGGGGCGCCGGCAAATTCCGCAAATCGCGCATGCTCGAACGGTGTCCCTCACTCTTCAAGCTCTTGGAGTGGCTTTGTTGCATGAATCGGGTTTATGGCGTTGAAACGCTTTAGGCTTTTCAGTTAGATTGGGCTGTGGTTACCTGGTAGAAACACTCCCCCTCTTTCCCAAAAGCCTGTGATGAGCAACGTATCGCAAGCCTCTTCCTCGGTCAATAAAAAAACGATCTATCGTGTCAAAAACTGGGTGGCGTATAATCGTGCGCTGATCGCCCGAGGCGGCCTGACCTTGTGGCTGGATGATTCC
>Ga0115002_10008905_pt1 | contig 11044 bp, 8 predicted proteins | sample ArcticOcean_MG_C_8_FD_89576 | JGI IMG/M metagenome (GOLD analysis project Ga0115002, IMG submission 89576) | Marine microbial communities from western Arctic Ocean - ArcticOcean_MG_CB11_86 | ecosystem: Environmental > Aquatic > Marine > Oceanic | place: Arctic Ocean: Canada Basin | collected... | reverse complement strand
TTGCTCCACTGATGGCGGTACTGCCCGTCGGGCTGAATCATGTAGGTCGTCAGTTCCTCGATGAGACTCTCGCTCTCGTCTTCGGGCAGCCCCTCGACGGAAACGATTTTACCAGGATCGAAATAGAGACCCTTACGGCCCGTTTCGGGGTGGGTCCGGATGATTGGATGCATCACGGGCGTCCAGTCACGGTCCTCCGGGTTCAGCAGTGCTGCGGACTTTTTGCGCCCGCCATAAGTGAAGGCGCCTAGCCGGTCACCGACCTGTTGTTTGAGCGCTTCCGGCAGCGCGTCATAGGCCGCGTACATGCTAGCAAACAAGGTGTCGCCGCCCTTGCTCGGAATTGCCAGCGCATAAAGCTGCGTGCCCTTAAAGGGAATTTCGTCATAAGCGCCGTCGGTGTGCCAGTTCTCTGAACCGCGGCCATAGATCGCCTTGTTCAGCTTCCCATCGTCGTCGAACTTGTCGGTGCCAAGAACGGTTAGTTCTGGGTATTCGGGATGGCGCGTACTCTTGGAGGGATGTTCGTGAAGATGGCCGAAGCGGCGGCTGTATTGAAAGAAGTCGTCGATCTCCAGGGTCTGATCACGCACTGCGATGACATTACAGTCAAGCCATGTCTGGTAGATGACGTTGAAGGTCTCGTCGTCAAGATTGCGGATATCGGCACCAAGAATTTCCGCGCCGATTTGGTTGCCCAAACGATTCACTTCCAGCAAGACGGCTTCTCCTTGTTCGAAACACTTCGCCAGGATCCATTCGTGGGTCATGTGCTGTCAAGGGTGCCGCGTGCTGGCCGCCGTTCTACGGTTTGATCTTGACCAGTAGCATGATTGGAATCGTGGCAAATGCGACCAGTGCGTAAAGGGCGAACGAATTGGTATAGCCGACCATTAGCGCTTGCCGGTTCACCTCGGATCCAAGCGCGGCGAGTCCCTGTACCGAGTCGAACGACCAACTGCCCATCACCTGCGGGAAGCGCAGCGCGTCGCCGAAGGCTGTGATGTTTTCAGACAGTTCCGAGTAACTGATCCGCCCCGTTCGCGACACCGTCAACACGCTGACCGAGATGAAGAGGCTGCTGCCGAAGTTGCGCAGCAAGTGAAAGATGGACGAGGCGTCGGGCAATAAGCGTACTGGGAGCGTGGCAAACGCGACGATCGATAGCGGCACCCACATGATCGCCGAACCGAAGCCCTGCAAAATCCCGTTCAGCGCCACGGAGAGTGGCGCAACGTCGAGATTGAATAGCGCCATGTTCCAGCCTGACAAGCCAATGGCCCCAATACCGATGATCATGCCGACTCGAGGATCGAATTTGCTGATCACCGCCACTGTAAAGAACCCCACGACCATTCCGGCACCGCGCGCGGCGAGCAGAATACCTATCATCGAATCGGGATAGCCCATAAGATTCTGCAACATCGTCGGGATCATCACCGTTGGGGTGATGTTGAGCATGCCGTACACGAAGACCAGAAAGACCCCGATGCTGAAATTGCGGTCCTTGAAAAGCTTTGGGTTGATAAAAGGCCGTTCCGAGGTGACGGTATGGACGATGAAGATCCAGAGTGCGGCACCCATGAGCGCCAGGTACCCCCAAATCTCATAGGAGTCCCACCAATCGAGGCGGTCGCCACGATCCATCATCAACTGCGCGCAGGTGATACTGACGGAGAACAACAGGAAGCCCGTCCAGTCGAGGCTGGCCGACGAGCGACTACCCGTGTCATGCACCCAAAGCCATACGGCTGTGAGCGTTACCGCGCACATTGGCAGGATAAGGATAAAGACGAAACGCCAATTGTAGGCTTCAGCAAGGTAGCCGCCGAGCGCGGGTGCGATCGCCGGTCCGATGACCACCGCGATCCCAAAAACCCCTTGAGCGAAGGCACGGCGTTCGGGCGGATACACCGCAACGATGATCGCCTGCGCGAGGGGGACGAGCGGCGCGCCGAACGCGCCTTGCCCGATGCGGTAGATCAGGAGCGGAACCAGGGAGTCGGCTGTCGCGCAGAGCAATGAACTGAAAGAGAACCCGATGATCGACCAGATGATGACGTTTCGGTTTCCCCATCGCGTAACCATCCAGCCGGCGGCCGGTGTCACAACCGCGGTCGCGATAACGTTCAGGGTCACGACCCATGACACTTGCTCGGGTGTTGCCGACAGCGCGCCCTGTAATTGCGGCAGAACCACGTTCACGATGGTGGCCGTGACGGCGTAAAGCATGGTGCACAGGGAAACCGCCAGCAGGATGAGCCCGCGAGGGATCGTCGTTTCGCGTGTTACAGCCATTCGTCTCGCATTCGCTGATGGGATGGAAGGTTTATAGCATCAATCGCGCGCCAAACCTTGTGGGCGGTTTTCCAGCCAGTTGGCTGGCGCGTTGGTCATCGTCTATCCTCTTGTCGAACCATTCCTACAAGCAACCGCGAGTGATAATCCATGAGCATCGAATTCGGCCTTCGGGTCCCCATGGTCGGCAAGCCACAAGTAACGGGCGCCTATGCGAAGCAGGTCGAAGAGGCTGGTTTCGACTTCATGTGGGTGCCGGACACACCGTTGCTCGCCGGGCGCTGGCGTGATGTCTATATGCATTTGACCTGCGCGGCGTTGGAGACGGAAAAGCTGCGACTTGGTCCTGGCGTGACCAACCCGATCACACGGCATCCCGTAACCGTTGGCAGCGCCATCGTCACGCTTGATGAGGTGTCGGACGGACGTGCTGAGTTGGTTGTCGGCACCGGCTACAGCTCCGCCTATATCATTGGACGCAAAGCAGCGACTTTGAAGTTGATGCGCGAGTCGACGGCACTGTGGAAGGGCATCTTCAGTGGTGAGCGGACACAGTTGGGCGGATCGGAAATCGAGCTTGAGCCCTCGCATCCAGACTTGCCGGTCTATCTCGCAGCCAGCGGTCCGAAGTCGCTGCAGCTTGCGGGTGAAGTGGCCGATGGCGTTCTGATCATGGTCGGCGCTGATCCGGGATGCGTGCAATGGGCGTTGGAACATGTTGAAGCAGGCATGGCGCGCGCTGGCCGCAAACGGGAAGACGTCCGCCGCATGCTGGTGATGACCGCTTGTATTGACGACGACAGGCAACGCGCTATCGATTTAATGCGGCCCTGCGTCGGCAACCTTTGCCGTCATGCGTTCGCCGACGAACTTTTTGCTCGCGCAGGAATCGATCCGGTCAAAGTACCCAAACAGACGATTTCGGTGTATCCCGACCTAGGCCATGCGGTGGATTGGGAAGAAGCGAAACGCGCAACAGCCTATATCCCCGACGCGGCGGTGGCGAAAATGAACATGGTTGGTTCCGGTGCTGAAGTAGCCGAGCGGGTTCAGGCGCTCATCGACCTCGACATCGATGCTCTCTGGTGGCGTGACCACGGCACCTGGGAACACCCCACCGCGCTGATGAAGGGGATCGTGGACGAGGTGATGCCACGGGTGTTTGGATAAGTGGTATTATCGCTCCGCTAACGCCAATCGAAAGCCCGAGCAGAGTGAATGCAACGGCGTTACGGACTTCGTTTCGCGATCAGGTCGATCTCTACCCGGCAGCCCCGCGCCAACCCTGTGACGCCAACCGTGGTCCGTGCGGGTCGTTTGTCCGCGGGAAAATAGGTCTCATAAACGGCATTCATGGCGTCGTATTCTTCCTCGAACTTCGTCAGGAAAATGCGCACTGTGACCGCATGTTCCAGCCCCGCGCCACAGCCTTCGAGGACGGTTTTGAGGTTCGCCATCACCTTATGGGTCTGGTCCTCGATTGAGTCCGGAATCGGGTCGCTATCCGCGCCGGTCGGCAACTGTCCCGTGACAAAGATCCAGTCGCCGGTGGTGACGGCATGGCTATAGGGCGCGATGGGTGCTGGGCTGTCGGCGAAGAGATGGAAGGTACGGTCGTCCATGATGGCCTCATTGATAGTTTCGTGACTGTTTGGTGATCGGTATTCCCCTCACCCTGCCCTCTCCCCTAGGAGAGGGTTTGAGAACCTCATCGCTGCTTTCCCTCTCCTTGGGGAGAGGGCAGGGTGAGGGGAGAATGCGCGTTCATTACGCTTCGCCAACCTCGTCGTAATACGGCAAGTCCGGCAGTCCCGCTTCGCGCCGGCGGGCCTTTAGTTTGACAAGGGTCGTGCGGCGCTCTTCTTCGCTCGCACGCGGCCAGCCGCCAATTTCGCGCGGGGTTCGAAAGCAGCCATGGCAAGTGTCTGTGCGGGCATCGATGACGCACACGCCGACGCAAGGGGAATCGACAGGCTTCACCATGATCAGACGAGCGCTACCGCTTCGAGCGCCGACTCACGCGGCGCGGGCAGATTGTCATACAGGTCGGCGAGCAAATAGCTGCGGAGTCTGGCATATGCAGGATCATCCCACAAATTGCGCCATTGCTTCGGATCTTGGCTAAGGTCGTATAGTTCGCCTTCTTCACCGCTGTAATAGTTCGTCTTCTCATACGCGGTGCAGACATAGCCGTCGCGGTAGATGGTGCGGAGGCGCAGGTCGTTGCCGAGATAGTTACTGTCCCATTCGGTCAGAACACGTTCGCGGCCGGAGCCAGCATTCTGGGGCAGGGGGGCGCCTTCCATGCGGGTGTCCGGATCGATACCCGCGATCTGGCAGAAGGTGGGGGCGAGGTCGAGATGGCCGACCGGTTCCTCAATCGCTTGTGGCGTTATGCCAGCCGATGGCGCGGGGCGCCAGATCATCGGTACGCGCATCAGCGAGTCGACATGGTAAGGACCCTTGAAAAGGAGCCCGAAGTCGCCCTGCATCTCGCCATGGTCGGTGGTGTAAAGCACGTCCGTGTCTTGACCCCAACCGCGCGCATTGATGCGGTCCAGCACCTTGCCGCAGGCTTCGTCGATCAACTCGTTGGAGATATGAACCATCGCATTGACCTCGCGGACCTGATCGGGGGTCAGCGTGTTTGGCCGGAATAGCGGCGGGACTTCGTAATTGAACTGGCCCTTGCCCTCGTACCATTCGAGCCAGTGGCGCGGCTTGTCAGACAGCAGCTCGACAATCTTCTCTGGGCTGCCGGGATAGAAGTCCGGCAGGTCGAGGTCGCGCCACGGGCAGCGGTGCAATTCCGATGCGGGCGGGTCCCAGGGATGATGCGGGTCGGGGAAGGACATCCATAGGAACCAGTCGTCCTCGTCCGGCAGTGAGTCGAGCCAGGCGATGGCCCGGTCGGCGACCCAATCGGTGTGGTACTGGTCGCGTGGGATCGGATTGTGCCAGAGCTGCGATAGGCAGGTGTCTCCGCCGCCGCGAGAGCTGATTTCCTTCTTCTCGGTGACATATTCGAAGTATCCGTCGGTCGCTTCCGGGTGGTTATCCGCAAGCCATTTCGGATAGTGGAACAGGCTGCGCCCGGCGCGGCCGGTATGTCCGGCAAGCTCCATGCGCTCGAAACCGCGATGCGGACCAGTGTTATCTTCTCGGGCGGCGAAGTTCTCGAAGTAGTTCTGGTCTGGAGCCGAAGCAGGTTCGAAATGCGCCTTGCCGATCAAGGCGGTGCGGTATCCTGCCTTGTCGCGCAAGGTGGCCGCCACATCCGGCCCGTCGAGAGGCAGTGGGATGCCGTTCATAACGACGCCGTGCGTGCGCACATACTGCCCGCTAATCATGGTCGATCGCGCCGGCATGCAGACCGTATTCTGGTTGTGGGCGCGACGGTAGTTGAGCCCGTTGGCGGCTAAACCATCGATCACCGGCGTGCGCGCGATCGTCCCGCCATTGCAGCCAAGCCCGTCGTAGCGCTGTTGGTCGGTGGTGATAAACAGAATTTTGCGGCCCATATCCTGCTGCTCCTTTGTGTGCTGCGTGACGGATAGCATTTTCGCGCCACGAAATCACGGGGGCTTCAATGTTGTTCCAAAGAATCAGGCCGTTGAATCCAAACTGTCATTTTACATTCAAGGGGCGGGCTGTTAATTACGTCGCTCGCCTCCATCTTCATCGCCCAGCAGTTTTCTTATGTCTGAAACGTCCCTCGCCTTCTTCGTTGATCTCGAACCAGCGGTCGCGGACTTTCAGGAATCCGTGGTCGAAGGATTGTCCGGCACGCCCAAAAGTCTTGCGTGCAAATTTTTCTACGACGAGATTGGATCCGACCTCTTCGAGAAAATTTGCGAGACCGAAGAATATTACGTCACGCGGACGGAGACTGCGTTGATGCGTGACATTGGACCGGAACTCGCGAAACTTGCGGGTCCTGATTCTACAGTCATTGAGTTGGGTGCAGGATCGGATTTGAAAATTCGCTTGCTGTTGGATGCGCTTGACCAGCCCGCGCAATATGTTCCCCTCGATATCTCCCGTGAACATCTGCGGGAAGCCGCGAAGGCTGTCGCTGCTGATTATCCGGGGCTTCGCGTTGGTGCGGTTTGCGCTGACTTTACGGCGCCGATGGTACTGCCGAAAAATGCCATAACGGTGACGGCGGGAAGGCGCCTGGGCTTTTTCCCCGGCTCGACAATCGGCAATTTTTCGCCGACCGAAGCGAAACATTTTTTACGGGGGATCCACCCGTTACTTGGCCCCGGTGGCGCTCTGCTGATCGGTGTCGACTTGCGAAAGGATACGGCCAGACTTAATGCGGCCTATAACGATAAAGCTGGCTATACCGCTGCCTTCAATCTGAACATCCTGCACCGTATCGTCAAAGAGCTCGACGTCATACTTGAGCCCAGAGAATTTGAGCATTACGCCTTCTATAACGAAGCGGAGAACCGTATAGAAATGCATCTGCGCAGCCTTCGGGCGCAGACTGTACGCGTCGGTGGTCGGTCTTTCGATATGGTGCCGGGTGAATTGATACATACCGAGAATTCCTACAAATATTCACTCGATGCCTTTGCGGCACTGGCAGCATCGGCGGGATATATTGCTACAGCGCATTGGACCGACGCGGAAAAGTTGTTCAGTATTTACTATCTGACGGTCGCGGCATGACCGTCGTGCTTATGCGATGGATGCGAAATGAACAGAGCCGAGCGCCGGCGCGCAGCCCGCGAGGATAAAGGCCGAAGAAGAACGCAAAAGGCGTCTGTTAGTCTCGCCGACGCGATTGCTTGCCATGAAGCCGGCCGATTAGACGAAGCTGCAGCATTATATCGCGACATCCTTGCCGGAAATCCTCGGAATGCGGATGGGTTGCATCTGTTGGGTCTGGTCCACTATCAGGCCGGTCAGTTGGAACAGGCAATAAGCCTGATACGCGATGCGATTGCTCAAAACCCTGATATCGCCCGCTACCATGCGAATCTTGCTAGGGTCTATGATGGCGCTAAGCGGTTCGAGGATGCGGCTGAAGCTTATGAAAAAGCCAGCATAATCGATCCGGAAATGGTTGAAGCTTATGCCAATCGCGGTGTCTCACTGGAATCCCTTGGCCGTTGGGAAGAAGCCGAGGCGGCGTACCAGAAGGCGCTGACCCTTGCGCCGGACAATTCAGACCTGCATTTCAATCTGGGTAACGCGTTATGGGGCCAAGGCAAGTTCGACGGGGCGGCACAGGCACTTCGTTGTTCCATTGCCATTTCGCCGAATTATGTCGATGCACACGCTAATCTTGGTCGCGCGTTGGTGGGCTTGAAGGAATATGATGCTGCATTCGATGCTTTTGACAAAGCGCTTGCACTGCAGCCGGATCGAGCCGACACACATATAAGCCGTGGTATCGCGTTGAGTATGTCAGGGCGTGCTGATGAGGCGATCGCTGCGTTTGAATATGCAATCTCGCTCCAGCCGGACGAGCCCCGGGTATATGTCAGCCTTGGGGTTACCTTGACTCGAGAATTCCGCTTTTCGGAAGCGCAGCAATGTTTCGAAACGGCGCTTCGGCTTGATCCTGACCATGTCCAGGCAATGATTGAACTTGGCGGAAATCTGCAAGGCCGGAATAAAATTGATAATGCTTTCGCGCTGTATGGCCGCGCTTATCAAGCGGACAATGGACAATTTAAGGCGATTTTCAATAAGATGACGAGTCTGCCATACGGACGCTTCAGTACAAGCTTCAAAAACATCCGCAAAATGCTGGCGGCGCAGTAGGTTTAAAGAAGAAATTTTTAGGGTTTTTTGACGCGAAACCGGTCCTTGTAGATATTTTTCTTGCGTGCAATTTCGGCTTTTAACGGAACCAGTTTTTCTGCGTGCGCCTGATCGATGTCTTCAAAATTGAGTGCGTGTTCCTCGCGTTTGACAGCGATGCATTGGGCAATAGGTGTGCCTTTTGCCAGCACGCCTTTAAAATCCGGATCGACCCACAGCACGGGGAAATTGATGAAAGTGTCATGGAACGTATCCGAATCAACGAGGCCGTTGATGGTTCGGAACGGAAGGTCAAACCGGTTCGCCGGATGTGTGACATAGAGCGAATAGCCTGGTTCCAGCTCGATCGTCCAAAAACAATTGAACTTCGCAAAGCCGGAGTCTTCGTCGAAATACGGTGTGCCGGTTGCCTGAGCCGGTGTATGAAACCCGAGCGGCGATTGACCGTACAATCCAAGATTTACGGACTCTTGATCGTCGTTCCGTTGCGGAAGATCCCAGTCCCAGAAAAATTCCTGTCCATCAACCGTAATATCGACGGGCAAAGGAACGATGAAGCCGTAGGACATGGCGTCCAAGAAGGGCAGGCATTGTTTCAGCGTCTGTACTTCCGCCTCAAGGTCGTCTGAATAGGCCGACATCGGCATCTTCTTGTACCAGTCGGGAATACCCCGTTTCGCCGGATATGGCTTTGGCAGATAGTCTCGCATTTCAGCTGGACACCGGAAGGTAATTTTCACGCGTTCGCCTCCTTGTTGATCGGTGGAGAGTATCCAACAAGCGCGCACGTAAAAAGAACTTCTTGCCGCACTGCGTTGACCCTATTGGGGTGAAATCGCATAGTATTGCCCCTACGTTTCGCCCCTTGGACGAACACGATTTTATGAACTTAATTGAGTAGGTAGCGCACAGATGACGGATGGGGCGAGGTTGGCTGTCGATATCGGTGGCACGTTCACTGATGTAGTATTGGAACATGAAGGCGGTCAGGAGCGTTTTAAGCTGCTGACGACCCCGGATGCGCCGGAACTGGCGGTTCTTGAGGGTGTTGAAGCGATTCTGACACAGTCGGGCGTTAAGGCGTCCGATGTCACGCTGGTCATTCACGGAACCACGCTGGCGACGAATGCGTTGATCGAACGGAAAGGTGCGAAGACGGCGCTGATCACGACCGACGGGTTCCGTGACTCGATCGAGATCGCTTACGAACACCGCTTTGAGCAGTACGATCTTTATATGGAGCGGCCTCAACCGCTGATCGAGCGGGATTGGCGTTTCTCCGTGCCGGAGCGCGTTGCCGCCGACGGATCGGTGCTGTTGCCTCTCGATGAGGGTGCGCTGAAAACATTGGCGCAGGATCTCGGTAAGACAGATGTCGAGTCCATCGCCGTTTGTTTTCTGCACAGCTATATCAATGCCGACCATGAGCGCCGTGCCGGTGAAATTCTGCAGGCGGAATTGCCTGATATTTCGATAACACTTTCATCGCATGTCTGCCCGGAAATCCGCGAATACGACCGGATGTCGACGGCCTGTGCGAATGCTTATGTGCAGCCGATGATGGCGGGTTATCTGAACAAATTGAAAGAGGGGCTTCAGGATAGCGGCGTGGTCGGTCCGTTGTTGCTCATGATGTCGAGCGGTGGTGTCACGACCGTTGAAACCGCGATGACGCTGCCGATCCGGCTTGTCGAGTCTGGACCGGCGGGCGGCGCGATCCTGGCACGGGACATTGCCAAGGAAAACGATCTCAATCATGTGCTCTCCTTTGATATGGGTGGCACGACGGCGAAAATTACATTGATCGACGATTTCACCCCGCATATCGCGCGTTCGTTTGAGGTTGCGCGTATGTACCGATTCCTGAAGGGCAGCGGCTTGCCGCTCCGTATTCCGGTAATCGACATGGTGGAGATCGGTGCTGGCGGCGGATCCATCGCTGATGTGGACGCCATGCAGCGCATCCGGGTTGGCCCGGAAAGCGCGGGCTCCGTACCTGGCCCGGCCTGTTATGGTAATGGCGGCGAAGCGCCAACGGTTACCGATGCAGATGCGGTCCTCGGCCGGATCGACCCTTCGCGCTTTGCTGGTGGGCAGGTTACGTTGGAACCGGAACGCGCGACGGCGGCGGTCGGCCGTGATGTCGGCGGCCCGTTGAGTATCGAAACAAATATCGCCGCGGCCGGCATTGCGGAAATCGTGGACGAACACATGGCCAATGCGGCGCGCGTCCACGCAATTGAGAATGGCAAGGACATGGTCGGCCGCTCGCTCGTGGCCTTTGGTGGTGCTGCCCCATTACATGCGGCGCGACTCGCGGACAAGCTGGGTATCGATACTATTGTTATTCCGGAAGGGGCTGGCGTCGGTTCGGCAATTGGCTTCCTAAGGGCTCAGATTTCCTATGAGGTTGTCCGGACCCGCTATATGGATTTGCGGCAGTTCAACCCTTTGGTGGTCAACGATATCTTCGCGGAAATGCGCAAGGAAGCGGAGGCGGTTGTGCGCCTTGGTGCGCCGGATGAATCGCTCGTTGAGGTCCGGTCGGCCTTCATGCGGTATCGCGGCCAGGGTCACGAGATCATGGTCACGGTGCCGGATCGGGTTTTTGGTCCAGAGGACGGGGCCACCTTCGCCGAATGGTTTGCAGAGGCTTATCAAGGATTGTTCAGCCGGATTATCCCGAACCTCAGTGTCGAAGTGCTGACTTGGACGCTCTCTCTTGCGACGGAGAGGGTGGCAGCGGAAACCGTACCGCCGCAAGCGGCCAAGGGCCGCGCCGAACCGGAGAGCACGCGCAAATTGTTCGATCCGGCAAGCGGTGCCTGGGTGGAGGCGGGCGTTTATTCCCGCTCAGCATTGCAGCCCGGCTCCGAAGTGCCGGGGCCTGCGATTATCGTTGAAGATGAAACAACGACATTGGTTACCAACGGCTTTGGGGCGACTGTCAACGCGCTGGGCCAGATCA
>Ga0115002_10008904_pt1 | contig 11045 bp, 9 predicted proteins | sample ArcticOcean_MG_C_8_FD_89576 | JGI IMG/M metagenome (GOLD analysis project Ga0115002, IMG submission 89576) | Marine microbial communities from western Arctic Ocean - ArcticOcean_MG_CB11_86 | ecosystem: Environmental > Aquatic > Marine > Oceanic | place: Arctic Ocean: Canada Basin | collected... | reverse complement strand
GACCGAAGATCCCATCGCTGCGGTTTCCAAAATCACTGACGGACACATGGCCGACATCGTTATCGAAGTGGTCGGCCATGAAGATCAAGCACTCAACTTGTGTATCGATTTGGCACGCCAGGACGGCCGCATTCTGTACTTCGGGGTGCCGCCAACACACATCGACGCCATCCGCTGGCGGGACTTGTTCTTCAAGAATTTAACGATCCACACTAGCGTGAATCCTGATTTTCGACGCGATTTCCCGCTGGCCATGCGGTGGATCGTTGAAGGACGGATCGACGTCTCGAAGATCATCACGCATCATTACCCGCTAGCCGAAATCCAGACGGCGTTCGAGACGTTTCGCGACCGCGTTGACGGAGCGTTGAAAGTCTTCGTCGAGTTTCCGGCTTGGGAAGCGGGCCGAACTGGAAATTCCGAACCAATTGCTCCCTGAGACAATTCGGCCTCGTAATCAGTCGAGAGTGAACAATAATAAGAGCATGAAGTATTTACTGCGTCCCATCTCGCTTGCCGTTGTCGTCTGCGTGTTAAGTTGGTCGGCTGCCGTGACCTCGGCTGACGAAATGTCATCGCTGAGCAAGGCACGTTCCTCAATTCGTGTGGCTGACATCAAGAAGCACACGAATGTACTTGCGAGTAACACCTTTGAAGGCCGCGAAGCGGGTAGCCGGGGGGGCCGAGCGTCGGGCATTTATCTTGTCGGCGAATTGAAGAAACTGGGCGTCGAACCGGCGGGCGATCGAAAGGGGTACTACCAGGAATTCGGGGCCGGTTACAGAAACATCCTAGCGAAACTCCCCGGCAGTGACGCGAGTTTGCAGAACGAGTACATCCTCATCGGCGCCCACTACGACCACGTCGGCTACGGCACCCGCAACAACAGCCGCGGGCCGACGGGATTCATTCACAACGGAGCCGACGACAACGCCAGCGGCACCGCCGCCGTGTTGGAACTTGTGGAAGCCTTCACTCAACTCGAGCCACGCCCCAAACGATCGATTTTGTTTGTCCTCTGGGACGCCGAGGAAAAGGGCTTGCTGGGTTCCGAGCATTGGGTCTCTCGACCGACGATTCCCCTGCGTCAAATTCGATTCTGTCTGAACATCGACATGATCGGCCGATTGCGCAAGGACGCCGTCGACGTGTGGGGACAACGAACCGCGCCGGGGCTACGGCGAATAGTGTGCGAGACGAACAGTGACTCGGGATTGTCAGTGACCTTCAAATTCAAGGTGGCGAGAGACAGCGACCACTACCCGTTTTACGAACGCGGCATTCCGTTCCTTTTCGCCCATACCGGCAAGCACGACGACTACCACCGACCCAGCGACGACGTCGACAAGCTCAACATCGACGGTATCCGAAAAGTGACCCATCTCTATTTCAACCTGCTGCATGCGGTCGCCGACAGTGAAGACTTACCGCGATACAGGAGCGTTGTGCGGCGAGAGACACCTTACGTGGAGAGAGAACCCGAATCGTCACCCATTCGTTTGGGAGTCACTTGGGATCCCGACTTGGAGAAGAAACAGATCATCAAGCTGGTGTCTGTCGTCCGCGGTTCGGCGGCGGAGAAGGGAGAGTTGAAGCCGGGCGATCGGATTCTCAAGTTCGGCAACCTGGACACGAAAGACTTTCCCGACTTCCGTACCCTCGTGCTGACGTCAAAGAAAGAAGTCCCCGTGGTTATCGAACGTGACGGCGAAGAGAAACCGATGACACTCAACCTGACACTCGGCGGCGACCGCGTGCGACTCGGGATCGCCTGGCGAACCGACACCGCCGAGCCGAAGTCGGTCATTCTCACCAACGTGGTACCCGGCTCCCCGGCGGACGTTGCCGGGCTGAAATCGAGCGACCGCATCCACCGCATCGACGGCAAGGGTTTCGCCTCCAGCGACGACTTCTTCGACCTCGCCACCACGCTGAAAAGTCCGGTGCCGGTGATTTTTGAGCGCCAAGGCCGGATTCGCAAAGGCGTTATCACGGTACCTGGCGAAAGTCGTGTGGCACGTCCCAGACCAACGGGAAGGGCGTGGTCAAACGGCCGAATAACTGGGACCGCTCTAGAGCTAAATCAGTTCGCGTGAAGAGAGATCGCACGTTGCCGTTGTTCGGTGGTCGAATGCGAATTCACCACGCCCATCCCGTTGGTCTGGGACGTGCCACCGAACTGCGAAAGACTCCGCTTGGGTTTGGAACTCGGCCTCAGCGTTTGACCTTTTCTACGCGAATATTCTTTAGGCGACCGATGTCTGCTAAGACGAGATCCGGACGGTCGTCAAACACGCCATAGGCGACACACAGCTTCAGAGCTGCAACCGCTTTCTTCAGGACGGAATCAAAATCTTCTTTTTTGATTGCAATGCGAACGTCGCGCAACAGACTCTTTGCGATCCTCTGATTTCGTTGCGGCGTTAACAGCTTTAATCGATTCTTGGCATGGGCGTCACCGGACTTCACCGCAAGCTCAACTTTGGCGAATTCATCTTCGGATAGTAAGACTTTAGGGTCGGCAGCGAACAAACGAAGCATCTTGTCCAGCTTGATTGCCTGGTTCGCTTTTTCTTGGGCGGCTATGAAATCTCCTTCCTTCAAGTCGATTTGCACCTGCCGGACAAATTGGTTTACCCTCTCCCGCATCCTCGTCTGGTTACCTGATTGAACTTCCGTAGATCCCACAATGTGTCGAGCAGTCATAGCTTGAGGAGAGTCGGACTGTGCCATTGTCGATAGCACATCGAAAGTTATCCAATCATTAGTGGCCTTCATGGTCAGAATCCGCACCGCGCACGACGCAACTTCCGGGTCGTCAGACTGCGTCGCCTGCAAGATAGGCTCAACTGCCGAAGCCCCGACTTCTACCAATCCCCGCATCGCAGTCTCCCGTGTCCGAAACGACGGACTACCGAGATCAGTGATCCACTGGGTAATCGCAGATGCCGAAGGCTGTTGCGTGCGATCCTCAGCAGCCAACGGGAGTGTCGCGGTCAACACAATCGTCGCCGCAAAAACGGCAATCCGGACCGATCGACATGTCGCGCAGAGTCGTTCCATCTCTCGTCCCCCGTTCCTTCGTGGATCGAACAGTGGACGAGATTGTAGTGGGTCGATGAGAAGATGGAAGACGAATTTGGCGAAAACGCCAGCGGAATCTGAATCGTAATCCGACGCGTAAGCGAGGGACACAGGGAGTAGGCTCGACTGTCCTGCGTCCCTCGCTTACGCGTCGGGTTAACTTGAGTTTTCAGACGAAGCCGAGTGCTTTGTCACGCCCACGCGCGGCGGAAGAAGTTGATGAAGTTGCCCGACATGATGCCGGCGATGTCTTCGGAACTGTAGCCTTTGCGGTCGAGGATTTCGGCGATCTTGTTCAAATCGGCGATGGTGTTCAGGTCGTGAGGGCATTGTTCTTTGCCGAACCCACCGTCGAGGTCGCTGCCGATTCCGCAGTGCTTAGCGCTGCCGAGCAGTTGGCAGATGTAATCGGTGTGTTTAACGGCGTCTTCGATGGAGACCGTGGCCGGGTCGCTGACTTTGATTTTCCAACCCGGCTTGATCATCCAGGCATCGAACGACAAACCGATGACCGCGCCGCGTTCGGCGACAGCCTTAATTTGTCGATCGTCCAATTGACGGTCACCCGCCACCAGCATGCGACTGTTGTGATGGCTGGCGAGCACCGGCCCTGAATAGACATCCATCGCTTCCCAGAAGGACTGGTCCGCCAAGTGGGTGACGTCCAGCAGCATGCCGCATTTTTCCATCTCTTGCAGCAACTCTTTGCCGCCCGGCTTGAGTCCGCCTTCACTGCCCGTGCCGAAGCAGTAAGGGGCTTCGCCGTAATGAGCCGGGCCGAGGATTTTCAGGCCGAACTCGTACCACTCGGGAATTTGCTCGGGCGAGAGAATTCCGGGGCTGCCCTCCATGCTGGTAATGTAACCCAGCGGCAACTCGGCGGTGCTGCCGTTGGCGAGGCCCGTTTCCCACGCGGCCACGTGCTCGTTCAGCGAGGCGACATCGGTGATTTCCCGCAGGAACCCGCGCGAGGCCAGCGAGCGGTAATACTCGATGTGCGATCGGCAGACGGCGAACGCGGCGTCGCGCGACTGGTAATGCGAGAGTTCGGCATCTTTGCAATGACGGCGCGGCAGGCAGGTGGCGATCATCATGCCGATGTTGCCTTCGCGCAACGCCGGCCAAGTGACCGTGGCGGCTCCTGGGCGAATGCCTTTGAAGTTGCTTTCAAACTGGTTGAGTTCCTCGACCGAGAGCATCAGGTCGCGATTCCATTCCAGCGCGTTCCAGGCCAAGTCAAGGTGGGCATCGAAAAGTAACATGCGAAAAGCTTTCTTGAGTAACTGATGTCAGTGTGTTGTTGTTTGGAATCGGGGGAGACTTAGGTGTCGGACGCGTTTGGCGAAGCGACGTCCGACCGGCACGGGCATGCGGCAGAGGCCAGAGCGAACCAGCCGATGATGAGTAATGTTCCACCGATGGGGGCCACCATTCCTAGCCAACGCATTCCGGTGATTGTCAGAACATAGAGGCTGCCTGAGAACAGCACGGTTCCCGAGAGAAAACACCAGCCGGCCACTTGAACCGCACGGCTATTGCGTACGGAACTGAGCCAGCCGACGATGAACAGGGCGGGAACATGCCACATCTGGTACCGCACGGCCGACTTGTAATCGGCCAGATACTTCACGGCCGCGGAGATTGTTTGGCCAGTGACTTCGCGTGTTTGGCCGTCGTATTTCGTGACGAAAAAGGAGTCGAGGCCGTGTGCTCCGAAGGCACCCAGGATGACTCCCACTCCACCAAGCACGGCTGCGGTTGTCAGCCAGAATTTCGAACGGTCCATGAGATTTGAACTCAACAGGCAGGTCGTGGGAAGGGAAGCCTAGATTTCGATCTTCGCGCCGAGCACATCCAGAAAAGCAGCCAACCACGCGGGGTGGGCGGGCCAAGCCGGCGAAGTGACAAGATTTCCATCAACGTGGACGTCATCGACGGGGACTTCGACATACTTCCCACCCGCTGCGGTAATGTCCGGGCCGCATGCCGGGTAGGCCGTGCAGGAGCGGCCTTCCAGCACGCCGGCGGTTGCGAGCAATTGCAGTCCATGACAGATTGCGGCGATCGGTTTATTCGCTTGGGCGAAGTGACGTACGACTTCGAGCACGGCCGGATTCAGGCGAAGATACTCTGGAGCACGCCCGCCCGGAATGACCAACCCTACATAGTCGTTGTGGTCGATCTCTGAGAAACTGGCGTTCAACACGAAGTTGTGACCGGGTTTCTCGGTGTAAGTCTGGTCGCCTTCAAAATCGTGGACAGCCGTGCGAATTTGGTCGCCGGCGGCCTTGTCGGGGCAGACGGCATCGACAGCGTATCCGACAACCAAGAGCGTCTGAAACGGCACCATAATTTCGTAATCTTCCACGAAATCGCCCGTCAGAATGAGGATCCGCTTAGTGGCCATACCTGGTTCTCGAAGAGGTTCCAATCCGTCCATCGGCCCCGATTGTATCCGATTCGGCTGACGGTGACGAACCATCAACTGCCCAGCAATTAGGCCGCCGGGGGCGACCGTAACAGGACGGCTGCCCGCCAAACGTAGGCGAAACCGCTGTAGGCCGTCACGCCGACGGCCGTCCACAACAGAATGTCGCGGACGAGAAGAAAGTTGCGACCTGAGATTTCCGGGCTGAGCGACAGCAAGCTAGCCGTGACGGCCACACATTGCAGGAACATCTTGATCTTGCCGGTCCAATCGGCGGAGAAATCCCGGCCTTGCTGTTCGAGGAACCCGCGCAAACTGGAAACGAACATCTCGCGTCCGATGATAATGATCACCATCCAGGCCGTCACGCCGGACGAGGCTTCAAGTGTTGGTTCGAGTGTGACCTTCTTACCTAACAGAAAAATGAACGACCCGCCGACGATGATTTTGTCGACGAACGGATCAAGAATGCGCCCCAGAACGGTAATTTGCCCGTACTTGCGCGCGATCCAACCGTCGAGGGCGTCGGTCGACGCGGCGAACACGAACAGTCCGGCGGCGGTGATCCAATAGCCCTTCGCATCGATAATGGCGAACAGAACAAACGCCAGCCCCAGCCGGCTGAGTGTGATCAGATTGGGCAGATTCAGCGAGCGACGATCGAACAACTGAGCCGATTCGGAAAGCTCCGTGCTGTGATCAGGTTTCGTGTCGATCGGGTTGCCCGTCGCCATCGCTTATGCTTCCGTTCGGACAACATCTGGAATCGTGAAGTGACCGTGCCTGTTACTCATCCGCTTCGTAAGTGCCGAGCAAATCGTACCCATCACGGCCTGTAATCTCCACTGGGATGAACTGCCCGGCTTCGATTCCCGTTCCGCGAACATACACGCTGCCATCAATTTCAGGAGCATCAGCGAATGTTCGTCCTCGCCAGACATCGTCTTCGACGTGTTCGTCGATCAGAACGTCGAGTTCGTATCCCTTCAGGGAATCGCCGAACTCAAACGCGATGTCCTGTTGCAACTCCATCAATTCGTCACACCGAGCCTGCTTGACGTCTTCGGGCAAGTGGCCATCCAGCCGTTCGGCCGGCGTATCGGGTTCAAACGAGTAAGGGAACACGCCCATGCGATGGAAACGAGTTGCTTGGACGAAATCTTTCAATTCCTCGAATTGCTCGTCGGTCTCACCGGGGAAACCGGCAATGAATGTGGTACGGAGCACGAGATTCGGAATTCGCGATCGCAGCTTTTCAACCAGTTCAATCGTCTGCTCACGATTCACACGGCGTTGCATGCGTTTGAGCACCGCGCTGTTGATGTGCTGCAACGGCATGTCGAGGTAGGGGATAATTTTTTCAGAGCTGGCGATCTGGTCGATCAAATCGTCACCGAAGTGAACCGGATACAGGTACATCAGGCGAATCCAGTCGATCCCGTCGATTTTCTCTAACTCGGCAAGCAGTTCTGTCAGTCGGGTTTCGCCGTACAAATCGAGGCCGTAGTAGGTTGTGTCTTGGGCGACAAGAATCAGCTCGCGGACTCCGTCGGCGGCCAGTTCCTGGGCTTCCTCGATGACCATCTCGATCGGCTTGGTGACATGCTTGCCCCGCATCTTGGGAATCGAGCAAAACGTGCAGGTGCGATCGCAGCCTTCGGAAATTTTCAGGTACGCATAATGTTGCGGCGTGATCCGCAGCCGCCCGCGATCGTCCAACGCGCGAATCGGAGCGGGTCGGAACAAGTCCCACTGCTCGTTTTCACGGCCAACGAGCCGATCAGCCACTTGATTGATTTCATCCCGACCGAACACGCCCACGACATGATCGATTTCGGGCATCTCTTCTCGCAAGCTGCCGCCTAAACGCTCGGGCAGGCAGCCGGCCACGATGACGCCTTTCGTGCGACCTTTCCGTTTCAAGTCGAGCATTTCGCGAATGACGTCTTTCGACTCGTCACGCGAGCTTTCGATGAATCCACAGGTGTTGACGATGACGAAGTCCGCACCGTCAGGGTCTGAGACAAGCGTGTACCCATCCAACGCCAGCGTGCCGAGCATCTTTTCGCTGTCGACAAGATTCTTCGGGCAACCGAGACTCACAAAGGCGTAACTTCCACGGGAAGGCTGCGTCGGGTCCGCCGGATTGACCGGGGCGGCTTCGACCGTGTTTGATTCGATAATTGGCAGTTGCTGCATTCGTCGTGATCCAAGGTTCCTGACATCGGTGAGGCAGTCGGGATGTGCCGGGGTAACGGGACGTGCCTTATTCTAGTCGTCCCCACGGGGAATCGGTAGAGCGGCAGTCGCCAGAAAAGAATACCAGCCCGAAGCGCAAGCGAGTGGGTTGTGCGTGACGATGACTCCCTCGCTGGCGCTTCGGGCTAGTATGAACCGTTCCACTATTGATTGGCAGCCATCATTTGCAGCCCCAAGCTGCCGTAGAAAGCGGCCAACGCCAGCATAGCCAACAGGCCAGGCACGACAGCGACCGAGCGATGCCGGGCGACGGTCATCAGCGATGCAGGTGGAGCTTCGGCCGTCGTGTAGCCGGGATTCCACCATGTTCCGTCCGGAAGCGCGAATTCCACGCGGGTCCGCCAAATGTAATGGATCACGAAGATCACACACGCCACAACGGAGAGTAACAACGGCAGCGAAAGCGGCCCGTCCTCGCCGATGCCTTTTACCGCTTCGGGGGGCGGAAACTTCATCACCACGGCTGCCAGCGCGTTGTTCAGGAAATGCACCAACATGGGAATCCAGAAGGTTCGGGTCGCCAAGTAAAGCAAGTGCAGCGAAATCGACAGCGGGATCAAGGCAACAACCTGCGCCGGCATCAGATGCACCATCGCGAACATCAGAGATGTCAGCAGCACGCCGACCACTAATCCTCGACGGGCCAGTAAACCTCGTCCGATCACACCGCGAAAAATCAACTCCTCATAAATGGCCGGGACCACCGCGATAATGAGGATCAATATCGGCAACGGTGCTTGTTTCACCAATTCTTCGATTGGGTTAAACATCTGCTGCCCTCCTTTTGCATCCGCCCCCAGAATCTGCTGCATCCACCATGCAATCTGGCCGGACAGCAATGCCATCGGCAGAACCAGCAACACAGTCGGCACCAGATGTCGTACGGAAACCGGACGCAATGACAGCCGTCGTATCACATCGCTCCCTAACCGAAGCCGGGTCGCGAACGGGGTTAATACGAAAGGTAACGCCAGCGACCCACCAATGAACAGCACCACATTTTGAACAAGAAAGGCCTCGATCTGCTCTGCTGTCGTCGGCATTCCTTCCATCCCCTCCGTGGCGACAATCTCCACCATCAGGCCGAACACCACGATCATCGCACCAACAATCTGAGCCACAAACACACCGATGATCCACAAACCGGCTTCAAGTAACCCCGGACCGGGCAGCTGCGGTGGACGGTGTTCGAGCACCGCCTCGTCATGCTCCGGCTCCTCGAAGTCCGAATCGACCAACCACTCGGCCATCTCGGGTTTCTCTTCGGCGGCGGAGAGTGGTTGCGGTTCGAGCGGAGTCTCGGGCGGCAACGGGCCGGGGGGGCCGGTGACTTCGTCAGATTCGTCGAAGGTGGAGTCGGTCATCTGAACGTGTTTTCCAAAATCTCGCCGACTGCACACCAGTTGCACAACTGCTGAACTGCAGATCGGTAACGGGGTTAAGTCAAATTGTCTCGCTCAGCCCAGGCGACGTCTCTGGTGGTCGAGCATCCGGCTGTTCCGTTCGCAAGGCGTCGACCAGTTCGACGAATCGCCGTCCCCGATCGGCAAAGTTACGGAACCAGTCATAACTGGCACAGCCGGGTGAGAGCAGCACGATATCTCCCACGCTGGATTGATCAAACGCCCAGCGGAACGCACTCTCAAACGATTCGCAAATCGATCGAGAGACCCGCCGCCCGCCACGTTCGTCGAGCATTTCATCCAACAGCCAGGCCGTTTGCCCCATCAAAGCCACCGCTTTCACGCCCTTGGCAATGTCATCGACCAACGAACCCAGATCGACCTGCTTGTCGTAACCACCGGCCAACAGCACAACAGGGCGATCAAATGCCGCCAACGCGGCTGAGCCCGATTCGGGAGTTGTTGCCAGCGAGTCGTTATAAAACCGACGCCCGGCCACCTCTCCCACAAACTCCAAACGATGAGGCAACGGTTGGAACGCTTTCAGCCCCGCCCGCACCGCATCGCACGACACACCAATCGCCATACATGCCGATGCAGCCGCGAGAGCATTGCACCGGTTGTGCTCGCCCGGCAACGTCAAGCATTCCGAAAGATCGATCGCGTCCACAGGCGAGCGGCCGGTATCAGCCGGCTGATCATCGAAGGTATCCGAGGGCTGACGCCCACGGCTCGCCTCTTCACCAAAAACCAATCGCCGACCATTGATCGTCCAACTCGCGACATCCGCACCCGCATCGTTAATCACCGCGATGCCGTCAGGGGTCTGCCAGCGCAAAATCGCCTGCTTGGCTTTGCGATACTCTTCCAGAGAACCGTGCCAGTCGAGATGGTTCGGGCTGAAGTTCGTCACCACGGCCACATCAGGGCTGACCGGCAGACGGTCCAGGTCGGCCAGTTGGAAACTGCTCAACTCCAAAACGATCCACTCGTCGGCGGTAATCGTATCAACTTCGGGCAACAAACTGCGGCCGATGTTGCCTCCCAAACGGGACGGCATCTCGGCGGCCTGCAAAATCGAGTGAATCATCGCAGCCGTTGTCGATTTCCCATTGCTCCCCGTCACGCCAATCGTGCGGGCCGGATTGTGTTGAAAGAAAAGCGACATTTCGCTGGTCAGTGAGACTCCCGCAATCTCCGCGAGCCGCAAAAACTCATTGTCGCGCTTCACGGCCGGGTTGACGACGATGAGGTCCGCCTCGATGAAATCCGCTTCCCGATGCCCTCCCAAATGCATACCGTTGAGTGGAAGACCATCCAATTCCGCCAGTGATTCGGCCAAATCCTCTTCGCTGGCGATGTCAGTGACAATCACCTTCGCTCCGCGTTCCGCGAGAAACCGGACCGCTCCCAAGCCACCCCCAAAGCGGCCCAGGCCCATCACGGTCACACGGCGGTTGCGGTAATCGACGGAAAACACCGAACAAGGTTCCTTCGAGAATGACGGCCTCAACAAGAATCGCTCTATTCCGGGATACCAATTCTCGTGACACACGAAAAGGGCAAATCTTTCGCGACATTCACCCCGCATTTGCAACCGTACATGGGTCGCTGTAGGCTGGTCTTCCTGCAACGTTTCCCAATTGGCCGCCGCGCTGGCTGCCAGGATTCTAAACCGAGAACTATCGCATGATCTTCGCACAGGCTGCAAATGCCGAAAAGCCCTTCCTGGGCCTCGCTGTCGCCGACTGGGCCGTTCTGGCTGTGTACTTCGTGGTGATCCTCGCCATCGGCATCTGGTCGATGAAGAAGGTCAAGACCATGGCCGACTTCTTCATGGGCGGCCGACGGTTCGGCAAGGTCTTCATGAT
>Ga0115002_10008900_pt1 | contig 11050 bp, 8 predicted proteins | sample ArcticOcean_MG_C_8_FD_89576 | JGI IMG/M metagenome (GOLD analysis project Ga0115002, IMG submission 89576) | Marine microbial communities from western Arctic Ocean - ArcticOcean_MG_CB11_86 | ecosystem: Environmental > Aquatic > Marine > Oceanic | place: Arctic Ocean: Canada Basin | collected... | reverse complement strand
CCGTTGGCCTCGATGGGCATCAGGGCCGCCGCAGCACCCGCGAGGGACGTGTTCAGATGGCGTTCGGCCAGATCCAGCGCCCGGTTCGCCGCCGCCACGGTGCTGTAGGCGCCAATTTGGATGCCCCAGGGGACGCCGGCGATCATGCTCGCCGCGACGAGCTGAACTTCGACATCGTCGCCTACGACGTAGAGACGCCGGTCGTCGAGCCGGGAAAACGATTTATCGAGCAGCTCCGCCATATGGGCGTCGCGGGATTTCGCGGTCTTGCCCCCGAACACCACGCCGATCAGGCGATGACCTTCACGGCTTACCGAAACCGCGACGTTGAACCCCGAGGCTGCAATATAGCCCGTCTTCAGGCCGTCGGTACCGGGATAATTAGCCAGCAGATTGTTATGGTTCTTGTAGGTCTTGCCGTTGAAGCGGAATTCGGTGACCGAGAAGTGGTGATAATAGCTCGGAAAATTCTGCATCAGGGCGATCGCCAGGTTGCCCATATCGCGCGCCGAACTCAATTGTTTGCGATTGGGCAGACCGGAGGCGTTCTGAAACGTTGTGTTGGCCATCCCGAGCGCGCGCGCCTTCTCGGTCATTATCCCCGCGAATTCCCATTCGGTGCCACCCAACGCCTCGGCCAGAACCGTCGCGACGTCGTTCGCCGACTTCGTCACCAGAGCCAGGATCGAGTCCTTGACGGAAATCGTCGAGCCGGCCGCAAGACCCAATTTCGACGGTGCCTGCCCCGCCGCACGTCGCGACACCTTGAGCTGCTGATCGAGCCGGAGAGAGCCAGATTCTAGCGCTTCGAAAGTAAGATAAAGGGTCATCATCTTGGTCAGGGACGCTGGATAATTGCGCGTATCCGCGTTGCGCGAATAGAGCACTTCTCCAGTTTCCACATCAATTACGATGGCGGCGTATTTTGCCTGAGCTGCGTCGGCGGCGACAGCGACAAAAACCGCGGCCGCCAAAGCTAAAGCGGAGATTCTAGCGAACGAGTACGACATCCAAGAAACCATCAAGGCCTCACCAAATTTCCCAGAATTTCACCAACGACACCCGATTATTTGTATTTTCTAAGGCGGCAAAATTTACGAATTTTATTCCGGTTTGGCAAGAGTCTACTGAATTTTCTTAATTATTAGTTAATTTTGCCCACTTTTCGCCATATTTCGGGCCGGGTCTCCTTGCCAACGCCCCGCAGGGGGCCCTATCTGCTCCCACAAGCTACGGTAACCCCTGGGCTTATAAGGGGGTTCGCACAATTGTCCCGGCTAACTAGACCACCTCGAAACCTGCCTTGTACCGGGCCACAAGACCCACTCTGGAAGTTGATCTCCGCCATGACAAAAAGAAGCATCTCCTCGTTATCGACGACGAACTCGATTTCGGCGCCATGGTTGGCACGGTCGGGGAACGGCTCGGTCACGAGGTAACGGTCACAGCGCGCGCCAAGGATTTTCAAGCGGCGTTCATATAAAGCCCGGCCGGAGCTCGTCGTGCTCGACATCGTGATGCCCGAGATGGACGGTATGGAACCTCATCCAGTGGCTGATCGAACAGGAATACGACGGCCGTCTGATCGTGGTATCCGGCTTTTCACCAGACCACGTCAAACTCGCGAAGCGCCTCGCCAAAGCCAAGAAAGGGATGTTCAGGGTCGATGCCCTGACCAAGCCGGTCCCCCTGGCGATCTTGCGAGACGCCTTGAGCGGTCAACCCCCGTCGAGCACCGTCAAAGCACCGGCTCGCCCAGCGCACAGGCGCCGCTTGCCTCGTAGGCTCGGGCGGCGCGTAGAACCCCCGCCTCGTCGAAATTTCGCCCGACGATTTGCAGCCCGACCGGCAGACCCGTGGCGGTGGCGCCGCAGGGGATCGATAGCGCCGGCTGGCCCGTGAGATTGAAGGGGTAGGTGAAAGGACTCCAGTCGACCCACTCCTCGCCGTTGGGGCCGATCGGCTGATCGCGTCCGACCGCAAAGGCCGGGGTCGGCATGGTCGGGGTGAGCAGAAGATCGTAGCGTTCGTGAAACGCATTCATCCGCATGCCAAACGCAGTGCGCGCGCCAACCGCATCGAGATAGGCGTTGAGATCGTAGTCCTCACCTTGGGCCGCAATGATCCTGAGGCCCGGGTCGAGGCGTTCCTGCTGTTCCACCGTAAAGCCCTGAACCACGCGCCGAGCACCGACATACCAGAGCGTCTTGAAAATCGCGCCGGTTTCGCGGGCCGACAAATCGACCGCCTCAACTCGGGCGCCCAATGTCTCGAAGACCGCAGCGGCCTTGGCCACCACGTCGGCAACCTCAGGATCGACCCGCGCCCCGCCGAGATCGGCGCTAAATCCGATCCGAAGGCCCGCGACACCATCGTTGAGTTCCGCACTGAAATCGCTAGCCGCCGACGGTAGAGCAAACCAGTCGCGCGCGTCGGGTTCGCTCAGAACCGAGAGCATTAGCGCCAGATCCTCGACGCTGCGCGCCATCGGACCGACATGGGACAGGGTACCGAACGGGCTGGCGGGATAGACTGGTACCCGGCCGAAATTTGCTTTGATCCCAACAACTCCGCTGAACGACGACGGAATCCGGATCGAACCGCCACCATCGCTGCCAATACTGAGCGCTCCCATCCCCGCCGCCAGCGCTGCGGCGGAGCCGCCACTGCTGCCGCCCGGCGTCTTGTCGAGATCCCAGGGATTGCGGCTGATGCCCGTGAGCGGACTGTCGGTTACACCCTTCCAGCCGAACTCGGGCGTCGTCGTCTTGCCCAGCAGGACCGCGTTATGCTCGCGCAGGCGCGCGATGCATGGAGCGTCCTCTTCCCAGGCTTGGTCGGGATCGCTCAGGGTGGAGCCGCGCAGGGTGGGCCAGCCCCGGGTGAGCACGATGTCTTTGATCGAGACCGGCACGCCGTCGAGCCGGCCGGCGGGCTCAGCCCGGCTCCAGCGTTCCTCCGAACGGCGCGCCGCGTCGAGCGCGGCGTCCTCATCGACCAGGCAAAACGCGTTTAGCGCCTCGTTGTGGGCCGCGATGCGGTCCAGCGCAGCGCGGGTGGCCTCGACCGGCGAGACGTCGCCCCGTCGATAAAATTCAAGCAGGTGGCCGGCGGATAACCAGGCAAGGTCCTCGGTCACGGCCAGGCGCCCCGAGCGTCAATTCTCGCCGGACGTCGCGCTACGGGCGGCGGAGACCGGCTCGCTCGGGCGCACCGAGGGGCGCCCCACGCTGGCATAGTGAAAACCCGCGGCAGCGATGTCCGTGGGTTCGTAGATATTGCGCAGATCGACGAGCACCGGAGATTTGAGAAGCTCTTTCGCGCGCTCGAAGTCGAGCGCCCGGAACTCGTTCCATTCGGTCAGGATGACCAGCGCGTCGGCCCCGTTCATACAGTCGTAGGCGCCCTCGCACCAGACGATGTTCTCGAAATTCGCGCGCCCGTCGTCAGTGATTGCTGGATCAAAGCCGCGAATGGCGGCGCCGGCGCGCTGAAGCGCTTGAACGATCTCGATGCTGGGGCTTTCGCGCATATCGTCTGTGTTGGGCTTGAAGCTGAATCCGAGCACCGCCAGGGTTCTGCCCTCGACCGAGCCGCCGCAGGTGCGGATGATTTTTTCGGCCATGCGCGCCTTGCGCGCTTCGTTAACATCGAGCACCGCTTCGACGATGCGCGTGGGCATACCTGCCTCTTCCGCCACCCGGACTAGGGCGCGTACGTCTTTCGGAAAGCACGAGCCCCCGAAGCCAGGGCCCGGATTGAGAAATTTGTGGCCGATCCGCCCATCGAGCCCAATTCCCCTGGCCACATCCTGAACGTTGGCGCCGACCGCTTCGCACAGATCCGCCATCTCGTTGATGAAGGTGATCTTGGTCGCCAGGAAGGTGTTGCTGGCATACTTGATCAGTTCGGCGGTCTCCAGGTCGGTAAACACCACTGGGGTTTCGCTCAAATACAGCGGCCGGTAGAGCTCCGCCAGAACCTCGCGCGCCCGCTCCGAGTTCAGACCGACGACGACCCGGTCGGGGCGCATGAAATCGCCGATCGCCGAGCCTTCACGCAGGAACTCCGGGTTGGAAGCCACGTCGAAGTCGGCGTCGGGCCGCACCTCGCGGACGATCCTCTCGATCTCGCGGCCCGTGCCGACAGGCACCGTCGATTTCGTGACCACGACAGTGTAGCCGGAAAGCGCGGACGCAATTTCGCGGGCAACCTGGAAAACGAAGCTGAGATCCGCGTGCCCGTCGCCGCGTCGGCTTGGCGTGCCCACAGCGATCATCACGATGTCGGCCTCAGCCACCGCGGGCGCTGCCTCCGTAACGAAGGTGAGCCGCCCGGACTTGACGCTCGCCGCGACGAGGTCGTCGAGACCGGGCTCGAAAATGGGGATTTCACCCTTTCGCAAGGCCTTGATCTTCGTCTCGTCGGTGTCAACACAAGTGACCTTGACGCCGAACTCCGAAAAACAGGCGCCCGAGACCAACCCGACATAGCCGGTTCCGATCATCGCAATCTTCACACCACACCCCTCCGGCTTGCCGCCCCGTCCATCGTGTACTCATCCAGGATCGCCCTCACCTCGTCGTGCAAATCGTCACGCGCCAGCGCAAAAGCGAGACAGGCGTGGAGAAACCCACTCTTGCTGCCGCAATCGAAGCGCCGGCCCTCGAAGCGCAGGCCGTGGAACGGTTGGCGTCCGAGCAGCGACGCCAGGGCGTCGGTCAGTTGGATTTCGCCACCCGCACCCTCACGCCGTTCCGCCAGAAAATCGAACACCTCGGGTTGCAACACATAACGCCCGATAATCGAGAGCGTGGACGGCGCGTGCTCGGGCTCGGGCTTCTCTACCAGCCCTTTCACGCTCGCTAGCCGGCCATCGTCGGCCTCAATATCAAGAATGCCGTAACGCCGGGTTTCCTCGCGCGGCACGTCCATGACCGCCACCACGTTGCCGCCGGTCTCGGCGTAGACGTCAAGCAGCTGACCCAAACAGGGCTGATCCGACAGCACGAGATCGTCGGCCAGCAGGACGGCGAATGGCTCGTTGCCGACGAGATGGCGCGCACAAAACACCGCATGGCCGAGACCGAGCGGCTCCTGCTGGCGTGTATAAGCGACGCTGCCCGCGGCGGGCACCCAGCGGGTAATAGCGTCGAGATAATCGGTTTTGCCTTGGTCGCGGAGCGTATTCTCTAGTTCGGAGGAGGAGTCGAAATGATCCTCGATCGCCGACTTTCCGCGCCCGGTGACGAAAATGAACTCCTCGATCCCGGCAGCCTGGGCTTCTTCAACTGCGTACTGGATGAGCGGCTTATCGACGACGGGCAGCATCTCTTTGGGTATGGCCTTCGTCGCGGGCAAAAAACGGGTGCCAAGGCCGCCCACCGGGAACACCGCCTTGCGGATCTTAGCCGTCATCCGTTGTCCGTCCGTGTCAGCACTCCGCACTCACCCCATCGGCGAGTATCCACATGATCTAGGTTTTGTCGCATGTCAAAACCACAAGCACAAGGTTGAATTCAGACCTTCAACAGGACTTCCTTGGCCCGGTTAATTTTGCCGGCAAGATAGGTCGAGCCGCCATGGTCGGGGTGCAGTTTCTGCATCAACCGACGGTGCGCCTCCTTGATCTCGTCGTCGCTTGCGTTGGCCCCGACCCCAAGGATTTCGCGGGCTTCATCCACGCTCATGGCGGCCCCCGAGGCGCCCGTTCCGCTCGATCCTGCCCGTCCCGCCTTGCCGCTGCTACCACCTCGCGCCGCCCAATCGGCGCCAAAATTACGCTCGAGGTAGGCTTCGAGGAGCTGAGAGGACTGCGGATCGCCTTGCGCGCATTCCCGGTGCAGGTCGAGCAGGTCGTCGAACGACAGATCGCCGAGCGCCCGGCCCGCGTAACGGCCATGGATCACCTCGCCGGCCATAGTTCCGCTGTCATGGTCCAGCGTCATACGCAGATAACGGGATTCCACGTTCGAACTCTGCCCCTGCGAGGGACTGGCGCGGCCCGCCCCGCCCGGCCCCATGAGCCGGCTGATCAAACGGGGTAGCAGGAACAAGGCCAACGGGATCATTGCGAGATGGGCCTTGCCCGTGACGGCGAGAAAAATCGCGAGGGCTCCGCCCAGGCCGAGGCCGGCCCAGCGCAACACCTTGACCAGTGTCGTCGGCAGCGTGGTCGCGTACCAGCGGGCGATAAAAACCCCGGCCACCAGCAGTACCACGCCCAGAATCAGATAGGTCCAGATCACGACGGCCTCAACCGGGCTTTATCTGGCCGGTCAGGCGAAGCGCCATCCCGCCCCGCTGCTTGCCGTAGTCGCTCAACGCGGCCCGCCCACCCGCGGCATAGACCGCCACCGCGCCCAGCAGATCGCGCAACTGACGTGCGCTGGCCGTATCGAACGGGCAGTAGGCGCCATTCGAGAGTCGCGCCATCTGGCGAAAGGCGCGCGCCACAACCGGCTCGCCGCCCTCGTGAAAGATGAAAATCGGAACCCCAAGCACTCCAAGCTGGCCGGCCAGATGGCACAACCCGCCAACGTCTTCTTCCACGCAGTCGCCGACGAAGACGAGAGCGTCGACCCGGGCCCGTTTGGTTTCCTTGAGCGCATGCCCGAACAGGCGACCGATCTGGGTTTGTCCGCCGAGACAATAGGCAGCGGTCATATGGCGCACCAGCGCCTTCGAATTGGTCAGCCATTTCGTGACCTTGAATTCACCAAAGCCGCGGTAAAACGCAAGCTGGACCTCAAGACCGCCGATTGCATGGGTTGCTTCGAACATCTCGCCCTGGATCTGGCACGCCATGTCCCAGGTCGGCTCGCGGCTCGCGGTCGCGTCGATGGCGAACATCAAACGGCCGCGCTCGCGGGCGCCGGGACGATAGGGCGTTACCGCCGCCTTGTTGAGAAAAGCGTCGACCGCGGCCTTGCGTGCCTGCGTCGGGAGCTTGTTGTCTTCGTCCGCCATGCCACCCTCCGGCCCCGCTGCGGGGATAGGGATCAGATTTATCGCTACGGCCCGCCGGTCAAGAGGGCGAACCGCAGCGCCGACTCTACGTCTAATTCGAGGATGAACGGTAATTCATTGAAAATAAAGCGATAAAACCTACTCGACGTGAATCGGCGCCGACGGATGGAAGGCGTGGAAGACAAACGCGAAATCGACCCGATAGACGACATCTTCGTAGCCGCCCCGCCGTGCGCCGCCGGACCACCACGTTGCCGACCTCGGCACCTTCCACGATCACAGCGGCATTGAGGGCCGAGGCTTTCTCCGTCTCCTAGGTAATCACCAGATCGCCGACCTCGACCCGCCCACGCTCGCGCACCAGATCGAGGCTCCAGGCCTCTTCCCCCACGCCCACCACGCGCGCGGGCGCGCGGGAACGATTAGCGCGCAACGGCCCGTCGTAGAAGTCTTAGGGTTGGGTGCGGCTGTCGTAGCCGACGTAAGGGTTGCGGCCATAGTCCACATTAAGTTCCCGGACCCAGGCACAAGGACCAGCCCCTCGGGCGCCCGCGCCTTGAACGCGGCGAAAGATTCGAGCCTGGCGGGCAGCACAGTCAGCCAACTTCCGACCATCTCGCCGACGATGGCGTTGCCCACGAGTTGTTGCCACCAGCTTTCGGTCTGACGGTCGGACATGATCATGTCCGAGTTGCGCAGGAACCCGGAGACGCCGAACTCCAGCACCCTCCCGCCGAGCCGCCGGTCGAAGACCACCGCCGTGTTGCACAGCGAGCAGAAGGTAACCGCCACGGGCACGCCGGCAACCACGTCGTTGACGATCTCGTGGCAGGTCAGCATGCGCAGGGGATAGGCCCGGGCGTCGCCCTCAAATTACCAGGCCGACCACTGGCCCCCGCTCGTCGATATCATCGACCGCCCCCACCGGGGCAAAAACGGGTGCATCGATTGGCGAAATCCCGTTCTTGGGAACACCGCCCCATTCGACGTCGTCCCAGTCGATCTCGGCGCTGAGACTCTCGAAATCCGTGTCGGGCCAGAACCTCGCGATATCGGCAAGATCCTGGTTCGACAAGGCGTGAGCCGCCGGGGCGAGGGACAGCGCAAACGAAGCAGCGAGCAGAGATCGACACAACAGGCTCAACTTATCTTTGACGATGGTCATAATCACGCTAAATTGTTTTTTGGGAGGATTATCCGCAGCCTGGGGCTTGCAGGGCACGCCACGACCCTCTAGATCGCGTTTCGCGGGCGGTGGTTGACGGCTACGGAGTTTACTTGAAGGCAACAAAGTTAATTGCTATGTAGTTTTGAGTGAGTGGCAAATAGGACTGGCGCAACCCCGCGCCGGCGACGCTGAAACCAGGAGATAGCTTGCCATGTGTGGACTAGCGGGGATCATGTTCAAGACCGGTGGTAGCAGTAACGACACCGGCAAGGCGCTGATCGACATGCTCGACGGCTGCCAGCACCGCGGACCCGATTCAACGGGCTTTGCGCTCTACGCGACGGATACGGAAGAAGACAGGCTTCACCTGCGGTTTTACATCGGCCCGGCGGGCACGGCGCAAGGCCAGAAGATCACCGAAATCAAGGGTATCCTCGCCAAGCACGGCGCGCCGATCCTTAAGGACGAGGTGATTGGCGATAATTATCGTTGCGCCGTGGAATTCACCGGCGACCTCCAGAAGATGAGTTACGACCTCGAACATGTCGCTTCGATCATCTCGATCGGCAGCAGTCTCGAAATTTACAAGGATGTCGGCAGCGCACACCAGGTCAACGATCGTTATAACGTGCATGAAATCAAGGGCACCCACGGGCTGGGCCATGTCCGCATGGCGACGGAATCTGCGGTCTCGCCGGAATCCGCCCACCCCTTCTGGGCGACCGGATTTTCGGACGTGGCGATCGTTCATAACGGCCAAATCACGAATTACTTCAAGCTGCGCCGCCGCCTCGAGCGCCGGGGCTACGAATTTCACACGGACAACGATAGCGAGCTGATCGCGATCTACCTCGCCGACCAGTTAAAGCACGGCGTCTCGCTGCGCGACGCGCTGGGCCAGTCGATCGAGGATCTCGACGGCACCTTCTCCTACCTGGCCTCGACCAAGGACGAGATCGGTTACGCAAAGGACCGCCTCGCGGTGAAGCCGATGATTATGTACGAGGACGACGACATCATCGCCATCGCCTCCGAGGAAGTTTCGATCAACCGCCTATTTCCCGGAAAACCGCTTGATACGAGGGAGCCCCCGCCGGGGACGTACATGACATGGTCACGCTAGATCTGGCCGAACTGACCGTTCGTCAGGCCAACGAACAAATTCGCGAATACGGCGAAAAAAGCGAGGACGTCGAAGTCCTCAACCCGGACTCCAAGCACCACATCGGCGTCGGATTGACCTCGCCGATCAACGTCCACGTCCGAGGCTCGGCCGGCTATTTTTGCGCCGGGCTGTCGGACAGCGCCAATTTCATCATCGACAACAATGTCGGTTGGGGCGCAGGCGATAACATCTACAAGGGCTCCGTCGTGGTCGGTGGCAACGCTGGCGCGATCGCAGGCGTCGCAATCCGCGGCGGCGAAGTCGTCATCAAGGGCAACATGGGCTCGCGCTCCGGCCAGGTCATGAAGGCCGGGACCCTGTGCTGCGCGGGCAACGCAAATTTCATGGCCGGCTACATGATGTATGGCGGCCGGATTATCATCCTGGGCGATTCGGGCGAACGTATCGGCGAGGACATGAGCGCTGGCGATATTTATGTGGGCGGCGATCTCCAGGAGCTCGGCTCCGACGCCATCCAGACCGATTTACCGCAAGACGAGTTGGATGAAATTCGCGAATTTCTAGACCGTTACGAGTTGAAGTTCACGGGAACACTCAAAAAGATCATCAACGCTGGAAAGAAGCTGCGCTACCCCTCCCTGGAAAAACAGATGCGCAGCATCCCCTACTTCCAGTTCTCTGCGGATTGCGACTACTGGAACGAAAAGATCCAGGAAGACATCTACATCAAGTCGCAGATCGGCCGCTACCGTATCCGTGGCTATGGCGGCGCGCGTTCCCTGCCCCATTTCGGCGACATCGCGTTTCGCGGCGACATGTCGAAGGTCGGCACCGACATGGACGCCGTCTCCAAGGTCAATCTGAAGACCACGATCGGCGGCCGTCACGGCGGCAAGCCACTCAAGCTCACCATGCCTGTCATGATCGCGCCGATTAGCTATGGCGCCATTTCGGCCTCGACCAAGCAAGCCATCGCGATGGCCTCCGCGCTTTCGGGGATCGCCGAAAACACCGGCGAAGGCGGCATGAGCGATGCCCAGCGGGATTCGGCAAAGCAGCTTATCTTCCAGTGCCTGGGCGGACGCCTGGGCTGGAACATCCACGACATGAAGCGGGCCAACGGCGTGGAGATCTACATTTCCCAAGGTGCCAAGCCCGGCTTTGGCGGCCAGCTCATGGCCAAGAAGGTGACCAAAGAACTGGCGCGGATCCGCGGCATTCCGCAGGGCATCGACTTGCGCTCGCCGTCGCGCCATCCCGATATCCTCGGGCCCGACGATCTCGTCATCAAGGTCGAGGAATTTCGCGAGGCGACGGGCTACAAGGTGCCGGTCAGCGTCAAGATGGGTGCGGGCCGCGTGCCCGACGACATCAAGATCGCGGTCAAGGACACCTTCGATTTCGTCGAACTGGACGGTATGCAGGGCGCAACCGGTGCGGGCAGCTCGGAAGTCTCCGAATTCGTCGGCATTCCGACCCTGGCGGCGATCGTCGAGGCAGTCGACGCGCTCAACGACATCGAATCCCGCGACAAGATCCAGATCGTCCTCATGGGCGGCATGCATGACGGCGTCGATATGATGAAGGCTCTGGCACTCGGCGCCGACGCCTGCGCGATCGGCACCTCGGCGATCATCGCGGGCGGCTGCATCGCCTGCATGCAGTGCCATATCGGTGATTGCCCGGTCGGAATCGCGACCCAGGATCCCGAGCACGAGAAACGCTACAACTCCGAGGTCGAGGCCCACAACATCCACCGCTTTCTCGAAAGCGTCCGCTGGCAGATT
>Ga0115002_10008899_pt1 | contig 11051 bp, 12 predicted proteins | sample ArcticOcean_MG_C_8_FD_89576 | JGI IMG/M metagenome (GOLD analysis project Ga0115002, IMG submission 89576) | Marine microbial communities from western Arctic Ocean - ArcticOcean_MG_CB11_86 | ecosystem: Environmental > Aquatic > Marine > Oceanic | place: Arctic Ocean: Canada Basin | collected... | reverse complement strand
TTATTTTATGGAAAATTTTATGCAAGATATTGATACTATAATATCTGAAAGCAATAATCAAATTAATGATAAAATATTAGGTGTTAATTATTTAGAAAAACTTAAATATCTTTTAATTGACAATATAAGAAATATAAGAATACCCTCTTTTAAAGAGATTAAAAGTAACGAAATATTAAAAACATATGGAGAGAATAAATTAAATATAAAAATTGAAAATTATTTTTCATCTTTATCTTTATCAAAAATAAAAAATAGAATTTCTAATGATTATCTTTGCATTGTGTTGCATGGAAAAAAAACTATTGCATTTGAGGATATAGAAAATTCTGAACTTGTTAATAAGTTAAATATTTTGCCATATACGGGAATTGTTTTAAGTAGGAATACAATTATTAGCGAGTCTGTTTCTAATGAAACAGTTGTACTAGATATTTTAAATTTTAGAAAAAAAAATGAAATATTGACACATAAATAATATATATAATATTTGTGATTGTTTTTAATTTAAATTGTACAAATTGTGACTTCAAGTTCGAAGGGTGGTTTGATAATTCAACTGAATTTGAAAAACAAAATAAAAAGAAACTTATAAATTGCCCATCTTGTAATAATTCATCAATAAAAAAATTTTTGATGACTCCGAATTTATCATCAAAAAGTAATACTAAAAAAATATTGAAAAATAAAAGAACACTTTTTAATGATATTAACAAATTCAAAAAAATTATAGAAAAAAATTTTGATTATGTGGGTGATAATTTCTTAGAAGAGGCAAAAAAAATGAAATATGGCGAGGTAAAAGAAAGGCCCATTTATGGAGAGGCAAATTTGGCGCAAACAAAAGAGCTCATAGAGGAAGAGATTAATGTTGTTCCCTTGCCTTGGACGTCTTCAAAAAAAACAAATTAATTTATTTTTGCAGTACAAAAATAATTTATTGGATAAATGTTCTTACTCAGAATCCACTGCCTTGTTAAAGGATTAAAATTCATACCTGTTATATTTTTAATAGTAAAATTATTTTTTATTAGTGCTTTCTCTAATTTTTTTGGAGAGACTAATTTATTAAAATTATGTGTTTTTTTTGGAATCCATTTTAATAAATTTTCAGCGATATATATTGCAAAAAATTTTGATAAATGAGTTTTGTTGATTGATGAAAATATAATAGTACCATCTGGTTTTAGATTTTTTTTTATATGAGGTATATATTGTTCCCAATTATCCAGATGTTCAATTATTTCTAACATCAGAATTAAATCATATTTTTTTTCAATATTTAATGACTCCATATCAGCGTGAATATATTTTATTTTTAGATCGGATTTAGCTGCGTGATTTTTAGCAATGTTAATATTTTGTTTAACGAAATCAATACCCGTTACATTTGCTTTTAATCTAGACAAAGGTTCACAAGTTAGGCCACCCCCACAGCCTAAATCAAGAATATCCAACTTTTCTATTTTTTTAATATTATCTAGAATATATTTAATTCTGAGAGGCATAATTTGATGCAATACTTTAAATTTCCCTTCTTTTTTCCACCATTCGGCAGCTAATGTGGAAAAATGATCAAATTCTTTTTTTTTTGATGTATTTTTTCTCATATAACTTGTCACTTTTGTATAATAATAATAATAATAGTAATCAATCAATTAATTGAAAGAGTAGTTAAGTCAATGAAGATAGTTGTAATGAAATTTGGAGGTACATCTGTTGCCAATGTTGAAAAAATAAAGAATGTAGCAAAAATTGTAAGTAAGCATTCAAAAAAAAATAAAATTCTTGTTGTTCTTTCCGCTATGTCTGGAGTTACCAATCAACTTCAATTATATATTGATGAAATTGATTATTTTCCTTCTGAGGAAACGGATTTAATTATGACCTCAGGTGAACAAGTTACAGTTGGTTTATTATCAATGATTCTCAACAAACAAGGCATTAAAAGCAAACCTTTATTAGGTTGGCAAATACCGATTGTTACAGATGAAAACCATGAGAAGGCGAGAATTTTAAATATTGAGAACAAATCTATACATCATTATTTTAAATTTCACGATGTTATAGTTCTGACCGGCTTTCAGGGAATTAGCTTAAGCGGTCATATTACTTCTCTTGGTAGAGGCGGATCTGATACTACTGCAGTTGCCATTGCATCATCACTTTCGGCAGAAAGATGTGATATTTTCACTGATGTTGAAGGTGTTTTTACTGCAGATCCAAATATAGTCTCAAATGCTAAAAAAATTGATAAATTAGCATATGAAGAAATGTTAGAAATGGCTTCTACAGGTGCAAAAGTTTTACAAACTCGTTCTGTTGAACTAGCTTTAAAAAATAATTTAACTCTTCAAGTTTTATCTTCTTTTGCCGACGTTGAAGGAACATATATTCTTGATGAAAATAAATTAATTGAAAAAGAAATTGTTAGCGGCTTGTCTTATAGTAAGAATGAATCAAAAATATCTATCTCTGGAATTCTTGATAAACCTGGCATTTCTGCAAAGATTTTTGAATTAATGTCAACTAACAACATCAACGTTGATATGATCGTGCAAAACATATCTCAAGATGGAATTTTTGCAAACATGACTTTTACTGTTTCAACTAAAGATTTAAGTTTTGCAAGAAAAATACTTCAAAATAATCATACTCAGATAAACTATCATAATTTATCAGCTGATTCTGATATAGCAAAAATTTCAGTTATTGGTATGGGCATGATGTCTCAAACAGGTGTTGCAGAGAAAATGTTTAGGACTCTTGCTGAAAAAGAGGTTAATATTCTTGCTATTTCTACATCAGAGATTAAAATTAGTGTTTTAATTCAAAAGAAATATTGTGAATTAGCAATAAAATCACTTCATAGTGTGTACAAATTAAGCAAGAAGTAATAGAAGTAATTAAATTTAAGCGTTTTTTATATGGAATTTGTTGGAAAATATTTAAAGAGCATAAGAATTCAAAAGAACGTCACAATTAAAGAATTGTCTGAAGAATTAAACATAAGTAAAAGTCTGATTAAGAGTATAGAACTAGATGATTTTCCTGAAAATTTGAACTCTGCTTATATAACGGGGCACATTAGGTCATATGCCAAATTTTTTGACTTAGACGACGATGAGTTAATTAAGACTTTTAAAATTCAAACATCTTATAATATATCAGATGAAATTAAGAAAATATCCAAACCTGTGAAATCTATAAGTTTGCTATCTTTAACAAAAACATTCTATTTTGTTTCAATTGCTTTTATTTCTGTAAGTTTCTATCTTATGTTCGTGCGACCAAATAATTTAGATTTAGAATACGCTATGACCCCAGATTTACCTGAAAATTTACAATATAACCTAGAAGAGATTGAAATGAATTTATATTTATCTCAAGAAAATAATAAAAATTTAACAACTTTATCTGCAATTAGCAATGTGAGTAAAAAACAATCTGAGGAATATTTTTGGGAAGTAGAGAATTTTTCTAATTCATCAAGTGCACTAGCCTCTAATTCAAAAGATGTTTTTTTAAAAGGTGAAGATAATAAAATTATTTTACATTTTTTAAATCCTACGTGGATTCAATTAAGAGATATTGATGACAATATAATTATTAGCAAATTAATGAATGAAGGTGATGAGTATTCATATTATTTTTTAGACAACTTCAATTTAACAGCGGGAAATGCTGGAAATATTATTGTTTCTTTTAATGGTATTATTAAAGGCAAGGTGGGAAAAGCTGGAGATGTAGTAGAATCTTTTGTTATAGATAAAAATTTTAACAATTAGCTTAGAATAATGCACCGTTTGTATCAAAAGATTGATAGACGAAAAACGCGATCAATAAAAGTTGGAAATCTTGAAGTAGGCGGAGATTCACCGATCTTAGTTCAAACAATGACAAACACTTTAACTTCTGATGTGAAAGCTACTTTAAACCAGATTAATAGAGTCGTAAAAGTAGGGGCTGATATAGTAAGAGTATCAGTTCCTGATAAAGACTCATCCTTTGCTTTGAAAGAGATTTGTAAAAAAGCAGATGTACCGATAATAGCAGACATCCATTTTCATTATCAGCGTGCAATTGAATCTGCGATTAATGGTGCGTCTTGTTTAAGAATTAATCCAGGCAATATAGGCTCAAAAGAAAAAATTAAAGATGTTGTTAAGGCTGCTAAAGATTATAATTGTTCAATTCGTATTGGAGTAAATGGAGGAAGTTTAGAAAAAAACATACTTGAAAAATATGCTGAGCCCAATCCAGATGCATTGGTAGAAAGCGCTCTCTATAATATTAAAATTTTGGAAGATAATGATTTTTTTAATTTTAAAGTAAGCGTTAAAGCTTCTGATATTTTTTTAGCAATTAAAGCTTATGAAAATTTATCATCTATTTGCGATTATCCATTACATTTGGGCATAACTGAAGCAGGAGGAAGAAGGGCCGGTTCAATTAAATCTTCTATTGGAATTGGTCAACTATTGCTAAAGGGCATAGGAGATACTATCAGGGTTTCATTATCTGACGAGCCAGAAGAAGAGGTAAGAGTAGGCTTTGAAATTCTTAAAAGTTTAGGTCTAAGGAATAAGGGGATTAAGATCATTTCTTGCCCCTCATGTGCGAGACAACAATTTCCAGTTATAGAGACTGTCAAGAAATTAGAAAAATCATTAGAGGATATAATAACCCCTTTAACTGTATCTATTATAGGCTGTGTAGTTAACGGTCCTGGAGAGGCAACTATGACTCAAATAGGTATTACAGGTGGTGGCAATGGCACCCATATGATATACGTTGATGGGAAAAAAGATCATAGAATAAAGAATGAAGATCTTTCTATTTATTTAGAAAATATAATAAGAAAAAAAGCTGCAGATATAGATAAGCTAGGTGATAAATTAGTATGAAAGTTCAGCCAGTAAGAGGTACTCATGACATCTATGGGCAAGATTTATTAAAATATAAGCGTCTAGAAGCAATAGTAAATAAATATGCTAATATTTATGATTTTAGTGAAATTATTACTCCCATTATTGAATCTACAGATTTATTTAAAAAGCCTTTGGGTGAGCAGAGCGATGTTGTTTTAAAAGAGATGTATACATTTAATGATAGGAATAATTCATTACTCACTTTAAGACCTGAATATACTACCCCAATGATAAGAGCAGCAATTTCTAATAATCTTTTAGAAAAAATTCCTCAAAAACTGTTTGGAATTGGACCAATGTTTAGGAGAGAAAGGCCGCAAAAAGGTAGGTATAGACAGTTTAATCAAATAAATTTTGAAATTTTAGGCATAAATGATATTGCTGCTGATGTTGATATAATTTTATTAGCAGACGACCTATTAAAAAATTTTTTTCCAGACAAAAAAATAGATTTACAAATCAATTCTCTTGGAGATCAAAATACACTAAAAATATTTAAAGAGAATCTAAGTCTTTATTTTCAAAAATATACAAATGATCTGTCAGAAGAATCTCAGAATAAAATTCACACAAACCCTCTTAGGATCTTAGATTCAAAAAATATCAAAGATATTAAGATAAATAAAAGCGCACCTAAAATTTTTGATTACTTTTCCGAAGAGGCATCAGATAGATTTGATAATTTTAAAAAACTATTATCAGATACAAATATCTCATATGAAATCAATCCTCGATTAGTGAGAGGTCTGGATTATTACTGCCACACTGTATTTGAATTTAAAACTAATGATTTAGGATCTCAGGATACCCTAATTGGAGGAGGGCGATATGATGGATTAGCTAAAATATTGGGCGGACCTGATATTCCTGGAGTTGGTTGGGCTGGCGGAGTAGAGAGAATTATTATGCTAATGAAGGATATAAATAAAAATGAAAATAAAATACATCTTATTTTATTGCATCCAAGTTTTAAAAGTTATGGCTTTCAGTTATTAAATCAATTAAGAAAAAATAACATAGCAGTTTATTTTGACTACAAATATGATTTAAAAAAATCTTTATCTAAGGCAAATAAATTAAACTCAGAATTTGCAATAATTATTGGAGAAGAAGAGGTTGAAAAAAATCAATATACAATCAAATATTTGCATAAAAACATACAAGAGGTACTTTCCTTAGAACAAATTATTAAAAAATTAAAATAATGAAAGATTTAAAAAATCAACTCGATAGTATTCTTAATAAGCATCAAGATATAGAAAAAAAACTATCCAATCAAGATTCTTTAGAATTAAATTTACTTATCCAATTAAATAAAGAATATTCGGATTTAAGTTCAAAAGTTAAGGTCATAAATGAATTTCATAGCTATGAGCAAGAAGTAACCGATTTAACTATCCTGCTTAAGGATGATGATATTTCTATCAAGCAAATGGCTGAAGAAGAAATTAGAGAAAAGAAAAAAAAGTTAAAGTTATTAGAGTCAGATTTATTAAAATTACTTATCCCAAAAGATATTAATGATGAAAAAAATTCAATATTAGAAATTCGTGCCGGTACAGGAGGGGAAGAAGCATCTCTTTTCGCAGCTGTATTATTTTCAATGTATCAAAAATACTCAGAAATAAACTCATGGAATTTTGATGTTTTATCTATTTCTGAAACTGGGCTTAAAGGAATAAAGGAAGCTATCTGCAATATATCGGGGAAAAATGTTTTTTCTAAAATGAAATTTGAATCTGGAGTTCATCGCGTTCAGCGTGTTCCAGCTACAGAGAATAATGGAAGGGTCCATACATCTGCAGCTACTGTTGCTGTTCTTCCTGAAGCTGAAGAAGTTGATATTAAAATTGAGGATAAAGATCTGCGAATAGATACTTTTAAATCAGGTGGTTCTGGAGGTCAATCAGTAAACACAACAGATAGCGCAGTGAGAATTACACATATTCCAACAGGAGTAGTGGTTTCTCAACAAGATGAAAAATCTCAACATAAAAATAAAGCCAAAGCTCTTAAAATCTTGAGATCAAGAGTACTGGATAAAGAAACTCAGATTAAAGATATTGAAAGAGCTAAAGATAGAAAGTCTCAGGTTGGGTCAGGAGATAGATCTGAGAGAATCAGAACTTATAACTACCCCCAGGGAAGAGTTTCAGATCATCGCATCAATTTAACTTTATATAACTTACATGAAATTTTAGAAGGTAATTTAAGTGACTTGATTATTCCTTTAAGTGTTAACGATGAGTCAAAGAAGTTATTAGAATTAAACAATGAATGATTTTTTAAAAACTCATCTCAATATATTAAAAAAAAATTTCTCGAATCCAAATTTAGAGTTAAGAGTTATGCTCAACAATTGTTCTATTAAAAAAAAAAATGTTTTTTTAAACAACTTTAATCTTAATGAAATTAATTTAATAAAATTTAATAAAGCTTTTCAAAGACGACTTAATAGAGAGCCAATATCGAAAATATTTAATAAAAAAAGTTTTTGGAAATATGATTTTTTTGTGAACAAAGATGTCTTGGACCCTAGACCTGAAACAGAATTAATCATTGAAAAAATTTTAGATTTTTATCCCAATAAAACTAAGTCATTAAGATTTTTGGATATGTGTACAGGGTCAGGATGCATTGCAATATCCTTGGCAAAAGAATACATAGAGGCTACTATTGACGCTACAGATATTTCTTCAAGAGCTTTAAAAGTTGCTAGAAATAATGCCGTGAGATTAGGCTGTAATGATCAAATTAATTTTATAAAATGCAATCTTGTAAGTGAGATACAGTACTACGACATAGTTGTATGTAATCCACCCTACCTATCAAATTATGAATATAAAAGAACTGTTCATGAAATTCAATTATTTGAGCCAAAAAAAGCTTTAGTTGCCACTAAGGAAGGATACTATTTCTATCATCAAATAGCTAAACTTTTACCTAATTTGCTTGAAAGTAAATCTATGGCTTTTCTAGAAATAGGCTCAAAACAAGCTAAGAAGGTCAAAGGTATATTTTCAGAAAATAATATTTATAGTTTAAAAATAGCCCAAGATATACAGAATTTAGATCGTTTACTTATTATAAAAAAATCTTGATAAATTTTATTATTTATATAATAAATTCTTTATATTATTTTAATGAAAACCTTTTTTATTTTAGAGTTTTCCTTTAATTTTTTAATTAAATTTATTTATGTATATAAAGAAACCCACGCGAGTGACATTTAAATCAAATAGAAGGCCAAATTTTAAAAAAAATAACAATTTTTCTAATGGAAAGCCAAGAAACAAAGGTAATGTTACGCAGCAGTATAACAAATATCTCAAATTAGCTAAAGAAGCTTTTTCTTCTGGTGACAGAGTGCAATCTGAATATTATTATCAATTTACGGATCACTATTACAGATTAATGACCGAATTAGGTATAACTTTAGAAGATGATGAAAATTCAGGAGAAGAAAAAGATTTGGAAGAAGCTTCTCAGCGAGATGATGAGTCTGTAACTGAAAAAATATCTGAAGATTTATCTGAGAATATTAATAAAGAAGAAGATAAAGATGAAAATTTAGATTCAATTGAATCTGTTTCTTTCATATCAGAGCCTATAAAAAAGAAATCAACAAGAGTCAGAGCAAAAAAAACTTCTGCATAATTACTCATGCAAGTTAAATAAAAAATTCGCATAGATTGTTTTTGATATTTTTATAAATCTCATTAATTCGTCTCCTTGTAAAATTTTCCCTGATGGTAGCTTCATTGTCATTGGATTAATTTGTTTAGACTGATATATTATTTCGTAATGAAGGTGTGCCCCTGTTGAATTTCCTGTTGAGCCAACAAAGCCTATTGTGTCCCCCTGATTTACTCTCATGCCTTTATAAATCCCTTTTTTAAAATTTGATAAATGAGCATAAGCAGTTTTATATTCATTATTATGCCTTATTCGAATGTACTTACCATATCCTCCATTATTGCCCACAAATTCAATAACACCATTACCACCAGCATAAATCGGTGTCCCACTTTTTGCTGCAAAATCAACACCTTTGTGTAATTTGTTGTATCCTAAAATAGGGTGTTTGCGCATACCAAAATTTGAAGATAATCTTGCACCATCAATCGGTGTTTTTAATAAGGATTTTTTAATATTTTTCCCTTCGCTATTAAAATAATCATAAAATCCCTCATCTGTTTTAAAAAGAAAATATTCTAATTTTTTGTTTCCAATTATTAAATTGATGAATTCAATATTGCCATATTTAATTTGTTTTCTTTTCGAGTTATAAAATTTTTCAAATGATATTTTTAATTTAGTATTTTTTTTTATATCTCTTTGGAAATCAATATCAAAACTGTATAATTTGATAGCTTGAATCAAAATAGGCAAAGGTATGCCCGCCTTAATGCCATCGGAATATAGAGAAGAGTAGATTATCAATTCTTTTGACGTTATCTCTCTCGAAGATTTGGTCTCTACTTTACTTAAAATAATATCATCAGATTCAATTTTTAGAATTATGTCTGTTTCAAAATTTATGGGAATTATAATTTTTGTTATCTTGCTTTTATTATCTTCATAGAAATATATATATTGCCCAATTTTTAAATTTCTTAAATCAAATTCATTCTCCAAGTTTTCTATAATCAAATTCTTAATAAAGTTACTATCAAAAAAAGGATTAATTATCTTGGAAAAAGTATCATTTTTTTTAACAATTATCATTTTTTCTGTCAGCAGTGTATTTTTGTTATTAATTTCATTTGATGATTCCAGTTTTTTATCTGTTTCATTTTTTTTATATATTCCCAAATTTTCATTAATAGGAACTTCAATTAATTTGCGTGTTTGATTTTCAGGTAATTTAATTATTTTATTTGTTACATCTAATTTTTTATTAGATAAGCCACCAAAACCATCCCACAGAAAACTTAAACTAAGCATTAAAATTAAGGTACTAATAATTATTTTAGAAAAAATTATACTTCTAAAAAGCATCTATTATAAAACATATTTTGAGTTTAAATAAATTAAAGGTTTTTTATTTTTTTCAATTTTAATTTCATTAACTTGACATATAAAAATCAAGTGATCACCTTGACTTATTGTTTTTATTTTTTTACAATCAATGTTAGCAACAGAATTTTTTATCATTGGAATATTATTCTTTGTTAGAAAATATTTAATATTATTCCATTTAGGTTTGTTATTTGCAAAATATTCAGATAAATCTTTTTGCTTATTTGAAAGGATATTAATACCTATATGATTTGCTTTTTTATAAAGTTGAAGTGAAGTTGATTTCTTATCAAGTGAAAATAAAACTAGAGGAGGGTTTAAAGACAGGGATGCAAAAGAATTAACAGTTTTCCCAATAAATTCCTTGTCTGCATTTATGCTGATAATGGTTAATCCTGTTACAAATTTACTTAAAGCTAACTTAAATAATTTTATATTACTTTTTTTCATTTAACATCTTTTGCATATAGATCGCGTCTAACCATTCTTTTTTTTTAAAACCTATATTTTTTAAAGTTCCAATTATCACAAATCCATTTTTTTTGTGGATTTGTATTGATGATTCTGGGTTTTTTCCACCAATGACGGCAATGATATTTCTTATTTTAAGATTCTTAGATGAGATATTGATAAGCTCTTCTAGCAATCTAGAACCTATCCCTTTTCCAGTATAATTGTTATCTAAATAAATAGAATTTTCAAAAGAATATTTATAACCACTTTTATTTCTAAACTTATTTAAATAAGCAAATCCTATTATTTTTTTATCAAAACTACATATAATAAAGGGTAACTTGCTATTCGTGATATCTTGACATAAGTCAAAAAAATCGTTGTATAAAAAAGGTTTTTCTTCAAAGTTTGCAAAGCCATTACTAATGTGAAAATTATAAATTTCTAAAACAGTTTCAATGTCACTTGTTTTTAAAGCTCTAAATGTTAATTGCATATTCAAAATAAAATAATTATTATAGATTTTTCCCTATAATTAAATATTTTTTTAATTTTTTTATGGGTGCGTAGCTCAGCGGTAGAGCATTGCCTCGACAAGGCAGGGGTCACAGGTTCGAATCCTGTCGCACCCACCATTTTCTAGCT
>Ga0115002_10008898_pt1 | contig 11052 bp, 9 predicted proteins | sample ArcticOcean_MG_C_8_FD_89576 | JGI IMG/M metagenome (GOLD analysis project Ga0115002, IMG submission 89576) | Marine microbial communities from western Arctic Ocean - ArcticOcean_MG_CB11_86 | ecosystem: Environmental > Aquatic > Marine > Oceanic | place: Arctic Ocean: Canada Basin | collected... | reverse complement strand
TTTTCAGCATTCCAGCCGGCAGCGAAGAAGAATGGTTCGATATGTGTCGCATTGGCACTGTGAAGAAGATGAGCAGTTGCCCCGCTATCTATTATCGTCTGGAAAAAGGGTCGATCAGCGTGCTGTTTTTGTCGACCCCAAGGTGGATTTGTAATTACTAAATCAACATCTGAGAGATAATACCTTTCTGCCTCAAGTATGGTGTCTAAATCATCGACCCCTATCGTTGCATGTATAGGGACGCCCATCTCCCCGAAACCTTCACCCTTTAGATTCGATTTTGCTACACCCCATGCTTCTTCATCGGCTTCGATTGCAAGTGCTTTTCCTGCTCCTAAAAGCAGCGCTCCGACCGCCATGATACCATTGCCACAACCAAGGTCGGCAACCATGCAACCTTCAGTTAAATCACCAAATTCAGAGATATCCATTAGCCAGCGTGCTGCAAGTTCACCTTCAATGCTGTATTGCTCTAATTCAACATTATTACATGGGTGTTGCTCCAGTTGTGAGAGCGTGATTGCGAGTTGCTTAAGCCCCCCTGCCATATATCTCCGGCGGCGACATCTAACATCAAATCATTTGCTTGGTTGAATGTAAATAATGAAACAAGGATGAAGCCTTGAGTTTCAAATATCATGCATGAGATCTTTTAGGCTGTTTGTTGCTACTTTTGTTGAATTAAGGTGAACGCCGTTATTCACTGGCTTGTACGTGCTACTGTTGTCGCCGTTTGCTTGTACTGCTGCCATTGTATTTTGGGTTTCAGAATGGCTTTGTGATACACTTTTTCCGCTGCGCTTGCTCGCTAGAGCAATGGCTTCATTGCGTAGTTTGGACATCATCCCTTCACCAGGTAGTGTGCCCCCGCAAAAGCGACAGAACATCTTTGCGTCGTCTTGCTGTTCACTACAAGAGGGACAGTAGACCATGTGATTCATGACGTTGTGAAAAACGATTGCAATTTAACCTGCCGCCGAATAGGATTAACAGGGGCTTTACCGATGATATTCCCCGATTCAATTATTGTAGATTTAACTTGCATTTTCAATCAAGATTGTCCACACATCTAATCCGGCTGCTGTAGCTCGTTCTGAAACTTCTACAAAAGCAGGGCTTTCAAGAATTTGTTCTGTTTCCAAACCGCCAACTTTCAACAGTTGAATAATGTCAATAAGTTCAGTATGAATTTCAATTCCCTCATCATCCTCTTGTTTCAAACTGTTTTGCTCTTCTGTAACTGGTTCATTAGATTCCACTATCACCGTTTTTTCCTCAACTGGGGTGGGCTGAACAATTGGTGTTTCCACAATGGTTGGTGTTAGGTCTTGAGTCGGCGATGCTTCCACAGGTTGTGGCTCCGGCTCTGCTTCAGGGATCGTTTCAACACTAAAATTTGGAATTGAAATCGGCCCAGATGGCATAACAAATGCTGGTGTAGGCGGTGCGGCAGGGGCAGTGGTAGTTGGAATTACAGGGGCACTAGCCACTGCCGGTTCACCAGCGTCACCTGCTCCGAAACTATGGGTTAAATCAGCTAATTTGCCAGCAAATGCCGAATCAGTAGTGACTTCTACTCCACTTACAGGACCAGAATTTACGGTAGAAGTAGATGGGACATGACTTGTAGCATTTGTAGCGGTTGGAATTGTAAGCCACGCTTTTGCGACAATCTCAAGTGGGGCTGTATGGAGAGGTAGTACCTCAATTTGCTCAAGCCAAGGGTCACGAAACATCGTCCACTTTGTTGAGTCATAATTGTCAGCATCATTAGATGGGGTGATGATTAATTCTTCGCGAAGCCAGTCATCTTTGGAGAGAGGGCCAACCCATCTGCCAAGGTCTTCTAAGGCGACATCAAGAAACATGAAAGAAGCAGTTTTTGGGTCAAGTCCATGGCCCAGAATTTCATCCACTTCTTTCCTTGGTCGGTAAAACAAGGACCAACACGGATGTTTCAGGGGGAGAGTGGCAGCATGAGCCTCAAACTTCTGCCTGTGGTGCCGTTGAATAAGAATCAAAATTTGTGTCCTTTGGTGCCCCTGATGCCAGTTTACGCCAAGTTGTTGTGGTACAGAACTTGTGAGACTTGACAGGGAAACTCCTGTTACGATTTCAACTTGTGACATGCCTTTTCACACCGCCGAGTAGCGCACCGGTTAGAAGATTTTTGCTCAAACGAGTAATCCTTGTTTGAAAGCTAGCTCGGCTAGAAGTAGGCAACCACCTGCAGCGCCACGAATCGTATTTTCTGAAAAAGCAGTAAAACTCAAGTGTTTATCTGTTAATTGTAAATCCGAAACCACAACCGCCATTCCAGAACGTAAATCGAACGCGGGGTCTGGGTTATCGATGGATTCAGCTCCTGCCCACTGGTGTACACTAGGCTGGATGTCCGAGTTGATGACAATGATTGGTTGGTGTGGGGCTGATGGTAATTCCAATTGTTGAGGTAATGATGTGAAGTTGTTGAGAAGAGTGAATATTTCTTCTTCGGTTGTATTTTTCGACAGTTCAACTTTGATATTGACAAGATGGCCAAAATTCCTCATCACCCTACGGCATGAAATATCGGTGGTGAATTTGGCTAGAGTAACTTCATTTCCATTCAACTCACCAAGTAGGCGATGTGCCTCTTCAGCGATTTTCTCTACTTCACCAGGAATTTCAGGTGCTACTTCACCGGATTGATTTGCGTCAGTCATCATCTGCAATCCCCCTCCTGAAAGTGATTGCTCACTTCGAACTTCTAGTGAGTGAATACCGAATTGATCAGCAATAGGTTTCAATGGCATTGTAATCGGCATTACAGTGCAATTTGTAGAACAGGTGATTGAACCACCATGGTATTTTGCTTTTTGACCGTCTAGAAGGCCAAGGTGGTCAGGGTTTAATTCAGGTATTACTAGTGGTACATCATTGTCCATTCGGTGAGGGGCTGAATTGGAGAAAACGTATTTCCCCGCCTGTCTCAAAAGTGGTTCAATTTCTAGTGCTGTATCTGTTGGTAGGGCTGAAAAAACCAATTGGATGTTTAATTTTTCCAATTCAAAGTTTAAATCACTTGCAGGGCAGGAAATGACCTCAAGTTCAGGGAGTTCAGGTCGTGGTTCAGGTAGATTCCAAGTTAGTTGGTGAAGTGACTCACCTGCCTTTTTCGAGGAGCCGAAAACAGCGGCTAGTTCAAACCACGGGTGGTTGGCTAGGCGTTGCTGGAATCGTTGGGAGACGATTCCGCTTGAACCGAGTAGTGCAACCTTCTCTCGCATCTTCTATCCCTTAATTTCCTCGACTCATCCTCTTCTTCATAGCAACGTCGGTTAAACGACATCTTCTTGAACCGCCGCTGCAAGTTCAATTCGTTAAATAGGGTGACATCCGGAGGTTAATCAATGGTAGAACCAATTAGTATGATTATGACAATAATTGGCATTGGCGCTGGAATGGTAATTGGTTGGTTGTTTGCGAAGAATCGATATTCAACTGATTTGGTGCGTTCAGAAGAAAGGATGCGAGCCCAAGAAGAAGCGATGGAGACTAGCAAAGAGATGCTTCATCTACAGATGAGCAAAGTAGCAAAGGATGTTGCAAGCCAGAATTCAGAAGATTTCCTTCGTCTTGCTGAAGAACGTCTTGGTAAGGTTCAATCTGAATCAGGAAAGGACCTTGACGCACGCAAGAAAGAAGTTGAGAACCTCATCAAGCCGATTCATGAAGGTTTGACAAAATTAGAGAAAGCAACTACAGATATGGAAACAAAGCGTGAAGGGGCCTATCAAGGATTGAAGAGAACGGTAGATACACTGCACAAACAGACAACCGACCTTCGTGATACGAATGTTCAACTCTCAACTGCCCTAAGAGGTTCTATCCAAGCAAGAGGAAATTGGGGGCAAATATCATTGAAGAATATAGTCAAAGCCGCTGGGATGCTCGAACATTGTGATTTCGATGTTGAGTTTACTTTGAAGTCAGGAAAAGGAGGTGCACGCGTTGATTTACTTGCCAAAATCCCTGGTGGTGGAGATATCCCTGTTGATGCAAAAGTACCCCTAGCATCATATTGGGATGCGCTTGAGTTAACAGACCCAGACAAGCGCTTGGTAAAGATGGCAGAACATGCCAAAGAAGTCAAGAAACATATTGATGATTTAGTGAAGCGTGATTATCCATCAATGATGGATGGCACAGAGTTTACGGTAATGTTTATTCCTGCTGAACCAATCCTTTCAGCAGCGTATGAAATTGATCCTGAATTACAGGAATATGCTTTCAGAAAACAGGTATTAATCGCAACACCTGTGACTTTGATGGCACTATTGAAGACGGTAGCAATTTATTGGAATCAAGTATCTATGGCAGAAAATGCAAAGGAAATTCAATCTGCTGCAAGATCATTTTATGATAGGGCGGCAAAATTTGGGGAAGACTTAGCAAAAATAGGCCGGGGGCTTTCGTCTGCAGTTTCTGGGTATAATGATGCAGTTGGTGCATACGATGGTAGTGTAATTCCTGCAGGTGAAAAATTAAAGAAACTCAAAGTTGCAGAGGGTGCTGCAAGAGATATTACGGATAAAAGCCCACAATTAGTATCAACCTCTGTAAGAACAGTGACGAAATTATCCATGCCAATTACTGAAGAAGAGTGAAGTCCTAAAGCCGCCTTCTTTCTGAGGTGATTTGATGGAATGGGCTGGGAAGCATGTCTTGGTCACAGGCGGGGCGGGATTCATCGGTTCTCATCTCTCTGCTAAACTTCTCTCTTTAGGCGCTCATGTAACTGTCATAGACGACTTATCAGCCGGGGATATGGGTAGAGTTCCAAAAGGTGTGAACATCATTGAAGGGTGCATTACCAATTCAGAATCATTATCAAACAGTATGCAGGATTCTGATGCAATTTTTCATCTTGCAGCCATAGCATCAGTACCATTGTGTGAAGCAGACCCAGCGTGGTCACATAAAGTAAATTTTCAAGCAAGCCTTGAGATATTATCAACAGCGAATTGCCCCGTTATATTTGCCAGCAGTGCAGCAATTTATGGTGAACCTGTTGAAATTCTAATAACTGAGAAACATCCCATTTCTCCAGTCGGGCATTATGGTCAGCAGAAAGCCGCTATTGATGCTAATATATGTTCGCTAGATTCACAATCAACACCAGCCTGTGCATTAAGATTCTTCAATGTTTATGGCGCAGGCCAAGACCCCTCATCACAATACAGTGGGGTGTTATCAATTTTCATTGATAGAGCATCAACTGGGCGCCAGATTACCATCTTTGGGGACGGTGAACAAACTCGCGATTTCATCCATGTTTCAGACGTTGTACAAGCTCTAATTATGACAGGTTCTTCTCTCGTAGATGAGGGTGTGTCATCACCAGCACACGCTTCAGCATTCAACATCTGTACCGGTTCTCCTGTCACCCTCAATGAGGTGGTAGGTGTAATTTCTTCTCAGGTGGAAGGGGATGTTGCAATAGCCTATGAAGGCGGCCGTGAAGGGGATATCAAGCACAGCAGCGGCGACTCAACAAAACTTCAATCAACATTTGATTGGAGGCCAGAAACATCTCTGGTAGACGGCCTTTCATTGCTCATTTCTCAAGTCAATTAACTGGGTATCGGAAAAATCTCCGAACCAATAGTTTACGCATTATTCGAACTCCATCATGGATGCTTCCAAGTTTTGCCGTCCCTAATCGATTATGGTATCTGATAGGGACCTCTCTAATCCGCATTTTATTGTGGCAGCATACTGCATACATTTCTGCTTCAATCTCAAACGAGATAGAATTCAAATGCATGGCACTAATTGCTTCTCGCTTGAAAGCCCAAAATCCAGTACATAAATCACTGATGAAATTTCGATATAGAGCGACTGCAGCCCATGTTAGTATGTGGTTTCCTAGGTAGTTCACCCGCCCCATCGCTCCATCATCTATTTCTCCTCGAAGGCGTGAACCAATCACTACATCACATTCTCCTGCATCCATTCGTCTTAGGAGGTGGGGGATGTCCCGCGGGTCATAAGTGCCGTCAGGGTCAAGCATCACAAGTGCTTCATCACCACTTTCAATATAGTGTTTAAACGCTTGACGTAAGCCCATACCTTTGCCAATCCCGCCACGTTGGTCGTAAACGGTCATGCCCAAATCGCGAGCTACTTTTACTGTGCCATCAGTAGAATATCCATCGACTAAAACGAGTCTATGATTCCACCCCATTTTTTTCAATTCAGTTGTTGGAATCATCTCCACAACAACAGCTAGTCCTTGAACCTCATTTCGAGTAGGTAGAAGGATGGTAAGGTTCCTCATCTGTTTTTCCAACATACCAACTCCTTCATTCAACCATCGGCCTAAGTTCAACCCAATGAACCCTTACTCCATCATGGTCAATCAATTGATCACCACGGCCGGTGATTGCTAATGGATTCACCCAACTGCTACCACCTCCAGAGACTAGAATTTCAACTTTTAATTCATCTGCTAGGCTTGTTTTTGTGATGAGAGTTAATTGTTGCCAACCTCCATCAGTGGTGTAGTGCCTGCCTTCAATTTCAGTACCATCGATAGAATAAATTTCTACTGTCAATCCTGCTGGTGCATCCACCATGACATTGATTTTTACAGTCTGGTCGCGACTCCCTCTTTCAAGGGGTACGCTCAATGAGATATTTCCTTGACTCAGGAATGGCTGTGAATCGGGACGATTCATCAACTGGTCTGCATCTACCATCCACCAGGGGTCAGTTCTCCATTTACACGGAGCGATACAAGATTCCTCCTCGGGATACACAAATGTGCTACTGGTTGCAGACCTACTAGTAGGGATTTCCTTCAGTGTCCATAGTCGACTACCATCAATATCTATGCTTATTTCCCAATATGGTGAATTCGCAAAAACCTCTCCAAAGGTTCCCATTGGACTAGATAGGGCATGAGTTACCCCGAATTGTAGTAGTGTTTCAGTATCATCTTGGAGAATCGCTGAGCGCACATGTCCTTGGTTGTTCACCTGAACATCCACTAGACCAAGAGAAGGGAAAGTAGTCAAGCCAATTTGTGCATCAATATCGTACGCGTTACCCCAATGCGCATCCTCAGTGAACAGTACAGAACCCGCAGGCAGGTTTAGTGTGCTCATTAAATCCCGGTCACCTTTTGTTTGTACACTAAGTTCATCATGGCTTGAAAGTTCAATTAACAGTGCGTTTGCTATTGTTAATTGGAAAATAACGAAGATGAAAACTGCTGCCATCCATTTTTTGTCAATGGGCTGTGGTAATTTCATTGGCAACCACATCAATGCAGATTCGTCGTCAGTTGCTTCCTTTGCGCTGGCTGAAATTTCATCAGCAGTTAAACTCCGACTTGCTTCAAGCATTTCTTGAACCATCACTTCTCCGTCTTGGTCAACTGAGATTGGGCGCTCTCTTGGAGTTAGTTTAACGCGATTCGAAAGAATAATTCCGCCAACTATTGCCAATGGTATGTGGAAGGCGTGCAGCGCCATGCTGTAGAGTACATACGATAGTAAAGTAAGGAATGAGAACGCGATAACTCCATTGAACAAATGGACTAGAGTTAGAACCCAGTTGATGCTAATCCAGACAGCTAACATTACCACTTCAATGCTGGTTCTAGTTCTCCATAAAGCCCATCCAGCCAAGGCAATAGCGACCGGGCCGTTGAACATGATTAGGCTAAATCCACCTTGCCAACCGTATTCAGAAAACACAGGTTCTGACAGTAATCTAGGTGCAAAGGTAACTAGCACGATATAAGCAGCAATGCTGAGTATCACTGTTGATGTGAGTGCTAGACGGCTGACAGCAATTTGTCTTCTCATTCCAAATCTATGGGTGATGAGATAGGCTCCAAGTAAGGTGCCTAGATAGAGGGCTCCAGTTGGGTGAATTGCTCCTGTTGTGATGACACAAATAGCGAACAAGATGTCTTGCCCTCGTCTTCTCTCAGCAATTGGTCTTAGTAGAACTAACAGCCCTATTACCAAACCAAGTTGACTTGCTACTGTGGGGTATCCTGAATCATGAGCCTTGACAAAAAGTGCTGGGACAAGTGCTAAGCAAAGTAGAGTTGGGCCACTTGCCCCCCATCTATCAGATGCACCTGCTATACCCCATAATAATGCAAATAGTGAGAGTTGGCCAACTAGGTGGATTGCACTTGCTGGCGTCATTCCTACTACAGTTTGTAGTAACGCTGCAGTTGCAGGTAGAGCAGGGGGATATGTCCAATTTCCTTCTGAGATTGCTGGTAAAGATAAATCTCCACTAGTTGCTAAACGATGTGAAAGTGTTGAGAAACCAATCCAATCAACACCATTTGGATATTCGAAAAGCAGAAGAGGGAGCAGTGAAAGAAGAGCCGCAGTTGCCAATGCTAGAGGTAACCACCATGAGCGAGAAGATGCAAGGTCGATGGCTAGGGTTTTCTTGTTTTCAATGTCCTCTTCTAATTCCGTAGTTTCACCATTTAATGATTCAGTTTCAATGGCTTTTGGCAGTTCACCTTCAGATTCAATTAGATCTGCACGTTCTTCCATCAACTCCCATTGTGAGAGGCGGCGAACTCGAATGACATCTCTCTTCCAGTGAAATACTGCTGCTATACAATTTGCAATAATCAACAGCAAAATTAGGGTTGCAGAATCAAATTTCCCAGTGATGACAACCATCCATCCTGCAACACCAAAAACCACCAACAGAGAAATTGCTGGTAACAACATCACTTTACGAAAGGTATCTGCTAGAGGGTCAAGAATTTTGATGATGAAAAGTGCTGGAAAGATTCCACTACCAAATAGCAGAGTGGCGCCAGCCAACAGATGCCACAGAACAGTCGCAAACTCTCCCTCCATCACATCTCCTAGAGCACATCACTCTTCAAGTGATGCGGAAAACCCAATCATTGATTTCAAGTGCGAAGACGGTATCGCAGCCATCATGAAGGAGTCGATTGATTGGGCTGGGCAGAAGTTCTCACAAGTCGTACAACTTCCCAAAAAGTATGGGGTTTTAGACCTCACTGGCGGGGTGATTCCTGACTCAGATTATGAGTTCTCAATTGGACGTTATGATGAGGACAGGCGTGGGCTATACAATACCGACATTTTTGAGGGTAAGCGATTCATACACATGGGTATCGATATTGGTGGCCCGATAGGGACTGAGTGTCGCGCTTTTTATGATTGTGAAATCTCTCATTTTGGCTATAATCCGGAGGCTGGAGATTATGGTAATGTCGTGATAACAAAACAGGTTATTGATGGTGTAAATGTATGGGCTCTATTTGGTCATTTGAGTAGTAATTCTCTAGAGGGGAAAAGTATCGGCCAGAAATTGTCTGCTGGTGAAGTTCTGGGATGGTTTGGTGAATATTCTGAAAATGGAGGCTGGGAGCCTCACCTACATTTCCAACTCTCATTTGTAGAGCCAACAACTCATGATCTACCAGGTGTGGTATCACCTGCTGAAAGAGAACAGAGTTTGAGGGATTTCCCAGACCCTCGTCTAGTACTTGGGCCAATCTACTGACTTAGGTGTTCTTTGAGACTGCGAATAGCGCCAATAGCGCTAGGGTCTTTGCCGCGTAGAATAGCTACTGCACAGGAAATCCAGTCCATTGCGATGCAAGAGTAAAGCATTGCTTCAAGTAGCGATTCACCTTCACAATGAAGTTGCCAAGCGACATCAACTTCGACATTTTCCATCATCCAATCAACTCGCTTTTCGACTCTTTCATGCATGCCACTCCAAGTGAGTAAAATGAGGGCTTGGCTTTTTTTTGCCGAATCATCTGTCCAAGCAATTATCTCATTGTGATTCATCTCTGGGAGTGAATTAGAGCGAGCAAAAATCCCTCCGTTCTCATTGAGTTGATTAACGAATCTTGTCCCTGCACAGTCTAGTTCTGCAGCGGTGACTATCCCGACCTCTCGGTCAAGCAAAGTTTGTGCAAGAGCAAGTGAAGGGGAATCCGGATTATTGACAAAATCGAACTCTTCAACAGTTTCTTCTAACCTCTTAATCAGTCCTGATAATTCTTCATTTGGGACAACCCCTTGAGCGATTGTTGTGCGTAGCAGTGCCCCGAATAGGTGGCCAAAAGCCGAGCGGGGAGGCTGACCTCCAGGGACTGAAATATGATTGCCTAATTCTGCAAGCTTTCCACCGCTTGAAATCACTATAGTTTCAAGACCTTTTTCAACCGCCTTAGAGGTGGCATCGAGAGTTTCTTCGGTATTCCCTGAATATGAAGTGGCGGCAACTAATGAGTCGCCCTCTATCCAGTTCGGGAGTTGATAATTACGCCAAGTTGTAACTTGAGTATCACCTTGATAATTTGCTAGCGAAGCAAGAAAATCTCCTGCCGCTGCTGAGCCACCCATTCCTAAGCACAGAACAGATGAGGGTGTTGTAGAGTTGATTTCTATTGTTTCATCAACCTTCATCTGAGTTGCAAAATCACTGGGGAAAAGGCGCAGAAACCCTAGCATATCTTCGCTATCAAGAGATGCGACTAAATCTGTAATTTCTGCTTCACTCACCGATACCACCGCCTGCTAATGTAGGTAAAGCGACCCATTCATCTGCTATCAAAGCAATGCGCAAAGAACTCTGAACACCATCATCATCGTATGGAAGTGAAACCACCTTCACCTTCCAATCATTTGGGTCCATGAATTCAGCAGCCGAAGAATCTCGATTCAAAACATCAATCACAAATTGTTCATCCGTTCGACTTACCACGGTAGTCTTCTCTAAGTCTCTCCAAGTCAAGCCAGTTCTCTGTAATCGGCCAACAGCTGAGATGATTGCTCCTTCTTTCTGCCACGAAGCGATTAGCCAATACTTGTCCTTGCGACGTACTACATCACCAATATCAAATGCCGGTTTTCTATATGAAATAGTTAATCTTGTGATATCTTCTCCATCTTTCCGTCCGACTACACTGTTTGTTTCTTTTGAAGTCCCACCAAATTTTCTAAGCAGGTGCTTTGTCCATCCTCTAGCAAGTGCCTT
>Ga0115002_10008897_pt1 | contig 11057 bp, 10 predicted proteins | sample ArcticOcean_MG_C_8_FD_89576 | JGI IMG/M metagenome (GOLD analysis project Ga0115002, IMG submission 89576) | Marine microbial communities from western Arctic Ocean - ArcticOcean_MG_CB11_86 | ecosystem: Environmental > Aquatic > Marine > Oceanic | place: Arctic Ocean: Canada Basin | collected... | reverse complement strand
GATTGGATCGGCGCCGTCCTGCACGAGCTTCTCGTTGAGAAGGTCGAGCATCTCCAGAAACGACATCTCGGGGAGCACGTCTTCCATCGTGAAATCGACGAGCTTGCCTGGCTGGCCCGGTCCGGACTGGCGCCAGATCTTCAACTTCACCGCGAACGCGTTGCTAGCCATTATTTGTAGCTCCGGGTGCCCTGCTTCACATGCTCGAAGTGGAGCGCTTCCTTATGCAGTGTGGGCGGGTGATCGGGCCCCTGATACTCCCAGGCGGAAACGTGCGAACAGTTGGCGTCGTCGCGCATGGCCTCACCTTCGAGAGTCTGCGACTCTTCGCGGAAGTGGCCGCCACACGATTCCTTGCGTGCCAGCGCGTCCCGCGCCATGACTTCACCGAGCTCGAGGAAGTCCGCGACACGGCCAGCTGTTTCGAGCATCTTGTTCCACTCGCCGTTCGATCCAGGCACGTTCACATCGGCCCAGAATTCCTCACGCAGCCCCTGGATCTCGCTGATCGCGGCCTCCAATCCGGCGGCGTTGCGTGCCATGCCGACCTTGTCCCACATCACGCGGCCGAGCCTCCACCACATCTCGCGGACCGTGCGCTTGCCCTTGATGCCGAGTAGGTGGTCGACGCCGCTTTGGACGCCTGCTGCTGCGGCCGCGAACTCCGGCGCGCTGGTCGTTACGTCATCGAGCTTGGTGCTCGCGATGTAGTTCGAGACCGTCGAAGGCGCGACAAAGTACCCGTCCGCGAGCCCCTGCATCAGGGCGCTTGCCCCGAGGCGGTTGGCGCCGTGATCCGAGAAGTTCGCTTCGCCGGCAACGAAGAGGCCCGGAATGGTGCTCATCAACTCGTAGTCGACCCACAAGCCGCCCATCGTGTAGTGCGGCGCCGGGTAGATCTGCATCGGTGACGCATATGGATCATCCGCGCTGATCTCGTGGTACATGTCGAACAGATTGCCGTAGCGCGACGCGACGGTCTCGCGACCGAGTCGCTGGATAGCCTCGGCGAAGTCGAGGTAGACGGCGAAGCCGGTGGTGCCGACTCCATGGCCCTTGTCGCAGACCATCTTCGCGGCCCGCGACGCGATGTCGCGTGGCACCAGGTTGCCGAAGGCCGGGTAGATCTCCTCGAGGTAGTACCAGCGGTCGGACTCGGGAATGTCCTGCGGCGGCCGCGCCTCATCAGTCTTGCGGGGCACCCAGACACGACCGTCGTTGCGCAGGCTTTCACTCATCAGCGTCAGCTTCGACTGATAGTCACCGCCCTGCGGGATGCAGGTGGGGTGGATCTGGGTGTAGCAGGGGTTGGCGAAATGAGCGCCGCGCTTGTAGCAGCGCCAGGTCGCCGTCGCGTTGCAGTTCACCGCGTTCGTCGACAGGAAGAACACCGGCGAGTAGCCCCCAGTGCACAGCACCACGGCGTCCGCGGCAAAGGTGCGGATCTCGCCCGTGTTCAGGTCACGGGCGACGATCCCACGTGCATGGCCATCGACCATCACCAGGTCGAGCATTTCGTGATGCGCATGCATCGTCACCGTGCCGGCGTCGACCTGGCGCATGAGCGCGCTATAGGCGCCGAGCAGTAGCTGCTGGCCGGTCTGGCCACGCGCGTAGAACGTACGTTGCACCTGCACGCCGCCGAAGGAACGGTTGGCGAGCGTTCCGCCGTATTCGCGCGCGAACGGCACGCCCTGCGCGACGCACTGGTCGATGATGTTCCGGCTGCACTGGGCGAGTCGGTAGACGTTGGCCTCGCGTGAGCGGAAGTCGCCACCTTTGACGGTGTCGTAGAACAGGCGATAGACCGAGTCGCCGTCGTTCTGGTAGTTCTTGGCGGCGTTGATGCCGCCCTGCGCGGCGACGCTGTGGGCGCGGCGCGGCGAGTCGGAAATGCAGAAGCTCTGCACGTCGTAACCCATCTCGCCCAGGGTCGCGGCCGCGGACCCGCCGGCGAGACCGGTCCCGACAACGATGACCGTATGCTTGCGGCGGTTCGCCGGGGACACCAACTTCATGTTGGCCTGATAGTCGTCCCAGAGATCCTCGATCGGACCCTCCGGCACGCGTGAATTCAGCGCGTTGTCCGTCATGCTTGGTGCCGTCTGCACGGTGAGGTCGCTCATGGGTCGCCTCGCTAGCGCGCGGTGCCGCCGGCCACAGGCTCGACGAACAGGAAGATGTAGATCGGAATCATCAGGAAGCCGAACGCCATGACTACGGCGAACGCCTGTCCGGTCCGATGGATGATCGGCATGTACTTGGCATTGTTTGCCCCGAGCGACTGAAAGGCGCTCCAGAAGCCATGGCGCAAGTGCGTGCCGAGCAACAACATGACGGCTACGTAGAGCGCGACCATCGGCGCCGAGTTGAACCAGTCGACGACGAGCGCGTAGAGGTTCTGCGCTGCGTGACCATCGACCATGACCTCGGGGAACTGTCGTGGCGCGCCGATTCCGAAGCGGAACTGCGCAACGTGCGCGATCACGAAGACGAGGAGGACGGTCCCGGTGACGATCATCGAGGTTGAGGCCACACTCTTGTGGCTAGCTCCGCCAGCCCGCGCCTGCTTCTGGTAGCCCTCGGGCCGAGCTCGGCGTCGCGCAATCGCCACGCTAATGCCGCTGACGGTATGGGCGCCGAAGAGCAGCACCAGCCCGACCTCGACAAGAGGGACCACCGCGCCGTGCCCGAGACTGTGCAGGGCGTAGGCGTAGCCATTGAAGGCATCGGCGCCGAGCAGCAGTAGGAGGTTGCCGGTCAGGTGCCCCACGATGAAGCCGCAGAGGAGAAGACCCGTCAGGCCGTTGATTAACTTCCGGCCGATCGTCGATCGCGTGATATCCGTCAGGACGGACATGATGGACCTCGTGACGCGAGAGAAAGTGGCGCTAACGCGGTGAGTTTAGCCTGGGAACCGGTCGGGCGCAGACGGTCGAAAGATGATCTAGCGGGCAGCCGCCAGCGCGATCAGCGCGTCCAGTCGGGCGCCTGTCGCGGGATCTGCGGCGGCATCCAGGAGCCTGGCGACGGCGCGGAGTTCGGCAGCCATCATTCGACTGGAGCCGGCGAGCAGGGCTTGATGGGCGACGTCGAGGCGACGCTGGATCGCGGCGTGCTGACCGCTCTCGGCGAGCCCCTCTCGCAGCGCCAGCAACTCGATCTCCGGCAATCGCAGAAGTACCAGGTCGTCGTAGCGAAACGCCGAACGGGTCGCGCCGCGCTGTCCGCCAAGGATCACTGTCCGCGGTGTCGTGGCAGGTGCCCCCGGGAAGGATCCTTGCAACACCCCGTCGATACGGAGCGATACCTGATCAGCGCGAGGGTCGGACTGCAGGTCGATCTCATGCCAGACGCCATCGTCGAGACGCAGGGGGACCGACCAGCTGCCTGCAGCCGTGGTCACGCGAATCGTCGCGGCCCGGAGATCGACTCGAACGAGCGCGTCCGCGCTGGGGTCCATGCGGTCCCAGTCGCCATGGAGCGCAATCGATTGGCGGCCGCTGTCGCGCTGGATTGCGGCACGGAATACGAATCCCGCGGTGCCTAGCGGGGCGTCCTGGATCACGTGCGCCGGGTGCGTGGCATCGCTGAATATCGTCAGCGTCTGTTGACCGAACTGCCCGGTGGCGGTAGCGGCCGACGCGTCGTCCGCCCGTGAACCCCAGCCACCTACTACCAGCGGGAATGGGCTCACTTCGGGCAGGCGCAGACTGAGCCCTTCAAACTCGAAGCCCCCGGCCGCGAGCAAGTTCACCGGTTCCTGCTGGCCGAAAGCAGGCGCAGCAGCCCCAATCGCCACCGTGGCGAAAGCGCCGGTCAATAGGATCCTGTGAAACGTCATGGGCTCGGTGCGTCGTTGCGCTCCCCACGATGTGGCGGGCGTCGGTGTCAAAAGTTGTCACCATGGTGACACCGGCCAAGGTCTCCCGGCAACTCGTTTCGCAGGGCTCTGCCAACCTGCCACCGGGGGCATCGTGGCACCGCGCCTGCACTGGAGCGCGAAAAACCCTAGAATCTTCCTGTAATTTCCGCGTTTCGCACTTGCAGGAGAAGACCGACGTGAGTCATGAAGCGCGCTTGGACTCCGGAATGATTCAACTCGATGGTGCGACCATCGAGAATCTCCCCGAAGTGCCGGCGCACTACCGTTTGTTGTCCTCAGGACAGCGAGTCATGGCGGTTGGTCATGCCGGGGAAGAAGGGCTGCGCGAAGCCATTCGCCAGGCCTACGGATACTCGCCGGTTGCCGGCGTCGCACTCATTGAATACAGCCAGACCGATTCGCCTGACTCCGCGGCCGCAGCCGCAGAGGAAGAGGCGTCGACGCTGAAGCCGCTCTATAACGAGGGCTTCGGCCGCTATCGAAATTCTGAACTCAGTCTCCCCAAGAAGGGTCACAGGATCCGCGAGGCCATGAAGAACCCATGATTGGCATCAAGCGCAAGTCCGCTCCTCGCGACAAGCGCACCTTCAATCGCCGTGACCTGCTGCGTCAGGCCGGCTTCCTCGGCACGGGTGCCGTGGGTCTCGGACTGGCTGGCTGCAAGCAGCGCCCGGACGATTCACTCGCGGACCCGACGGCACCTCCGAAGATTCTGCAGCAGGGCGGCACGGTGAGCGCCAGCCTCCGGTCGCTTCTTAGCGGAGAGTCGGTGGAGAAAGCGACCGTCCACGTGGTCGGCGTTGGTAGCGCCTCCGCGGACGACGACGGCAGGATCAGCGTGCGCGTTGAGAACACGGGCACCTATGACATCGAGTTTCGAGCGAAGGGCCATTTCCCGCGCAGCGGTCGCGTTGCGGTCAATGGCAACGTGACCCTTGCCGTGACCATGATGGAATCTGCGGGCATCACCCAGGGCTTCCTGAACCAGTACGCGCGCGGGACAGGCGGCGGCAAGGGGAACTTGATCGACGCTCGAACTCCCGGGTTTTCCAACCGCTGGACTCAGCCGACGATCTACCGGCTCTATCGTGGTTTGGCGGACTCGTCGAAAGAGTTCGTCTCCGACGCGCGCATCGATGCGATGCGGGCCTCGATCCTCACATTGTTCCCCGCGCTGACGGCGTCGACGCTCGGATTCCCAGAGATCGTCGTGCGCAACGGCGAGCCTCCAACAGGTCTCGGCGACGTCAAGGTCGGCACGATGGTGGTGGCTCAGACGAAGGCGGCCTCGCAGACCGTGGAGCACACCGGCAGCCTCTCGGATCCCTACTCGATTGTCAAAGGGCAGATCGGTTGTGGGTTCGAATCGCCAATCGAGTTGTTCAACCAGATGGTCGGATACTCGACGGGCGCGTATGGCGTGAGTTCCGGTGAGAAGTCGATCATGAGCGGTGGTGGTCGCGCCACGATGGGTAGCCGCGATACGCTTGCCGCGACGTTCCTGTATTCGCGGGTTCCAGGCAACGAGGCCCCGGATCGCGATCCGAATGGCACCACTCTCAGCTGAGGCACTGCACCCGCGCCTGGCCTGGGAGAGGGAGTACGCCGAGGTTCACGCCTATACGACGTCGTATAGGGATGAGCTGGACCGCGGCGTGGAGTTCCTGCTCGGATACATTGCCGGGGCCGGCGCCACGATCGAGGGCCCGATTCTCGAGTGTGCCTGCGGCCGTGGTCGCAACGCGATTCCGCTTGCCGCGCGTGGCCACGCCGTTGTGGGTATGGACCATGCCGAAACGGCGCTGCGCCTGTTCGTCAAACGAGCCCTAGAAGAGGGGCTCACCGACCGGACATTGCCGTTGCGGCATGATCTGCGCGAACCGTTCCCGATCGATGACGGCGCCGTCGGCGCGGTACTCGATATCACGGCAATCGACAATCTGATCGATCCGGAGCACCGGAAGGCCTATGGCCGTGAGGTCGCGCGGGTGCTCCGTCCGGGCGGTCTGGCGGTGGTTGTCACCTTTGATCTGGATGACGGCTACTACGCACCCTTCCTGGTGAATCCGGATGCTAGCGGCACCGTCGTGCGCGACCCGCACACAGGGATCTACAACAACCTGTTCCGGGCCGCCGATCTGGACGCGCTGTTTGAGCCGCGTCTGGAGCGAGTCGCTGCCAACCGTTTCGATTTCATCGACGAGGCAGCACAGGAACGCTGGACACGAAGGTTCCACCTGCGGCTCTATCGGCGAGCCTAGCAGCCACGGACTGCTAGGGCTGCCAGACCTCGTCCGCACCGATCGCGGTAGCGCCCGGTGGCGGGACCGCCCCATCTTCCACGGGGCGGTACTGAAACTCCGCCCGCTCGACGTCGCCGTCGTCGTGCCAGATCCGATAGCCCCGCACCCAACACGCCTGGGTGGGCTGCAGCCGTATTCCGCCAGCCAGCAGTTCCATACTTCCGATCGCCATGTCCTGGTGCGCCGCCTCGGCATCTGCGGCGGGAAGTTCGACCCGCAGCGTGCGCCAGTCGATTGCCCGGCGCTTGTCCGACGTGCGCAGTTCAAGCTGATCGCCGCGTCGGCGATTGCGCATGCGGGTCAGGAAGTCCTTGCGTTTCATCTCAGTTCTGGATCTTGGCGAGCTCTTCGAAGAAATAGGCCGAACTGGCAATGCCGTCGTAGAAGTTGCGCATGTCTAGATTCTCGTCCGGTGCGTGCGCGTTCTCGTCGGGCAGCCCGAAGCCCATCATGACGGTCGGCACGCCAAACAGCTCCTCCAGCGTCGCCACTAGCGGGATCGAACCCCCTTCACGGATGAACACCGTCTCGGCGCCGAAACCGCGCTCTAGAGCTCGCGCCGCCGCCTGCAGGATCGGATGGTCACGGGGCGCCGACCAGGGCTTGCCGCCGTGCATGCGGGTAATTTTCAGCTTCACCCCGGGCGGAGCGAGCTCCCGCATGTAGGCCTCGAACGCGTCGGCAACCCGCTCGGGGTCCTGGTTTGCAACCAGACGCATCGACACCTTGGCCATCGCGGTGGCGGGAAGGACGGTCTTGCTGCCTTCTCCGGTAAATCCGGACAACAAGCCATTCACATCGAACGTTGGCTGCGCCCACAACGACTCGAGCGTGGAGTGTCCGCTCGGCGCCAGGGCATCGACGTCGAGCGAAGCGCGGTAGTCATTCTCGTCGAATGGCAGGTCAGTCCAGTCGGCGCGTTCCTGGGCAGGAACCTCAGCGACGTCGTCGTAGAAGCCTGGAATCGTGATGCGACCCTGCGCATCGCGACAGGCGGCAAGCATTTGCGCGAGAGTTTCCGCCGGGTTCACTACGGCACCACCGAACATGCCCGAGTGGAGATCTCGATTGGGGCCCTGGAGGTCGATCTGCAGGTAGGCCAGGCCACGGAGCCCGTTCGTCAGCGTTGGCAGGCCTGGGGCAAACATCGTGGTGTCCGAAACGACCACGGCGTCACAACGCAATTGCTCGAGGTGCTCCTCGACCGCCGCACCGACGTTGGGGCTGCCTACTTCTTCCTCGCCCTCGATCAGGAAGACAACGTTTACCGGGCAAGCTCCCTCGCTGCGCATCCAGGCCTCGAGCGCCTTGGCGTGAACGTAGAGCTGTCCCTTGTCGTCTACGGAACCTCGGGCAAACAGCTTGCCGTCGCGCACCTCGGGCTCGAACGGCGGGCTGGTCCATAGCTCGACAGGATCTTCCGGCTGCACGTCGTAGTGGCCATAGACCAGCACGGTGGGAGCGTCGTCGGCTCCACGCCAGGCGCCGTAGACAACGGGGTGCCCCGCCGTCTCCCAGATCTCGGTCTCGGTACATCCGGCGGATTCGAGCTGGACGGCCAGCCAGTCCGCGGCGCGGCGCATGTCAGGGACGTGTTCTGAATCTGTCGAGATGCTCGGGATCTGTAGGAACTCCATGAGTTCGTCGAGCCACGCCTGGCGGCGCGCTTCAATCACATTCGCGATGGCGTTGTCTTCGGTCATAGGGGGTTGCCTATCGTGTGGTTGGCGCGACGGATCGTCAGGTCGAGAGCCAGAACGTGACCATTCTAACTGAGGTGGACAGGCCCGGCTCCGGCAGGCAAGCTATGGCTGCGACGGTTGCATGCCGGGGGCTGTCTCTATTGAGAGGTAGAAGTTTGTTTGCTACCGTGACCATTCAGCAACTGTCCGAATTTGTTGCCAGTTGCGTACTGTCCTTGGCCGGCGAGGGGAAGAGCTTGAACAGACCGTTACGCCTAGTTGTTGCCGTGACCCTTGCCGCGAGCTTTTTCACCGCAGTTCCTTCGGCTGAAGCGCAGGACCTTGCGACAAAGACCGAGCGGGTCCGTGAACTCGCTCAGGCGCAGGGGCACGGGAAATTCCTGATACCAGCGCCTGGATCGCGTAGCACCGTGATCTCGGTAGATGTTTCCACAGCGCTCTTCTTCTTCCTCGGCCGTGGATCGATCCGCGGCGCGGCGGTTCAGACCTTCTACGACGCACTCGAAGGCGGCGACATGGAAGCCGCATCGCTGGTCTTCACGGCCAACGCGCTGATGACTTTTCGCGCCACCGATTACGGATGGAACGGACTGGGCACGCCGTTCGTGACCGAATCCGGTGCGGAGATCAACGACATCCTGTTCAAGGATCAGGGCGGCAGCTTCGTGCGGGTCGAGGCGATCAGTCCCGAGGACCTCACCAACTACGAGACGATGCTTGACGCCGTTGTCGTCGCGCTCGAAGGTAGCTAACTCAATCGACTTCCCCAGTAGATCTCAGTCTGACGTTTCCGAGGAGGGAAATATGAGAACAGCCGGCAGGCGCCTTCTCGGCCTGCTCTTGCTTCTCGCTCTGGTCGCCGCGGCGGGCCTCGCGGCTCCGGCGTATGCCGCCCAGGATCAGGAAGAGGAACAGGAGCAAGAGGAGATCACAAACATCGAGGAGATTATTGTCGTGACCGCGTCGCGGACCGAGCAACTCCTGCTCGAGTCGCCGGTTGCGACCTCGGTTATCGACAGCGCGGAGATCGCGCTGAGTCCGGCAAAGAACTATGCCGATCTGATGCGTGGCGTACCGGGCCTGAACGTCACGCAGACGAGCGCCCGCGATATCAACATGAGTTCGCGCTCTGCGACGTCGACGCTCGACGCCTCACAGTTGGTTCTCGTTGACGGCCGGTCCGTATATCTGGACTTCTTCGGCTTCGTCGCGTGGGATCTGCTACCCCTCGACTTCTCTGAGATCGAGCAGATCGAGGTAGTTCGTGGTCCGGGCTCCGCGGTCTGGGGCGCCAACGCCATGAGCGGCGTGGTGAACATCATCACCAAGACACCGCGTGCCTATGGCAACGGTTTCCGCGTTCGTGCCGGCGGGGGCGAGCGTAGCACTGGCTTCGGCGCGTTCACCTGGACCGGGACACGGCCCAAGACGGCCTGGAAGCTCAGCGCCGCCTACTACACACAGGACGCCTGGGATCGCCCGCCGCCGCTCGACAACGGTATTCCGCGTGATGGGTTTCCGAATACCGGCACCTCGCAGCCGAAGGCTGACGGTCGGGTCGATTTCATCACGGGCGCCGAATCCACGGTTTCGCTGTCGGCCGGTATCGCTGGCACGGGCGGTACGATCCATACCGGTATCGGACCTTTCCAGATCCAGGATGGGACGTCGTTATGGTACGCGCGCGCCGACTACAACTGGCGCAACCTAAACGTTCGGGCGTTTGCCAACGTACTCGACGGCGAAGGCATCAACCTGCTGAACGGATTGCTGTTCCTGTTCGAAAGTCAGACCTACGACATCTCCGCAACCAACACCTCGGAGTTCGGCGGTCGGCACTCGGTTACCTACGGCGGGAGCTTCCGCAGCGTCAACTTCGACCTGTCGATCGCACGGGCTGATGAGGGCCGCAAAGAGGGCGGCGGCTTCGCGCAGCTGGGACTCAGTCTGAACGACAACTTCTCGATCGACGCGGGTGTGCGCGCTGACAGTTTCAGCAACATCGACGACCCGGTCGTCTCGCCACGCGGTGCCGTGCTGTTCCGGCCCACGGGTCGTCCGAATCATGTGGTCCGGGCGGGCTTTGGTCGCGCGTTCCGCACGCCGTCGCTGATCAACAACCACATTGAAGTGACGATCTTCAATGCGGTTCAGCTACCGATCGTCGGGCGCTACATCTTCCCGAGCAGGGTGGCAGGCAACCCGGATCTGGTTGAGGAGCGCGCTGACCAGATCGAAATCGGCTACCGCGGTAGCGTCGACAACGGCAAGTTCTCGTGGGATCTGTCCGCCTATCGGTCAGAGACGAAGGACAGCATGGACTTCTACACGGCTGGCGTCTACACGTTCTTCGATCCGCCACCGGGCTTTCCGCCACCGTTCATGTGCACCTTGCCGGGCGCGCCCGTACCGCCTTGTCCGCCGGGCTACCCCGGCTCCGTGCTGCTGCCGTCACTCTTCAGCTATCGCAACATTGGCAATACGATCAACAAGGGCATCGAGATCGGCCTCCGGATGCAGCCGATGGCACGGAACACGGTGACGGCTAGCTACTCGTACCAGGCAGATCCCGAGATCGAGGGAGTGCCCGAAGACGAGGTCGGCCGTCCGCCGAACCATCGCTTCAACGTAGGGTGGAACGGGTACAAGAACGACTGGTTCTATTCGGCCGCGTTCAACTACACGGATGAGGCGTACTGGACGGACGTTCTCGACAGCCGCTTCTGGGGAACGACGGATGCTTTCTCGACGGTCGACGCTTCGATCGGCGTGATGCTGCTTGATGGCCTCGCGGAGGCCTCGCTCCGCGCGACGAACCTCTTCAACGAAGACGCGCTGCAGCATATCTTCGGCGACATCATTGGGCGCCGGATCGTGGCCGAGTTCTCGATGACGATTCAGTAAGCAACACGGAAACGCGCCAAGGGCCCGTCGCGTGCGGCGGGGCCTTGCTGCGTCCGAACCGCGCGCACCGAACTCGCGGGTGACTTACCAGTCGGGCTCCGGTGCGGCGCCGAGCCCTTCCGCGATCCGGTTGTAGTACGCGAACAGGCCCACGACCTGCGTCACCTCGACGATGGCTGTGTCTGAGCATCCGGCCTGTCGCAAGGCATCGATGTCGGTCTGGCCGATACTCGCGGGAAGCCGCGTGAGCCGATCGGCGTG
>Ga0115002_10008896_pt1 | contig 11058 bp, 10 predicted proteins | sample ArcticOcean_MG_C_8_FD_89576 | JGI IMG/M metagenome (GOLD analysis project Ga0115002, IMG submission 89576) | Marine microbial communities from western Arctic Ocean - ArcticOcean_MG_CB11_86 | ecosystem: Environmental > Aquatic > Marine > Oceanic | place: Arctic Ocean: Canada Basin | collected... | reverse complement strand
TGCAGCGCCATGTTTGACATCGATGTGCATGTAAGCGTTTTCGCGCAATGACGGGTTGTGTTCAAGTCTTCGCGAACCGCTCAGGATTCAAACCGCTTCCAAGGCAAGCTAAAGCTTGAACTCCAGCGCGGCCAATTTCACCATGTGGCACGTTTGATCGCAGCTAACAAATGCTCCTCGGCCGGAAGATCGGATCGCGGTCACGTCTCTAAAGAGAACATTGCAAGAGGTTCGCAAAGCTGAAAGTACCCGCTACTCGTCCAGCGAAAATATGTCCTCCACTGATACTTCGAATGCTCTCGCAATTCGCATTGCCAGCGGCAAAGATGGGGCATACGCGGAAGTCTCCAGCGCTACGATTGTTTGCCTCGTAACGCCAACTTGGTTTGCTAATTCCTGTTGGGTTTGATTTGCTTCTGTTCTGAACTTGCGCACCGTGTTGCGAAGAGTGGGCTCGGATTTACGCGGCATTGCCGGCTCTCCTGTAACCGAGCAAAGTGACTATGGCCGAAACGCTAATAAAAACCGCGAACTGAATCCAAACGATCGCGTGAAGATAGGCGGCGGGTACCCCATCGGGATCGTGGGACATTGATAACGAGATCAACGAAGCGAAAAGAAACGTCCAGGCAATAACGCCTCCCGCCGACCGAGATTTCCTTTCGATTGCGAAATCGCGTTCGTCGCGAAGAATTTCGCCACCTCTTTGCCAGGCAATGAATGGATAGGTCACAAGGACCAGCGCCAGCAACGCATACAATTTGGTCGCTTGAATTCCGTACCAAGGGTAAGCGCCAATCACCACCAAAGAAGCACATGCCGTTATTCCAATTTGGATCCAGGCAGCTTTTTCCCACTTACTCATCACACTCTCCCAAAAAGGATTCAACTCGCAGTTTCACCCGACCTGCATGTTTGATAAACCATACATCGCGAATGTCAAGTCTATTTGACACGTCGTTTGGGCGATGCTCGAGGTGCAGAGCCATTCTTGAACTGCAAGGTGCCCCACCCAGGGTGTCTCATTCAACAGCGGCCAACTTCCTGGGTTTATTCGTTTGCCTCTGGCGGCGTCGGCGAATCGAGATTGTTCAGTCGAAAACGCCGATGGCATCGGCAGCGGGTTAAACGAACAGAAGTCAATTCCAGATCGGATGGAAGGGTCCGCTAGGGTGCTCGCAAATTTCCTAATCCTCAGTCATTCCGATTGTCAAATTGCGGTCGTTGGAAAGAACGAAGTTTCGCGAGATTTTGGTAAATCCTAAAAACTCGCAATTTATCGACTCTCGATGGAACTATTGCGACCAAGTGTCCATCTAATATCCCAAGACGACATCGCCTCTTGAAAAAACGTGGCATCAGCGAGGTCACAACTTCTAACGAATTATGGAGGGGTCATTATTCGTTGAGCGGGGTCAAAACATATGCCGTTTTTTGCCATTCGAACCAAGACGCAACGTAAATCTAGAAAAAGTAAACTCAAGCAACATCGACTCAAACAGCACCGACACAAACAACGCAAACTTCAGTGCGAATGTCTAGAGATTCGAAATTTACTTACATCGGATTTTGGCGACGCTCCCGCACCGTACCCAACACTCTCGGCCGAAGATGGTCCGGAGCACACTGTTGTCCCTCTAATGCTTGGCTCAACAGTTGACGTGGATTCAGACGGCGTACACTCAGCTACCGCGAGCGCTGATACCGACGATGGTGTCGTGTCAGACAATTCAGGTGGGCGCTCTGGCCGCGACTGCCGTTGTCAATGTACAGGGCGGCTCCGGCAATCTAGACGCTTAAATTGATTTTAACGGTGATGGAAGTCTGGACGGCGTCGGAGAGAAAATCGCCCACGGCCACAGCGTCGTCGCTGGCGATAACACTCTCACTTTCGATGTGCCCGCTTGGGCCAACGATGGCGATGCGGTTGCACGGTTTCGTCTTAGTACCGCCGGAGGACTGGGGATCGGTGGGGCAGCGATAGACGGCGAAGTGGAAGACTATATGGTGAACATCATTCCACCGGCCGCAGGCTCTCGATCGTTTTCATCTGATACGCTTCCTTTCATCGAGTCCTCTAGGGCCGTGTCTTCTGGGGATATCGACGGCGACGGCGATATGGATATCCTGGCAGCCTCTAGCCCTGGTGACACGATATTGTGGTACGAGAACGAAGGCGGGGGCAATTCACCTCGCACGAAGTATCGATCACTATCAACGCTCCTGTCGATTTGGTTGCCGATGATCTCGATGGCGATGGTGATCAGGATATCGTGGCCGCATCGCTTAACGGAGTTGGCATCTACTGGTACGAAAACGATGGCAATCAAAATTTTCAAAGCCACACCTTAGGAGAGGCGAGTCAAGCGAAGGCCGCGATCGTTGCGGATATGGACAGCGACGGGGACAAGGATATTGTGACCGCCGCAATTGTGGGTGACAGCATTTACTGGTTCGAGAACGACGGAAATGAAACGTTTACCCGTCACACTGTCGACTCGGATGCAGAGGGCGCCAATGATGCTTACGCGGCCGACGTCGATAGTGACGGCGACATGGACATCGTTGCAACGGTATTCGGTAGAAACCGAATCTACTGGTACGAAAACGATGGAAATCAGGTTTTCGCTCGTCGAACGGTTGCCACTCAAACCGATCCTACCTCCGTCGTGGCGACGGATATGGATGGTGTCAATGACATCGACCTGCTCGTCTCATCGCGAAATAACAACTCGGTTTATTGGTTTCGAAACGACGGTAATCAGGTCTTCTCGCGTCAAGTGGTCACGTCCGATTCTATAAGTTTACGAAGCGCTAGGGCTGCAGATGTAGACGGAGATGGCGACATGGACGTACTCAGTGCGTCATTTGGTGACGACACAATCGCCTGGTTTGAAAATGATGGCAACGAAAACTTTGTCAGGCACAATCTCGCAACCGATTTTGACGGTGCGTACGACGTGATTGCTAGCGATTTGGATGGCGACGGAGATCTGGATGTGGTGGCCGCGGCATTTTTGGAAGACTTCATCGGCGTGTATTACCAAGAGACCGTTGACGTGACGCCACCCAATGTCGTTTCCGTTGAATTCAACACGGGGTTAATCGATCCACCGGATTTACCTAGCCGGCCACAGCCGACGAGTTGGGCGATGTAGCAAAGCGACATACGCAATGTAATCGTGACATTCGATGAGCCGATTGACAATGTATCTGCAGCTGACTTGCGTCTAACAAACCTCGGGGTGAACGCACCAGCAGAGAATGATGTTTTGGTCGATCTCGCAAATGCATCCCTCGTTTCGCTGACCACAAGCGGAAACGAATTGCGCATGGATTTTGCTAGTCATCGTCTGCCCGATGGAGTGTTGCGACTCGAAGTCCTCGATTCCGTTGCGGATTTAGCCGGAAATACTTTGGACGCGACTCATTTGTATGAAGGAAACGCCCAAAACCAGTTTTACAAACTAGCTGCGGATTGGGTTGGCAACTTAGGGGTGAGTGTTTTCGATTTTTCGACGTTCTCCTATTGGTTCGGCCATTCCATACCCGTCGCGCCTGCATATGTCGACTGTAGCTCAGATGGTGGCGTGAGCGTTTTTGATTTTACTTGTTATTCAAACAATTTTTCCCGAGAGGTTCTGTTTCCCGTTCTGTTTTCGCGAGCAGGAACTGCTGGCGGCGCTATCCTTGCAGATAGCGGTTTGAGGGCGACTGACACTGAACTTCGAAGGTCAAGAATCGTAACCAGTGAAGTCGGTAGGCCAACGAACGACCCAATTTGGGAGTGGTCGTCGGAAGCAAACCGTTCCTTCGAAAGTTTGCAGCACATTCTGATCGGCAATGAACACGATCTATTGAATCTAAATCTCGAACCCGCCGCGGGCGACGGATTTGATTCTCTTTTACCTCGCCCTGACCAGCTGTAGCTTTTCACGACTGCGAAATGAACGGCAAGTAGAAGTCGGCGAGCATCCGCTTCGATCGACGGGGTTCGGTTCTAATGATAGGGGCGAGAACGATCATTTGATTTCTTGCGAGCAAGAAGCGTTACGTGCTAGAATGCACCTCTTAAATCTGCTGGCGACCGGCCAGCGGAATCTGTGGTACTCGGTATATTCAGGACGGGCACATGCAACGGAAGTCTATTCTGAACTTGGCGACCGTCTCGTTCGTTTTGGGCACATTTGTTTTGGCGGCTTATCTCCAAGGAAGGATTACGCAATGACTCGAAATGCGCCGACTGGCCGAATTCTCAAGAACGATTACCCGTCGTTATTAATGGTGATGTTTATCGCTCTGGTGTGGATCTTACCAATCCTGGGCGCCATTTTCGGATTTCTCCCCAAACGTCGAGGTGGAGGGATTACGGACGTTGATCCGACGATGTTGACCGTCATGATCGTGGTTGGAGTCGTCGTCACTTTGCTGTGTGGCTGGTTTGCTTCCAAGCGAATCGCAGACGTCAAACGCATCATCTCTTCTGGTCCCGAAGTCACAGGGCAAATACAGAGCATTGATTTCTATAAGGATCGAGGACGCGTTGAATACGATTACGAGTACGAAGGAAAGTCGTATCATGCAGGAAACGCCATTTGGAAGAATCGCGAAACCACGGCGTTAAACGATGGCGATGAAATTACACTGATCCTCGATTTGGACAATCCGTCCCGAGCCTTCATCGCCGCTCTTTATACTTGATGCTCGGCTCAATTGATGGAATGAATTTAGATTTCGCAAAACCGGTAGCGGTTCGACTTCGTCTTTCCAGTGGGCATTCGCTTCTAGTATCAACCAAAGTGATTGTGGAGATCTCCGATGAAAACCACTCGTCAAGCACAGGTCACGTTCGTAACATTGTTGGTCCTATTTCTCTCACTGCTGATTGGGGATGGTTTTGCCGAGCGTGGCCCTGTTGCCGCGAAACTGGACGCCAACGAATATGCGGGATTGGGCCGCATGTTTGGCTTCAAATTTCTGGAGAATTTTAACTATCCCTATGTTGCGAACTCGATTACCGGGTTTTGGCGAAGGTGGCATATGTCACTTTCGAGCTGGTTTCGGGATTATTTGTACATTCCGTTGGGAGGGAATCGCGGCTCAGCCGCCAAAACGTATCGCAACCTCTTTATCGTATTTCTGCTCTGTGGCTTGTGGCATGGTGCGAGTTGGAACTTCGTCATTTGGGGGCTCTTCCACGGTGGCTTGCTGGTTGCAGAACGATTGGCACACCGAAAGTTGCCAGGATTTCTCCGTCCTTTGGGACACGTTTACGCCTTGCTGGCAGTGTTGGTTGGTTGGGTATTCTTCCGCGCAGAAACTCTCGAGCAATCACTGCAGTTTCTGAACCTGATGTTCCTCGGTTGGGGGAGTTGGACTCACTGGGGCTGTGTTGTGTATTTGGACAACTGGACGCTCATGATCCTACTACTAGGCGTTGTTGGAGCATTCCCAGTAATCCCCACATTGACTAAGTGGTGTGACACAAAATCTTCACTCGGATATTGGCAACAGCAGGGAGCATCGGTGATGCGAGCAGTCGGATGGTGTGCCCTCTACAGCTCGTTTCTGCTCACCCTCGCTCTGTTATGTGCGGGAACCTATAGCTCATTCATCTACTTCCGTTTTTGATTGAACGTAAAAGAGAGACGCGATTATGAAGAATAACGAAACCGAATCGATGGCTTCGTCACGACCAGCTTGGATTGAATGGTGTATCATTTTCACCTTCCTGGGGACGATTGGTATTCCTCTCGTTCTTACGTTGCGAACGGCTATGTCCGATGCATTGGTCAAAAAGTCCAGCATCCCCGGAATCGCCAAAGATATCGTGAAAAACTCACACCGGGCTGTGAAGGATTCTTCCTTTGGCGCGGAGGTAGCGGTGTCCCCCTGCAACTATGTGCTGATGAAAGCATTCAATTACTCACCGAATCCCAATATGTTCGTTGGCGACGACGGATGGATGTTCTATCTACGGCCTCGGACTGGTTACTCGTATTACCGTGGCTCCGACCCTTTAACAAATGCCGAGTTGGAAGAGTGGTATCAGTTCTTGCGCAATCGTCGAGATTGGTGCGGGAATCGAGGCATACACTATTTATTCGTCGTTGCGCCGAATAAGTCGACAATCTACGGCCAGCATATTCCGTCGCGTGTAACGGTCTTGAACGACACATCTCGCTTTGATCAGTTGCTCGCGTCACTTCCCGACGATCTGCACCAACACGTCTTGGATATTCGCCCGGCACTCTTAGAGGCTGCTAAAAAAGAACTTGTTTACCTAAAGGCAGACTCTCATTGGAATGACCGTGGAGCGTACATTGGTTATAGCCAAATTCTTCAATCACTGGCCAAGGTGAGGCCCGGTCCATGGGCCGAACTTGTGAAAACTAAACGCATCGCTGATGAGTATAGTTACGAAGGCGACTTTGCTTATCTGTTAAAGTGCAAAGAACTTTGCATCGAACCGCGTCCGAAATACTCGATCGTTGGAGGGCCACAGTCCAAAGCGGTTGACTTTGACGAGAGTACGTTCGATGTTCTGCGACCAACCAAAGAATGGCCCGATTTTGCAACGCCAAAAGCGTTTGAACGTCACGATTCCGTTGAACGACCGCGTGTCGTAGTCTTTCACGACTCGTTTGCTGGAAACATGATTCAATTCTTTTCGGAGAACTTTGAGCGAGCCACGTTTCTCTGGCAACCAAATTTCATTGCCGACGATCGCATGTTGAATCTCTTTGATGCAAAGCACGTTGACGCCGAGCGACCTGACTTCGTTATCGAAGAAGTTGTTGAAAGGTATATGGCCTTTTATCCTCCACCGACAGGCGTTGAATCGAATCCGCCAAAAATCCCAGTTGAACAGTTTGCCGTTTCTCAGAACGTGGATTGATTCAGTCCGCAATTCAATGCTGTCATTTCAGCGATGTTGCAACTCACATTCCGCGAACTCTCGTTTGCTTGCTAATCGTCTTGGTCTGGGCCTGACCTTTGAAGCCAAACTTCGAGGCTAGTCTTTGGGGTTAGGCTTTGGGGGCCAAAAATCTGGGCACGAGCTTGGTCTAACATGCATCAAAGCAAATGGATGTGAGGCGATTCCTCCGTTGTCTCCCGTCTGTGTTTAGCCCATTCTTTGTTAGCTAACGCACAAATCTTCCTTCTCACTTTCATTCTGCTCCTACTCGCTTCTTACTTCGTTTGAGACGAACGGAGCGGAATCGTGCTTTTTCCGACATTGGCGTTCCCGGGTGAGCTATTTTCGGAGTATCATGGCGACATCGAGAGGGTTGCCATTAGTACTCGAGGGGAATGGTGACTGGTCAGCTCGAGCGTGAACGTCTGGGCGGAAAAAGCCGCCGCGAGGTTTGCGCTCCGGTACTCGCCATCGGATTTTCGGCAATCACTGCCGCAGATTTGGAGGCCGGATTCATTGAGGTTCTGAACCTCCCGCGCAACATAAACGAAAAAATAGACATGTCGAATGAGTCATTCGGAGCGACTCCGGACTCGCGAGCTGAGCAATTGGCTGCCTGCGAGGCGATCTTGGAATACAAATTTAACGACGAAGATCTCCTGGTCGCCGCCCTTACTCATGCCTCTGGCGCCAATCACCGACTGGCCTCCAACGAGCGAATGGAGTTTCTGGGCGACGCAATTTTGGGCTTAGTTGTCTGCGAACTTTTGTTTCGTACCTACCCTGAATATCTCGAAGGCGACTTGACCAAGGTAAAGTCGGTTGTGGTTAGCCGCCAGACTTGCGCCAGGATCAGCGAGCGACTGGCGCTGGCACAATTCTTGATTGTCGGCAAAGGAATGGCGACCGCGGCCAAATATCCTCAGTCTTTGTTGGCCGACGTCTTTGAATCTCTGGTCGCTGCAATTTATTTGGACGGTGGCGAAACGGATGCCCGCGATTTTATTATTCGGCACATCGAGGCTGAAGTAGAGGCCGCAGTGGCAGGCGAAGTCGGCGGGAACTACAAAAGCCAACTGCAGCAACATGCCCAACGCGAGTTCGGAGCGACTCCAATTTATCAGTTGCTCGATGAAAAAGGCCCCGACCACAGCAAGTGCTTTTTAATCTCAGCTCAAGTTGGCGGCAAAAAATATCAGTCCGCTTGGGGACGTAATAAAAAAGAGGCCGAACAACGAGCCGCTTGTAATGCTCTGTTAGAAATGAACGGCGAAGAAGCAAAATTTGATATTGAGCAGATTTGATATTGAGCAGATTTGATACTGAACAGATTTGATACTGAGTAGATTTGATACTGAGTAGATTTGATACTGAGTAGACTCTGCGGTTTCCATTAACGCCTGCAGTTTCCATTTAAGAAAGACAATCAAACGATGCGATGTGTAGCGTTACTCTCCGGCGGTTTGGATAGCATGCTCGCGATTCGTCTCATGCAAGAGCAAGGGATTGAAGTCGAGGCGTTGAATTTCAAAACGATCTTCACGTGCTGTCAAGACACTTCCGCTCACGCTGCCCGCGACATCGGTGTGCGACTGACGGTTGTTGGGCAAGAAGACGATTACCTCGAGTTGATCAAGAAACCCGAGTATGGTTACGGAAAAGGTGCCAATCCGTGTGTTGACTGCCGCATCTATATGTTTGAGAAAGCCAAGATCTTCATGGAGCAAGTCGACGCTCAGTTCATCATCAGCGGCGAAGTGTTGGGGCAACGTCCGATGAGTCAAAAGCGAAAGGACTTAGTCATCATTTCGGAGAAGTCGGACTTGGAGGATTTATTATTGCGACCTTTGTCCGCCAAGATAATGGATCCAACTTTGCCCGAACGCGAGGGCTGGGTTGATCGCGAAAAACTTTACGGTTTCTTTGGCCGCAGTCGCAAGGGACTTATTCGGCTTGCCAAAGAACTGGGGCTGAAAGACATTCCAACTCCGTCCACAGGCTGTTCGTTGACGGAGGTGCAGTTCTCTCGCAAAGTTCACGACTTGATTCAAAACGAACCGGAGAAGGGTCGTTGGGATTTCGAGTTGCTGAACGTCGGCCGGCACTTTCGCATGAACGAAGGGACCAAGGTCGTCGTTGGTCGCAACCAAACCGAAAACGACCAGATCGAATACGCTCACAAATTAGACGACGCCAGTAGCACAGCCGTCTTGCGCCCCGATAACTTCATGGGTCCAGTAGCAATGGTCGTCGGCCCGCTCACCGAAGAGAGCATTCGATACGCCAGCGGACTCGTTCTGCGGTACGCTCGCGAGAGCAAGGATCCGATTATCGAATTGGTCGAAGAAGACGGAGCACAACTGATTCCCGCCGAGACTTGCGAGGCCGCAGTGAACGCTGCAACTCTGGCTTCAGAGGGCAGTAACCGACCAAGAAAAATCCTCTACCGAGATCGAGCTCGCCCGAGATCGCGCTGAGCCTTTGGCGCTGATTGATTATCCTGGGCTGGCGATTCGACTGGGTGTTCGTCGCCATTGCCGACTACGCTGCAACGCTGGCTGGCGAGTGATTTGAACTATTTCACTGTCGCTCGATTTGTTTCTGGCACTCGAGCGCATTCGTCACTAGATTGTTCGCAGGCGCGTTTCGCCCGCCCGCCAGTTAGTCGGCGGCATGACCCCCAGATCAAGAAGAACGCGACCATCGTTGTAAAGACTATTTGGCGATAGATCGTCCATTTCTCTTCTGCGGCTTTGGCTTCGATCGTCGGCCAATCGGCAGTCCAAACGGCCTTTGTAAGACCGTTTCGAGATGTGTCAAATTTGGCGTGGAGAGAGCAGTTCATCCAGAATCCGTAGTCCGTTCGGAAGGAATTGCCGCTACCGAAACCTCGAAAAGGATCAATGTCTGGTATGTCAAAGACTTCGTTTTCGCCGACGTTGGCGAGTACTTTAACCAAAGCGTCTCTTCCTGTTATGAGACGCGTTGCTGTGTATTCTGTCGACCGATACCAAGTCCACCACATCAACGCCACTCCGAAAACTAGTAGCAACCGGAAAAGGTTATTGAGGTGGTAGGGAAACATGGCGAATATCGAGACTTACTTTGTCGGCTTGTTTGAACTGTTAGAGCCAAGGAGTGATGATCGTCGCCCAGAAAACGGCGGTCATCACGCAGTACAATGCAACTTGAGTTCCGAATGCGTCAGAGCTCTCGGTGTTCGCGCTCCAAATCAACACGTATGAAAAGAGCGTCAATAAACAGACACCCCCTGTCATGGACGCGAATTTATACCAAAAGCCTTCGAGATTTACGAACTTCTGCAACGTTACAACGTGGGCTACTATTATGATCGCATAGATGTTGCAAAGCATGACGAGCCGAAACGAAAACTCGAATTGCTTTTTTTCCGGCGGCGGTTTGTTCACGGCTACCCCACTTAATCCTTACCACATTTGTCGACGTTTTCTCGGCTGTGCGTTTCCTTGTCGGTCAGCACTCGACGCTTCGCGCCTTGAACTAATCAATCGGCGCTGAAGCTCATCCGGATTATAGCAGAATAGTAATCACTCAAAGGCATCATGCTTTCTGGGGTGTCAGCGAATCTTGTAACGCTTGAGCCCTTGGAAAGAGGATGTTGTTTTCTTTGTGGACGTGTTGATGAATGTCGTGCTCCAGATTCTCGAGACAGCAGAGCATAACTTGATAGGTCGGGCAGGTATCGGCGGGTGACGTGAATCCGCAAGTGAGCTTACGCAGTCGATCGAGTGCCCGACCGGCAGAGTCGTGTTCGTCTTCCATTACGCTAATTGGATTTTCGACGTGACCAAAGGGAAAAACTCGCCGGCCCGCTTCTTCTTCTAGCTGTTGAATTGCAGGGAATAATACTCGCTCCTCTTTCAACATGTGAGGCTCGAGTTCCGCACGCAAGTCGATAAAGATTTGGCGGACCTCGACCAGTTCGGGGTGCCGTTCTCCATGAGCCGAAACGACTTGATCGATCAAACTGCCCAGTCGAGGTAGCGCTTGTCGGAGATATCGATGATGTGTGGATTGAATGTGACTGCAGAGTTTTGTTAGCGGTGAATTCGACCAGTCTTCCGTTGGAGCGAAACTTGGATCGACAAGTGTTTGTCGGA
>Ga0115002_10008888_pt1 | contig 11065 bp, 7 predicted proteins | sample ArcticOcean_MG_C_8_FD_89576 | JGI IMG/M metagenome (GOLD analysis project Ga0115002, IMG submission 89576) | Marine microbial communities from western Arctic Ocean - ArcticOcean_MG_CB11_86 | ecosystem: Environmental > Aquatic > Marine > Oceanic | place: Arctic Ocean: Canada Basin | collected... | reverse complement strand
GCCACCGAGAGGCCAATGGTACGTGCATTGTCAAAAGAGGATGCATGGGTGACATGGATGGTGATGAGTTTGGTGGCGCCTTCGCCATCTCGGGCAATTTGTTTGGCTAAACTTTCGCAAAGGGCGTTGAGGGTTGTTTGGAAGGTTTCAAGCTCGGATTCGGATAGGTTTTGGTTTTCGGCAGCCCCATTGGCGAGAAAGAGCACGGTATCGTTTGTGCTCATGTCACCATCTACCGTAATACAGTTGAAAGATTGCACGACGGCTTTTTTGAGGGCTGATTGCGTTTGTTCTTTTGAAAGCTTGGCATCGGTGGTAATAAATGAGAGCATGGTGGCCATGTTGGGCGCAATCATGCCAGCTCCTTTGGCAATGCCCGAAATGGTGATGGTTGCACCGCCAAGTGTGAGCTGAACCGTTGCTTTTTTGGGCACTGTATCGGTGGTCATTATGGCATTTGCAGCGTCATCCCATCCATTTTCGCTTAGCTGAGGAAAGCCGATTTCAATCCCGTTTTTAATTTTATCAAGTGGCAAGGGTACGCCAATGACGCCTGTGGAGTTGATCAACACATCTTCTGTTGCGCATCCGATCTTTTCAGCAGCCCAAGCCGCCGTTTGTCTGGCGTCAAGTAAGCCTTGGTCTCCGGTGCAGGCGTTGGCATTTTTGCTGTTAACCACAATGGCTTGTGCTTGTCCATTTTCCAAGTATTCACGGTTAACGGCCACCGGTGCGGCAAAAACGCGGTTGGTTGTAAATGTGCCTGCTGCTGTTGCTGGGCGGTCTGAAACGATGAGTGCGAAGTCTTTGGCATTGTTGGGTTTGAGCCCACAATGGATCCCTATTGTTTTAAAGCCTTTGGGGGGATGGATGCTGCCTTCGGTGATGTTCACGGCAAACCTCGAAGAAATTATTTAGGAATTGAAACCAAATGACAGCGGTAGATGCGTAAGTCAAGCGGACGGCAGACGACTGTTGATCCTAAGGTTAAAATAAGGATCGTTTGATGTTCCGCACGGCTTGGCGGAGACGGTGTTCATTCTCAACTAAAGAGATGCGCACATATCCTTCGCCCTGGTCGCCAAAACCAATACCCGGAGCGACGGCTACTTCGGCTTCTTCCATGAGTTTGAGGGCAAAGTTCATGGACCCCAGATGACGGTGTTTTTCGGGAATAGCTGCCCAAACAAACATGGAAGCCTTGGGGGGGGTGACGGGCCAGCCAATGCGGTTGAGACCTTCAATCAGGGTGTCGCGCCTGCTTTGATACATGGCCGTTGATTGGCGAACACAATCTTGTGGGCCATCTAAGGCTGCAATGGCTGCCACTTGAATGGGTGTGAAGACACCGTAGTCGTAGTAGTTCTTGATAATGGATAGGGCTTTGATCACATCGGGGTTGCCCAAACAAAACCCGACTCGCCACCCGGCCATGTTGTATGATTTGGACATGGTATAAAACTCAACGCCAATTTCTTTGGCCCCTTTGACTTGGAGCAGGCTGGGCACTTTGAAGCCATCATACGCAATGTCGGAATAAGCCATGTCGTGGACAATGATGATCTCTTGGCGTCGCCCAAAGTCCACGAGCTCTTCAAAGAACGAAATGTCAACTGTAGCCGTTGTGGGGTTGTGCGGAAAGTTGAAGATCATCACTTTGGGTTTGGGCCAAATCTCGCGTGACAGCATTTGCAGATCGGGTATAAAATCCTTGTCTGGGCGCAAGGGCAAACTGAGAACGTTGCCATTGGCAATGGTGACACCATACATATGAAGTGGATAAGCTGGATTGGGCACAATGGCCAAATCGCCAGGATCAAGGAGTGCCAAGCAAATATGTGCCAAACCTTCTTTGGAACCGATGGTGACAATGGCTTCTGTGTCGGGATCTAAGTCGACATCAAATTTTCGTTTATAATGCCTACAGATCGCACGCCGAAGGCCAGGAATGCCTGCCGATGGGGCATATCCGTGGCTGTTGGGGTCGCGGGCTACTTCGACCAATTTGTCTACGATGTGCTGCGGGGTGGGTTGGTCGGGATTGCCCATGCCGAGATCTATGATGTCGACCCCTTTGCGGCGCAATTCCATTTTGCGTGCATTGACTTGGTGAAAGACATAGGGTGGGAGACGGTCTACACGGCGGGAATTAATTTGCATTTTTTTCTCATTTGGTAAAGGGTCAATCTAAACGGTTTTTTTTTCGATGGTTAACAAACCGTCGCGCATGAGTTTAAAGGTGAAACTGTCGACCAAAGCAAGCCAACTGGCTTCAATGATATTTTCCGATACGCCCACAGTACTCCAGGTGCGTTTGCGGTCCGAAGATTCGATGAGTACGCGCACTTTTGCAGCTGTGCCGGTTGCGCTGGAAAGCACGCGTACTTTATAATCTTCGAGGTGTACGCCCTTGAGGGATGGATAAACTTGCTCTAATGCTTGGCGAAGGGCAGCATCTAATGCATTTACTGGGCCTGCACCGTCGCCTGCCGTGTGAAAGGTTTTTCCATCGATCTTAATTTTGACCACGGCCTCAACTTCGCTACTGCGTGTTGATCTGTGATTAAATGTGCGATAGTTGATGAGTTCAAATGGGGGGCGAATGGTGCCCAAAGTAAGGCGTGCTAAGATTTCAAATGATGCTTCCGCAGATTCAAAGACGTGGCCTTCGTGCTCAAGCTCTTTGATCTTTTGCAATAGTTTCTGAGCGGTTGGGTGGCGTTTGTCTAAGCCGGGTATCAGATGATCCAGTTTGGCGACCATGGTTGCCCCGCCCGATTGTTCTGAGAGTAAGAACCGGCGTTGGTTGCCTACAGCGGTTGCATCACAGTGTTCGTAGGTTGCTGGCTGTTTGAGCATAGCATCAATATGAACACCGCCTTTGTGCGCAAACGCACTTTCACCCACATAGGCTTGGCGATGGTCGTGATAGACATTGGCCACTTCGCTGACGAAGCGGGAGACTTCCATCAATTTGACCAAATTTTCGGCACCAATGGCTTTTTTTTCAAGTTTTAATTCGATATTGGGGATAACCGAGCATAAGTTTGCATTGCCGCACCGTTCGCCATACCCGTTAAAAGTGCCTTGTACTTGGATTGCGCCCAATTCGATGGCGATGATGCTGTTGGCCACTGCCATACCCGCGTCATTGTGTGTGTGAATGCCCAAGGGCACTTCGAGCTTGGGTTGAATGGCTGTGATGATGTCACGAACTTCTGTGGGAAGTGTGCCGCCATTGGTGTCGCATAAGACGAGGATTTCTGCGCCGCCTTCTTGGGCCGCAAAGAGCGTATTTAACGCATAGTTTGCATCGGCTTTATACCCATCAAAAAAGTGCTCTGCATCATAAACGACTTCACGGCTATTTTCTTTTAACCAGGCACAAGAGTCTTGAATGATTTGCAGATTTTCATCTAAAGTGATTCTCAATGCATCCGTGACGTGCAGGGTCCAAGTTTTACCAAAAATACAGGTGACTTTGGTGCCTGCTTTGAGCAGCGTGGATAATGTGGCATCATCTTCTGGAGGATTGTTGGCTCTTCTGGTGCTGCCAAAGGCGGAGATTTTGGCGTTCTTAAATTCTATATCCAAAACACGTTTGAAGAATTCGAGGTCTTTGGGATTGGTTGGATTTGGCCAGCCACCTTCGATATAGTGTACACCCAGATCATCAAGCTTTTGGGCTATTAAGACTTTGTCTTCAACCGAAAATGAGATGCCCTCGGCTTGGGCACCGTCTCGAAGTGTGGAGTCGTATATTTGTATAAGATCAGCCATGGTCGTTTTCCTTTGGTTTGGGATTTTCGTGTTGAGAACCGTGAGGTGCTGTACTTGCCAAATCATTTTTTAGCAAGGGGTTGAGAATTGTGGACACCAAACGTTTTGACACAAGACTTCTAATTGCCCAAACCAATAACCACCGGGCGGAGATAACCGCCCGGATGATGGCTCCTGTCTGTGTAATATTTTGTTTGCATAAGTTTTAGATCTAAAAAAAGCCTGCAAAAGCAGGCCTAAGTTTTAAAAGCCTGATACATAGGGTAATTTTTCTGCGATCCCTTTTGCCGCCTCTTGGCCTTCGAGCAACATGCCTGTGGCATCCCAAGCGCCTTCAATCAGCTGGAGGCGGTTGCCATCGGGGATTTTTAAATCGATTTCGAGGTCGCCGCAGGTGAGTTTGCGGGTCTTGAGGTCTACACTGAGCTCTTGTTGCGGGTTTTGTGTGACCGCGTCTTGGATTTTGGTGATATCAGCGGCAGAGGCCGTGAGACATGGCACGCCCATGGCCGTACAGTTGCCTTGAAATATTTCGGCAAAAGACTCTCCCACAAGGGCTTGGATACCCCAGCGTTGTAATGCTTGGGGGGCGTGTTCCCGAGATGATCCACAGCCAAAGTTGCCATTGGCAATCAAAACTCTTGCACCCTGAAATTCGGCTTTGTCAAATGGATGGTCGGGGTTCGATTTGCGATCGTCTTCGAACGCGTATTCGCCCAAACCTTCAAAAGTAATGGCGCGTAGATATCGTGCTGGAATAATGCGATCGGTATCAATGTCGTTGCCACGAATAGGAATTGCGCGGCCTTCAACAGATTGAACCATGGATACGATTTCACTCATAGTTTAGCCTTTCAATTCAACAATGTGCGGACGTCGGAAACTTCACCGGCAAGTGCTGCTGCTGCGACCATAGCAGGACTCATCAATAACGTGCGGCCCGTGGGGCTGCCTTGGCGGCCTTTGAAGTTGCGGTTGCTTGATGACGCACATACTTCATTGCCTTGCAACTTGTCGGGGTTCATGGCCAAGCACATGGAGCAACCTGCCCCTCGCCATTCAAAACCAGCCTCTATGAATATTTCGTGTAGCCCTTCAGCCTCGGCGGCTCTCAGCACAGCTTTTGAACCGGGAACGACGAGCGCTTTGACGTGGGCTGATACTTTGTGGCCTTTGACAATTTTTGCGGCTTCGCGTAAGTCGGAGATGCGACCATTGGTACACGAACCGATAAATGCAACATTGATGGGCATGCCCGCTATAGGGGCATTGGGTTTCAAACCCATATATTCGTAGGCTTCTGCTGCTAGGTGTCGTTCATCATCGGGTAAATCTGTGAGAGCGGGAATCTTTTCGGTCACATAAACGGCCTGGCTGGGTGTAATGCCCCAAGTAATGGTGGGTTCTAAGGCGGCACCGTCGAGTTCATATACGTCATCGTAATCGGCGTCGCTGTCTGATGCCATAGATTTCCACCATTCAACGGCGCGGTCAAAGGCTTCACCCTGTGGGGCTTCTGGACGGCCTTTGAGGTAGTCATAGGTTGTTTGATCTGGGTTGATATACCCAGCACGTGCACCCCCTTCAATGGCCATGTTACAAATGGACATGCGCTCTTCCATGTTCATCGCTTCGAGGGTTTCGCCTGCAAATTCATAGGCGTATCCGACACCGCCCTTGACACCCAGGTTCCGAATGATGTTGAGAATCACATCTTTGGCATATACACCTTTTTGCAATTTGCCCGAAACGTCAATGCGGCGCACCTTTAGTGGATCCATGGCCAAACATTGGGTGGCCATTACATCACGCACCTGAGAGGTGCCAATGCCAAAGGCGATGGCACCAAATGCTCCGTGTGTTGAGGTGTGGCTGTCGCCACAGGCAATGGTCATACCGGGTTGGGTAAGGCCAAGTTCTGGGCCGATGATGTGTACGATGCCTTGGCGGTCGTCATCGAGATCAAAGAGTGTAACCCCAAATTCTTTCGCATTTTGTTCAATGGCAGTCATCATTTTTTCAGCCAAATCATCGGCAAAAGGGCGGCCCACTGTGTGGGTGGGCACAATGTGATCGACTGTGGCAAAAGTAAGTTTTGGATAGGCGACTTTGAGGTTGCGCTCCCTGAGCATTTGGAATGCCTGTGGACTGGTCACTTCGTGAATGAGGTGTAGACCAATGAACAGTTGGGTTTGCCCAGAGGGTAGGGTGCGCACAGCGTGCGTGTCCCAAACTTTATGAAATAAGCTTTTTCCCATGATCGCTTTCAATCCTCTCTGTGGGTGCTAATTATACCGTTGATTCGGGTTCTTGAATGTTTTGCTGAATCGCCAAGCGGTTGAGTGCATCTAAAAAGGCTTTTGCACTGGCTTCAATGACATCTGTAGAAACGCCCCGTCCCTTGGCTTGGTTTTGCTCATCAGTTAAAGTAACTGTGACTTCCCCCAAAGCTTCGGCGCCGCTTGTAATGGCGCGAATGCCGTATTCTCTGACTTTGACATCAGATTTCACTGCCGTTTTAATGGCTTGGTAGGTGGCATCAACGGGGCCGTCTCCCCACGCTGATTCTTGCACGGTTGTGTCCCCATCAATTTTGAGGCGTACCGTAGCTGAAGGCACGGTGCTGGTGCCGCTGACGGTATGTAGATATTCCAATTCATATCGAACGGGAATGTCGCGGATTTCGTCTCCAACAATGGCCATCAGATCGTCGTCGAAGACTTCCTTCTTCTTGTCGGCTACTTTGACAAACCGTTCGTAGGCCTGGTTGATCTCTTCTGGGCTGAGTTTGTATCCGAGCTCTTCGAGGCGATGGCGCAAGGCATGGCGGCCAGAACGGGCTGTGAGCACAATGCTTGACTCGGACCATCCGACAGATTTTGGATCCATGATTTCGAAATTTTCACGGTCTTTGAGCACGCCGTCTTGGTGAATGCCCGAACTGTGTGCAAAAGCATTGGCACCCACAATGGGCTTGTTGGGCGGCACGACAATGCCCATTAGGCGACTGACCAAACGACTGGTCGCTACAATCTCGGTGGCTTTGATGTGGGTATGCAAACCAAAGTAGTCGCTGCGGGTGATGAGGGCCATGACCACTTCTTCAAGAGACGTATTGCCGGCACGTTCCCCCAGGCCATTCATTGTGCATTCAACTTGGCGTGCACCATTGGTGAGTGCGGCAAGCGCATTGATGGTGGCCATGCCCAAATCGTCGTGACAATGTACACTGAGCACGGCTTGGCTCATATTGGGTACTTTTTTGCAGATATTGTGGATGAGGCTGCCAAATTGATCGGGCACCGCATACCCAACGGTATCGGGTATGTTGATGGTGGTCGCACCCGCGGCAATGGTGGCTTCAATGATTTCGTAAAGGTAATTAGGTTCTGTTCGAGCGGCGTCCATGGGTGAAAATTCGACATCATCGCAATGTGATTTGGCTCGTTCTACGGCATCTACAGCCATCTGTTGCACATCGGCTGGTGATTTGCCCACCATCGATATATGATGGGGCGAGGTGCCAATAAAGGTATGGATGCGAGGTTTGGGTGCATCTTTAAGTGCTTCGCCTGCGCGGTCGATGTCTTTCATAATTGCACGAGACAAACCACAGACAATGGGGCCTTCGACTTCTTGCCCTATTCGCCGAACTGCGGTGAAGTCTTGTTCTGAAGAGATAGGAAAGCCTGCCTCAATGACATCTACATTAAGTTTGGCGAGCTGATGTGCAATTTCGATTTTCTCACGCACTGTGAGGGATGCACCCGGGGTCTGCTCGGCATCACGCAGGGTGGTGTCGAAGATAGTCACGCGATTTTTGGGATCTACATTGGCCATATTCAGTCTGTTCCTCGGTTCACGACAACTGGCGATTTGTTATTTGGGAATAGAGTCACGAAGCAGAGCAACGGTGCCGGTGCGTGCGATCTCTTCAATGCCGTAAGTATTTAACATGCCTATGATGGCCTGCACCTTATCATGGCGTCCGGTGACCTCTATGGTCAGTGACTGGGCGCTTACATCGACAATGTTTGCCCGAAAAACTTCGGCAATTTGGATGATTTCTGTTCGGGTGGTGGTGGTGGCTTTGACTTTTATGAGGGTCAGCTCTCGCTCGATAAAGGTGCCTTGGGTGATATCAATAACCCGAATGACATCAATAATCCGGTTGAGTTGTTTCACTACCTGTTCGAGGACGCTGTCATCACCGCGCACGACAATGGTCATACGTGAGATGTCGGGATCTTCGGTTTCGCCAACCGATAAGCTGTCGATGTTGAAACCTCGACTGGAGAACAAACCTGCGACCCGGCACAAAACACCAAAATGGTTTTCAACAAGGGCTGAGATTGTGTGTTTTTGAGGCATTGTTAATTTCCTTCAGGCGTAAAAATATCGGTAACCTAGTGTGTTTAAACACAGGTTCTATCCGCATTTTGAAAGTGTGGGTGTGTTGGACGAGCCTGTTATTGGGCTAGAATCGAAATCGCCGCAATAAGACTCGCGAGCATGGGAAGGGTTATGAGGATTGTAGGGGCATAGGCCCAAGGGGCAATGTGAGGCTGCCGGATAATTTGGGAGGTTGTTTGTTTCATAGGTCGTAAGCTCAATGAAAATAGAAAGATGTTTGTATAATATATAGGCCAGTAAATTACATAAGGTATCGGTTTTCTGTCAAGTGAAAATTACTTTTGACCCATTGGCGCTACGTGTGTATTGGCAACAGAGATTGGGTTTTGGAAAACGCAGTGTCCGTTTCTTCGTGTTTCGAACTTAATGGTTGTTAAACTTGACATTACAGAATTAGGATGTTACATTTCCGTGCACCATAAAGGTTGGTGGATGAGATATATCTGAGATGTTTTCCATCGGGTTTTTTGGTGACGCTTGTTGTGATGCGATTTGCGTTGTCTTACAAGAGACGTGACCCATAGGGTTTTGGCCAAAGGACAAACGACATGACACCTTTTGATGTTTCTCAAATATCGAATGTTGGATATATAGAGCAACTCTATGCCCAATATCAAGCCGACCCAGCCTCTGTAGACGATGGATGGCGGGCATTTTTTGCGGGATTTGACTTGGGTGCAGATGGTGAGGTGCGCCCAGCCGCGGGGTCAGTTTCGACATCTGATCCATCGGAAGACCGGGGTGCCATTTCATTGGTAAATGCCTATCGCACGTGGGGCCACATGATTGCCAATTTGGCCCCTATGAGCTATACGCGCCCGCCCCACCCCTCGCTCGATTTGGGGGAATACGGTTTTTCGGATGATGATTTGGATCGGCACGTGGGGACGGGTGGGTTTTTAGGGCAAACGGATGGTACGCTGCGCGATCTATTAGATAAGCTGCGCCAGACCTATTGTGAGGCTATTGGTGTGGAATATTCAGATATACCGTTTAAAGGCCAGCGCGAGTGGTTAGAGCGCCAGATGGAACCGACTTTAAATCGGCCCAAGTTTACGGGCGAACAGCGTAAGACCATTTTGTTCCAACTCCTTGAAGCAGAAGAATTCGAACAATTTTTACATACCAAATATATCGGTTATAAAAGGTTCTCTGTTGAGGGTGCCGACAGTCTCATTCCCATGTTGCACGCGCTTATTGAAACGGGGGGGGCATTAGATGTAGAAGAAATGGTGTTGGGTATGCCCCACCGTGGTCGATTGAATGTGTTGGCCCATGTGATGAGGAAACCCTATGACCTGATGTTGGCTGAGTTTGAAGGGTTGCAGGTCGATCGCAGTGAGGGGTCAGGAGATGTTAAATATCATATGGGTTTTGCTCATGATTATGTGACACGAGACGATAAGAAGGTGCACCTGGGACTCACGCCCAACCCCAGCCACTTGGAGTTGGTCAACCCCGTTATCGAAGGCATTGTGTATACCAAACAGGAAATGCGCCAAGATATTCAACACCACCACGTGGTACCTTTGTTGATGCACGGCGATGCGTCATTTGCGGGGCAAGGTATTGTGCCAGAGACGATTTGCCTCTCTCACTTAGAGGGATATGACAATGGCGGTACCATCCATATTATTGTAAATAATCAGATTGGATTTACTGCCCTGCCGCGTGAGTCGCGGTTTACTTCTTATCCGACAGATGTGGCAAAGATTGTAAAAATGCCCGTTTTTCATGTGAACGGAGATGACCCAGAAGCGGTTGTTCACACAGCGCGTATGGCAATGGCTTATCGGCAAGCAGTGAAGAATGATGTGCTCATTGATATGTGGTGCTATCGTCGCTATGGGCACAATGAGTCTGATGATCCTGTGTTCACGCAACCCGTGCAATATGCCGAAATAGCAAAACATCCAACGGTAGCCACCTTGTATGCCCAACGTTTGATTAACGAAAATGTGTTGGGGCAAGCTGATGTTGATGAGATGAAAAAGAGCATTCGGAATCTCTTGGAAACTGGGCAAGCTGAAGCCAAGCAAAAAGGGGCACCCGCTTCGGTGGTGCCATTTGCAGGCATGTGGCAGGGCTTAGGTAAGGCTGGTAGCGATCGTTCGGCCAAGACGGCAATTTCAAAGAAAAAACTCCTTGAGGTCGCACAAAAAGCAACGACGGTTCCCGATGGTTTTAATATTTATCGCAAGATGCAGCGCCTATTGGACAACCGGATGGATATGGTCAACGGAAAGGTGCCGATCGATTGGGGCTGTGCAGAGATGTTGGCATTTGGCAGTTTGGTGATTGAAGGCATTGATGTGCGCCTTGCCGGGCAAGATGCGCAACGGGGTACCTTTAGTCACCGGCATTCGGTGTGGCACGATGTCAAAAATGGTCAGCTCCATGTGCCGCTTGCCCATTTGTCGGAGGATCAAGGGATCTTTACCGCCATTAATACGATGTTGTCTGAGTTGGCTGTTTTGGGATTTGAGTATGGGGTGAGTTATGCCAACCCGCATAAACTTACGATTTGGGAGGCCCAATTTGGCGATTTCGCCAATGGTGCTCAAGCCATTATGGATCAATTTATCTCCAGCTCTGAAGCCAAATGGCAAAAGATGAGTGGCTTGGTGATGCTGTTGCCGCATGGTTTTGAAGGCCAGGGCCCCGAGCATTCCAGTGCGCGATTAGAGCGGTATCAGGCGTTGTGCGCAGAAGACAATATGCAGGTGGGTTGCCCAACAACCCCTGCTCAATATTTTCATTTGTTGCGCAGGCAGATGTTGCGACCGTTTCGCAAGCCCCTGGTTTTGATGATGCCCAAGAGTTTGTTGCGACACAAAGATTCAACATCGACTGTAGACGACCTCACAAAAGG
>Ga0115002_10008881_pt1 | contig 11069 bp, 10 predicted proteins | sample ArcticOcean_MG_C_8_FD_89576 | JGI IMG/M metagenome (GOLD analysis project Ga0115002, IMG submission 89576) | Marine microbial communities from western Arctic Ocean - ArcticOcean_MG_CB11_86 | ecosystem: Environmental > Aquatic > Marine > Oceanic | place: Arctic Ocean: Canada Basin | collected... | reverse complement strand
CGTGATCGCATCCGTGCGTATGGCCATGCCAAAACACCGGAACGTGCGCTTGAACTAAAGGCACAGGGTCTCACCGGCATTAAGACCGGAGGCGTTCACCGCGTAGCCGATCAGGTCGAAGCAATTCGCAAGGCGGTGGGTGACGACATCGACATCATGGTCGATGCACACGGCCCTCCCTGGCACACGGCCAAAGATGCCATCATCGTCGGAAAATCTCTCGAACAGTTCAATCTTCTTTTCTACGAAGACCCAGTGCCACCCGACAACGTTGACGCGCTTCGACGCGTGCAAGACAACGTCGATATCCCAATCGCTGCAGGTGAACGGCATTCTCATATCTGGGGGGTACGTCGCCTGATCGAAGAAGAAATCGTCGATGTCATCCAGCCCGATACCGGTCGCATCGGTGGGATAACTCAGATGATGAAGATAGCTGCGATGGCGGAAGCGCACTACATATCTGTCGCTCCGCATTCTGGCTCGTTGGGTCCGATCGCCGAGTACGCTGCGATTCACATTCTGGCTGCGATTCCGAATGCGCTCATTCTTGAACGCGTCCACGACGACGTGCCCGTTCGATATGAACTGACAGTGCCTCACATCGAAACTATCGACGGCTACATTGAGGTTCCGAACAGGCCGGGATTGGGAGTAGATATCGATGAAGATATCGTGGCTGCCAACCCATCAAGCGGCAACACGACAACTGCCGGTAAAGAAGGCGATGGCCAGTACGAGCCGGGGACCTACAACGAACACGTGTATGTGCAGACTCGATACAGCAGGCAAAAGAATCTTCGAGCGCCGAACTCGTAGAACTGAACCGTATTCCTGAAAAACGACTCCCCAGTTTACGAATTTGCTCATCACTCAAAGGAACTAAAAATGTATCTAGGCACGCAGGGACAGCCCACCGACGATGATGAACTTAACGTTCTAAGCCAGTTGGGTGTAAACCACATTTCTTCAGATCCTCCCGGGGATTGGACGACTTGGGATCGAAACGCGTTTGCGACACATCAGGAGCGGCTGGCGAAATTCGGTATTACGCTCGATATGACGCTGATGCCGCTCGGCTCGCGTTCAGCGTTCGAGAACGACTCCGGCAACGTGTTTCTGGGGCCGAGCAAAGAGCGTGACGAAGAGATCGACCAGCTGTGCCATTTGATCGAAGAAGCAGGTGCAGTTGGAATTCGAGCGTTGCGCTACAACATAACTATTCTGGGTCACATGCGAACCGAGCCCACGTACGGCAGGGGTGGCGCACAGCTCTCGTCGTTCGACTATTCGAAGCTTGATCAATCGCTTGGAGAGTTCGAGGGCGGAGCCGCCGACGCCGACGAAATGTGGGAACGCATCGACTACTTTCTTGGGCGAGTAGTACCTGTCGCAGAATCAAACAAAGTGCAGCTAGCTTGTCACCCGATGGACCCCGGAATTGGCGATCGCGAATACCGAGGTGTCGCAAGAGTCATGGGCACAGTCGACGGGCTGAAGAAGTTCATATCGATGCATGAAAGCCGGTATCACGGCCTGAATTTCTGTCAGGGCACAGTATCGGAAATGCTTGAGAATCCGGGAGAAGAAATCTTCGACGTTATCCGGTATTTCGGAGAGCGAAACAAGATATTCAACGTCCACTTCAGGAACATAAAAGGCGGGTTCCTAGATTTTGTAGAGGTATTTCCTGATGAAGGAGATATCGACATGCTCAAGGCGATTCAGGTTTACAAAGAAATCGACTACAAATACATGCTGATGCCGGATCACGTACCGGGACTCGCAGGCGACAACGCAAGGCGAGTGGGCTTTGCCTACTGCTACGGATACATCAATGCAGCACTTCAGACTGTCAGTGGATGACCATTAATTCAGGTTCTTAGTGCGAATCTAAAACCGGCGTGAAGGACAACTCCCCTGGCGTTCATCATTCGGATGATCGCCAAAGGAGTTGTCGGTCGTGTTCATCTGCTTCGAGCCTGATCGCTAGTCGTAGACCACTCGATCCACCTTGTTCTTCTCGATGAAGTCCCAGTCGATCTCCACGCCGATACCGGGCTTGTCGGTAACAGTTACATTGCCGCCCGAATCTATGGCATCGAGATCATCGGAGTAGCCATCGAGGAAGTACGGCCCGTGAACGAAGTTCTCGCAACTGGGGTGTACAAGTCCAAGCTCGTAGTAGTTCGAATTACGTGTCGCTGCCATGCACTGTCTTCGAACAGCACCCGGACCGTGCGGCTCGACGTCGAGCCCGAACCCTTCGGCAGCGTGAGCGATCTTCATAGTTCCCGTAACGCCACCATCGTAGTCCTGATCGATTCGCACAAAGTCTGTGCCGTCGGCCACGATGAAGTCGACGTGTTGCTCAAGACCCCGCTGGTGCTCCAATTGGAGCAGGGGAGTCTTCAAAATTTGACGTAGTTTGCGGTGGGCAAACGCCGAAACTCCGCCGTCCGCCATTGGGTCTTCGTACCAGTAGTATCCCCACGCGTCGCAGGCCTGACCGACCTTGATGGCATCCCCAAATGTCTTGTAGGCGCAGAACGGATCGAGCATCAGGTCCATTTTGCCAGCCATGCGTTTACCGACCTCTTCGACGAGAGCGATCTGCTGTTTGAGCGGCGCGTCCTGCCAGGGGTGAATCTTGAACGCCTTGTAGCCCATGCTGAAGCACTGCTCAGCGAAATCGGCATACGCTTCGGGGCTACTTAGACCGCCCTTTTTCTGGTGATCTCCAACGTAGGTCGATGCATATGCAGGTAACTTCGTTCGCTGCTCGCCGAGAAGTTGGTAAATCGGCATATCGAACAGCTTGCCTGCGATATCCCACAGCGCCATATCGACCTGCGACATGCCCATCCGAGCGTGCTGCCGTAGCGCCTGCTTGGCGTCGTTGTAGATCGCTTCCCTTGCCAGAGCACTTCGACCTATTACGGCCCGAATGAACATCGGAAGCGCCGAATACTCCGTCTTCGATCCACCGATGTACTCCCCTGTAATGCCAACATCCGTAAATATACGAATAGCGATTTTGGAGCTGGTCAGCGTGGAACCCGGTTCGTATATCGGGATGCTTATCGTCCCCTCCGAGCCGATGTCTTTCAGCTCGTGAGTGAACTCGGTAACTTCGACTTTCGTAACGATCGGCGCTTTCATTATTCACTCCTGTGATCCAATGTGAAGCGCACGTCGCAAGCTCACCGCAAGCCCATCGCAAGACGGAAGACGCTTCTCTGCGTGAACCTTAGTCGTGCCCCACAAAGTTGTGATCCGAGAGGTACATTGTCACCTCATCAATCCACTGGAACTACGTGTCCATTCCCGGCTGCGGCACTGGGTCAGAATTACTAAAGAGCTTCAAATGCGAATCACCCAAACGGAACCTCAGGATTGCGAGACGACGAAGCAATGAGCGACCCACTCGCTGATGTGCTGATAATTGGTGGAGGCGTCATCGGGTGCCTGACTGCATATCGACTCGCCAAATCTGGAATCAAGGTCACCGTTGTCGAAACAGACGGCGTGGCGAGCGGTGCATCTGGCACGTCTGGGGGATGGCTCACCCCGTACTCGCACAAGAAGGATCCGTCGATGCTGGCGTTGTCTCCGAAAACACTTGAGCTTCACAAAGAATTAGCCAACACACTTCCCGAAGAAACGGGCATCGATCACGGCTTCGAAGAGACTCCGTACATGCGGTGCGCCCTTACGGAAGATGGCGCACGCGAACTACGGAGCTGGCAGGCCGATCGGGCGAGTGAAGGCGTCGATATGGAGTGGCTATCGCCATCGGACGCACGTGCCATGAATCCGTGGCTGTCGGCTGAGATCGTTGGGGCGTTGCTATCGAGAAACGAACCCACGCTCGATTCTTATCGATTAACACTTTCAGCGCTTCAAGCTGCGGAAAAATATGGAGCGACCGTTGTGTCAGGCCGGGTAACGGGTCTCGCTACCGACGGTGCACAGGACCGGGTTTCAGGTGTGAAGTTGGAAGATGGATCAACCGTCGGTGCTGGTGCCGTGCTTCTCTCGATGGGACCCTGGACCAGTGCTGCAGCCGATTGGATAGGGTCGCCACTTCCGATCACCCCGCAGCGTGGACAGATGGTCTATCTTGCCCCGCCGGACGATGCTGAGGGACCAGATGTCACGACCGGACTTTCTGCGCCCGAGATTCCCGGATCACTGATCAGGAAGCGTCTCACGGATACGACAGTAGGCGCCACCAAAGAGGACGTGGGCTTCGATCGCAGCACAACCACTGAGGCCAGAGACACGTTGCTCACCCAGATGGCAAAGCTATCGGATCGTGTACTCTCTGCTCGAATTTCCGGTCAGACAGCCTGTCTAAGACCAATCACGCCAGACGGAAAACCGTACGTCGGAAAAGCACCGAACTGGCAGAACGTATACGTTGCTGCGGGTCACGCGTCTGAAGGTATCCACTACGCTCCGGTCACAGCGCTCGCAATGTCAGGACTAATAACCAACTCAGATTCGACTGTCGATATTTCGGCATTAAATCCCAACCGCACGATCGATATCTAAGCAACTAACAAGGAGACCTCAGAATGACCGACCACCCGCATCCAACTCGCACCGATATCGACTCTTATCTGAAGGACCGAAATAATTGGGGTCGCTGGGGCGACAAGGGCGCAGCGGGTGCGATGAACCTGATCGACGATGCCAAGCGCATCAAAGCCGCATCGCTCGTGAAGACCGGGCGAAGTGTTTCGCTGAGTCGACCGTTCCCGGTCGAGCCGTCAGCGGAGAATCCACGACCTGCAGTACAGCACCTGATGAAGGGCGATCGACCGCACGGCGGAGGCGCTGCCACCGACTACTACGGCATCGCCTATCACGGCACCTCCACCACCCATATCGATGCGTTGTGCCACGTGTGGGACGAGAACGGCGGATGGGACGGCAAGCAACCCGAGGACAACATACTTTTCAGCGGTGTTCAGTACGGCACTGTCGATGAATGGTCGGACGGTATTCTGACCCGTGGTGTGCTTCTGGATGTTCCGAAACACCGGGGCGGTCAGCATGTGACCCTCGACACTCCAGTGCACGGCTGGGAGCTTGAGGAGATCGCAGCAGAGCAGGGCGTTACGATCGAACCGGGCGACGCCGTTTGTGTCTACAGCGGGCGTGAACAGTTCGCTGCCTCAAACGGTGGCGTGTGGACGCGTGGAGCGGAACGACCCGGTCTGCATGCATCGTGCCTGCCGTTCATCCGCGACAACGATATATCGCTGCTTGTGTGGGACATGATGGATGCCGCGCCAAACGAGTACGACGTGCCATGGCCGGTGCACGGGGCGATATTTGCTTACGGCGTTTCCCTTGTCGACAACTCGTTACTCGAACCACTGGCAAAAGTGTGCGCGGAGGAAGGCCGATACGAGTTCATGTTCTCCCTCAACCCGCTGGTTGTGATTGGCGGAACAGGATCTCCGGCAAACCCGATAGCGGTGTTCTAAATGCCCTAGGCGTTCTAATTGGCGTTTACGTCAACCACGCGACCTTCATCAGAAGATTGCCGAATCGCGTCGATCAGCACGTGGAGTTCGACCGCCGTGTCGAAGTCCGGGTAGTAGCTGTCTTCGCCATGAATACCCTTGCCGAACTGGTCGTACATCTGCCCAACGTTGAACGGTTCTCCCTTGGGAGTCTCCTCGCTCACGTAAGTGTGGCGCGCTGGAATCTCGATCTCGGTGAGATCGTTGGATCCCTGTGCGCCCTCGAGCTTCACCGAACCGACGTTAGTCGATCCTCCGAAGGTCGCTTTGAGCGTGCCATTACGGCCAAATATCTCCATGGTCAGACCGTTGCCTGCCCACGGAATACTGGCGACGTGAACCGATGCGACCGCACCATTTTCGAGAGTGCCGTTGACGAGAATATTGTCGGGCGAGGTGACATCGACCATCGTGTCGGTGTCAGTCTCGTGCCACTGAGGCACCTGCGTCGTGAGCTTCGCTGAGACGCTTGCAAAATCCCCGGCTACGAAACGCAATGCATCGATAGCGTGTCCTGCTGAAATGGTGAGAGTGTTTGCGCCAAGCTCGACCTCTCGCTGCCATGTTCGACCTGAATCTCGGGTCAGTACTCCGCCGCCGATCTGGCGAAGCGAGCAGGAGAGAATCTCTCCCACGTAGCCCGAATCGACCAGCTCTTTCATGTGCAATATCGTCGGGTTGGCGCGGGACTGCAGACCCACGATTGTTCGAACACCCTTCTCGCGCGCCATCGCCGCAAGCTCTTTCGCTTCTTCGGTTGTGCGACCCAGTGGCCACTCGGTGAAGACGTGCTTCCCGGCGTTGATGGCGTCTCGGGTGATATCGAAGTGGGCAGGAACTCGAAGCACGACCGCCACGGCATCGATCTCGGGATGCTCGAGCATCTTGTGATAGTCGTCGAACGCCATACGCGCCCCGTATTGACGAGCCGATTCCTCAGCGGTTTCCATCCGGGTTGTACAAGCGGCAGTAAGTTCGAATTCGCTCGATGCAGGAACTGCAGGAAGGTGAGCCCGGTGAGCCCACCCCACGGTCGGGCTGGCACCAATGATTCCGAGTCGTATTTTGTCCGCCATGATTCACCTTCTCGTCTATCGCAAAATTGCCATTAGCTGTTGCCGTGCACTATACCGCTGTCTTAACTCAAAATTGCGTGACGAGCCGAATTAGTCTGAACACAGCGCTGTTGCCGCGATATTTCCGCATGCTTTGAGTACTGCGGCTTCTTCCGATGAGTCGTTGGTCAGAAGCACGAAAACGACTCCGGAAGCAGGATCGGCCCACGTAACGGTTCCGGTGGCTCCGAAGTGACCAAACGCACCCGCTGGCACCGCCGATCCGTACATCCAGCCACTGCCTGTTCGTTGAATCTTCCAGCCGAACCCCCACCCCTCGCGTAGCCGTGTTGGTTCAGATAAATTCGGCAGCGCGGTGATGTAATTGGTGAGCATCATGCGAACAGTCCCCGGTTCGAACACTTTTTCGCCTGACGATCCCGTTCCGCCATCTAACAGCGTTTGCATCAGGAGAGCAATATCCAGCGTGTTGGTGTGAACTCCGCCCCACGGCGAGCCAATGTCGCGCCAGTACGGACTGTTGTGATTCCAGCTACTTGTGTCTTCTACTTCGCTGCTAAACGCATCACCAGAACGCCACTCCGGATTAGTCATATTCGTTTTCGCAGCAACGGCCCTGTTTTTGTACTCAGAGCGCCACCCGAGATGCGTCGAATCCATGCCTGCGGGCTCGAACACAGCCTTCGCCAGATGGTCACGATAAGAAACACCTAATACTCGTTCTGCGATCTCGGCGAGCATCAGGATTCCTGAGCTCTGGTACTGGACGTCTGTGCCCGGTTGGAACAGCAGTTCCGAACCGCACGCCGCCGTCATGAAATCGCTAAGCGGCGCGTTGCGTCTTCGAAGATCGATGTTTCCTGGAACCATGTCCGATAGGCCGCTGGAGTGTGTGAGGAGATGGCGGAGAGTCACGCCATCTTTGCCGTTAGCTGCGAACTCGGGCACGTAGTCAGACACCGGGTCGTCGGCATCCACCAGTCCACGTTCAATGAGAAGAGCGAACCCGCTGGTGACCATTGGCTTACTGATCGAGGCGACATGAAACACATCGCTCGTATCGACAGACGGGGAGTTCAGGTCGAACTCCCGAGTACCGCCAGCCCAATCGAGCAACAGCTCACCACGCCGCTCAACCCGAACCGCAGCGGCGCTCATAACGCCCGCGTTAATTCTGGCTTCAAGTCGCTCGACAATTAGGTCCTGAAAATCGCTCATGTCTGCTCCGCTGTCGAAATGGTTGATAGGATCGGGCGAACCCTAGCAGTGAGTGCGCATGACCGAAAGTGATTCGATGTCCCCAGCCCCGTTAATTCTCCTACCTCCATCGGAAGGCAAAGCCTCTGGCGGAGAGGGACCGCCACTCGATTACGAGTCGCTATCGTTTGATGAACTGAACGCAACCCGGGCTTTAATGGCGAAATCGTTGGCTCAACTTAGCGGGAAGCCGAGGGTTGCGCAGAAAATCCTTGGTGTTAAAGGTGTTGCCCTGGAAACAGCAAGATCCGATAATGCCGGGCTTGTCGACGCCCCAACCCTGCCTGCGATCGAGCGATATACAGGCGTGATGTACGACGCTATCGACCACAAATCGCTCGGCAAAAACGCCAAAGCGTGTTTTGGCCAGAACACGATCATCATGTCGGGCCTGTTCGGCATCGTTCGCCCGTTCGACATGATTCCGACCTACAAACTGAGAATGGGCGTCAAGATACGCCAGAATAAAACCGGTGCGGCGATATGGAAGCCACTGGTCTCAAAATCCCTGGCAAAGACTGCTGAAAACGGTGTTATCTGGGATCTGCTGCCGAACGAGCACAGCGCAGCGTGGGATCCTTCGCTAGTGGCGTGCGACATTCGATTCACGGTCAAATTTCTTGAGGCAGGGCGGGATGGTCGACTGAAGACCGTGAGCCACTGGTCGAAGGCGCTAAAAGGAGCGCTTGTGCGGCTTATCGTCGAGAATCCCGATGCCGCTGGTTCGGCAGATTCGGCTATGGACTTGTTAACGGAATTTTCGCATCCAGAAGGCTACGAATATCACCCTCAGATGATGGCCGAAGTCGATGGTGCCACCGAAATCGTCTTTCTCAAAGCGGCCTGATTACAGTGTGATCAGTCGACGAACGAACTCCCCGTGCGCAATACGAAGATCATCAAGGATTGATTCTGACCGCCGAATCTGATCTACTGCGGCGCGGCTACACCGCGATGCGGATCACACCTGCCAGTCATACCCAAAGGAAGAATAAATCGTGTCGAAAGTGAATACGGTTCTTGGACCAAGAGATTCATCTGAACTGGGCTTCACGCTGTCCCACGAGCACATCCTGCTGTCGTCGGCAGGAATTCAGGACGTATTTCCTGAGTTCATCCCTCGAGATTTTGCGATAGAAGAGGGCATTCGCAAACTGAGCGAGGCGAAGGCCGAAGGCGTAGACACCATTGTCGATCTATCGACCATGGATCTTGGTAGAGACGTTCGGGTAATCGAGGCGGTCGCCAGAGGTAGCGGAGTGAACGCCATCGTAGCCACCGGAACATGGCGCGACGTCCCTCGGTCGTTCGCCGAATCGACCCCGGAGGACATCGCCCCGCTGTACGTCCGTGAAATCGAAGTCGGTATTCAGGGAACCGGAATAAAAGCGGGTGTGATCAAAATCGCCAATGAACCCGAGGTTAGTGAAACGGGCGAGAAGATCGTTCGGGCCGCAGCGCTAGCCAATAAAGCGACCGGTACACCGATCTATACGCACACGCTGGCGGCTAATCGGGTGGGTGATCGTCAGGTCGAGATATCCGAGGACGAGGGAGTCGATCTCAACCGAGTTTGCATCGGCCACAGCAACGATTCAACAGATATGGGTTACCTCACTGGTCTACTGGACAAGGGTGTCTGGTTGGGCCTCGACCGTTACCCGGGCCAGGGCGTAACGTGGCAGGAGCGGACCGAAGTGCTCCATAAGCTAATTCAAACCGGCTACGGCACCCGCTTGATGCTGAGCCACGACTGGAGCGTAGCGGCGACGATGATGTCGAAGGAGCGCATGGCAGAACGCCCTCTTACAAACCCCGACAACTACCTGTTCATCACTCGTAACGTGCTCCCAATGTTGCTTGAACTGGGTACGTCGCAGGATCAAGTGGACGATCTGATGATTAACAACCCACGGCACTACTGGGAAGGCTAGAGCAGGGGGATGGACGAACGGATCAGCAGTGCGCTGCAGGGTAAAGAAGTCGTGATCGACATCACCACGGCACGGCTCATCACCGATATTGAAGAACGGCGCTCCGTGATGTCTGCTCCCGAAACAGGGTGGTACCGGGAGTTCGTTGATGGCGACATAGATCGCCTCTTGACCGGAAGCCCGATGGTCGAAGTGACGTTCGACAGTTAGTCGAAATCGGCTTATACGTCTTTTAATAACTCCATCGCATTGGTTTCGAGCACGGCCGATGTGATTCTGGGCAAAATCGTCGGAGCGAGATCGTGCGCTGGTGGATGATTTCGACTTGTGAGAGCCACCGGAGCAGCCAGCCTTACAAGCAAGCCATATCGGACATCGTTCCAGAGTGTTTCACGGGAGAGATCAGTAACTCCGAGAGAACGCATTTCCTCAAGATATAAGTCGAGAATTTCCGGAATTCGATGATGCTCCTCGATCCGAAGGCTGTACGCAACGATAACCGCTAGTTCGATTCCTATGGATCCTCGGGCTAAAAGACTCCAATCAAAAAACACTGGTGGTAGGGAGAGATCTTTTGGTAACGACAGATTTTTAGCAGCTACGTCGTAGTGACACAGCGTGCGATTGGACGAAAATCCAGCCCGAATCGAGTCCAACCATTGATTGCCCGATTGGAAATATTTGATGAGATCAGGGTGGACATGCTCTCCGTACTGCTCCATGAATCGACCGAAGTCGTACGCGCCTGATTTGAACAATTTTGCCCCGGCATCGAATACCTCTTCGAAAGTTCGTGCTGTGTCTAAATTGGCAAGTTCATCGGTATTCCACCACTTGGCGTGCATGGCCGCGAGCGCAAGAACGATTCGAGTGAGATCGGCAGTCGGAAGGTAAGTTTCAATCGTTCCAATCGTGCCGCTATCAAGCTTCTCTTGAACGATTAACGTGAGTTGCTTTTCTGAATCGAACTCGGCCACGTAAGTATTGGGTGAGGTAACACCAGCGATCGGTGCAATATCTCTGTAGAAATTTATTTCGGTATGACTCCCTCGAACTGCTTGAGGCGAACCACCGGCATCTCTGAGCTTTGCGATCAAAGACATCTGTACGCCCGCGTTAAGTTCACCATCTATCTGATAGACCGATGCGCTCATCCCATCGAGCGCTGACCTGCCCCCGATAGCGTTACCACTTATTATCTCGGATTCACGACCAGTTGAAGCTTGGGCATGATTGCCTCAGGTGTCGGCGGCCGGTATCCGAGT
>Ga0115002_10008879_pt1 | contig 11070 bp, 9 predicted proteins | sample ArcticOcean_MG_C_8_FD_89576 | JGI IMG/M metagenome (GOLD analysis project Ga0115002, IMG submission 89576) | Marine microbial communities from western Arctic Ocean - ArcticOcean_MG_CB11_86 | ecosystem: Environmental > Aquatic > Marine > Oceanic | place: Arctic Ocean: Canada Basin | collected... | reverse complement strand
TTTTCTGGGCGACCGCGTAGGGCGAACAAGTAACGCAGTGTGCCCCCCGGTGTGGAGAAAATCCCGCGCATAGAACTCAACATTCCGCAGACCCAACATCTTCAGGTCTGCCGACGCCTCGTCGATCTGTCATAGTGAGAGGTCGATTCCCACGAACCGGCTAGCGGGGAGAGACTCGCCCATCGGCAGCAGGTTGCCTCCGCGTCCACACCCCAACTCCAGCACACGGCAATCTTTCGGATCGGGCGGCTGCAGGCCATGGAGGCCGCCACCGTGGCCAGTGTCCGCGGATGCGAAGTGATATGGGCGTTGTTGGTAAAGGGCAATTCTTCGTAATTGGCTGCTGCCGGGGAGGGCATGATGCGTCTTTCGAGCAGGGAGCAGGCTGCGAGTGCCAACACTCCGATCATAAACGGTTACGCGCTGCGAGCAAGTTCGTAGCCAGACCAGAGAATTACCTAAAAAAGTAAGAGAAAAAGGAAAGAAATGTTGCCTTGTCCAATGATCGTTGCATAGCCCTCCCTTCGTCATCATTGCCTAGATAGCCACCTAACGAGTGCAGAGCATCAGGAGCAAAGGCTACAAAACTGACTTTTGCTAGTCGACGGGCAACATCCTTGATGTACGGATTGACACCACGATTCTCATACGTGGGCTACAAATATGTTTTGAATTCGGATCTAGACAAAGCGTGCCGAGCGGCTGAAACTGAACCCAACCACGTTCGGAATTTCCCTGTTGTGCTCTCAACTGAAACGCCCATTTATTATGCGTATTACCTTGCTTAGATTACTGTTGATTTGCTTGCCGACAACGACGCTCCTCGCGCAGGAAACACAAGCTCCTCAGGCGACCGTCCCTGCGGCGGTTGTCGTCACTCCTCTGCCTGAACTTCAAAGTCCCAAGGCTACGCTGCACTCATTCTTGCGAGCGATGCGAGATGAGGAGACCGACCTAGCGAGCTCCTGTCTGGACTTGAGCCGACTTACCAAAGAAGCAGCTGCCACTAGTGGTCCGAATGTTGCCTATCAATTGCACGTGCTGATCAAACGGCTGACTGATCTATCTCTTGAGAACGAGAGGGCCTGGGAGGGGATTCCGGTCGAGAATGAACCGACCGATCCGTTCAGCTTGAATCATATTGCTGGTGCTGACGAAAAAGCAGGCGAGCTAGTCCTTCGACGTACTAACGAAGACGGCAACTGGCGATTCAGCCCAGAAACCTGCGAGAAGGTCGAATTGTTATACAACACGCTCGAACAACTATCGACTCAATCAGAGCCCGCAGACAACATCGAAGAAAAAATCGCCCAGCCGGTCTCCATTCGCATCCGCGAGCTCTTCCCTGTTTTTCTACGCCAGAAGACACTGATCATCCCCGACTATCAGTGGATTTGCCTGTTGGCGCTGATCTTTATTGGCCTGGCCGCCGACGTGGCGATTCGGTGGCTGTTGGCGCTGATCAGTTCGCGGTGGCTGGACAATTATGTCGAGGAGGAAAAGCTGGCCGTTCGAGCGAAAATCTGGCGACCTATCGGTCGGTTGGTGAATGCCACGACCTGGTACGGCGGAACCAAGTTGATCGGCTTACCACCGTCGACTCTCAATATTCTGCTGGTCGTTCTCAAGCTATTCACGATTTACGCAGCGGCTTGGACGGCGTTTGTGATCATCGACGTGGTGGTACAGTATCTTGCTCGCAAAGCAGCAGGCACCGAGACGAAGTTCGACGATCTGATCGTGCCAATGATCTCGAAATCGTTGAAAATCTTGACGGCTTGTATTGCCCTGCTCACTACAGCCCAGACTTTCGAAGTGCCGATTCTCGGCTTGATGGGAGGGCTTGGACTGGGCGGTGCAGCGTTGGCGTTTGCCGCGAAAGATTCGGTTGCCAACTTTTTTGGCTCGATCACCGTGTTGTGCGATCGTCCCTTCGAGGTCGGCGATTGGATTGTCACCGAGGGGGCCGAAGGTACGGTCGAGATGGTCGGATTTCGGAGCACGCGGATTCGCACCTTTTACAACTCACTCATCACGCTACCCAACAGCCACCTCACAACGGCCGCCGTAGACAACATGGGACGCCGCCGTTATCGGCGGATCAAGACGACGCTCGGCGTCCAATACGACACCACACCCAGTCAACTAGAGGCTTTCTGCGAAGGAATACGTGAGTTGATTCGCCGTCATCCCAACACACGGAAAGATTACTTCCACGTTTACTTTAACGATTTCGGGCCCAGTGCACTCAACATCATGCTCTACTGCTTTGTCCAGTGTCCAGATTGGGGCGCCGAACTGCAATCGCGGCACAGTCTGCTTTCGGACATTGTTCGCTTAGCCGATAAGTTGGGTGTGAAGTTCGCCTTCCCCACTCGGACCGTACACATGACCGATGCGGACCAGCAAACATCGCCTCCAAATATCGAATCGCCCCACGAGATCGGCAGACAGCTGGCCAAGGAGATTTACTTGCGACCGGCCACGCAAGATAGAGAAATGAAATAGAGCGATTCACAATCGCGTCTTCTGTCTACCTATAAGCCGTGCTGCCACGCAGCTGGCGACGCGTTTAACATTTCTCAATTCTAAGGGAGTACCCGGCGAAGATAGCAACAAAACTCGCTATTTTTGCCGATAAAGCCTATAAGAATAGGACCATTCCTATCACGGTTCGCCCGCGCTGTGGTAGCCCAGAGCTTACCGGCTGTGATAGAATAGCTAAACTCCTCAGGGCAACCTTGCCGAGAGAACTTGAAGAGAACGGTTGGTGTCAGCCTAAAGAGGGGCCATTCGAAGATCATGAACAAACTTCTGACCACCAGCTGCCTGTGTACTTGCCCGGCCTAGCGCTTTGACCAGTTCTTCAATAGAGAACTGACAAAGCACTCGCGCCGGACCCTCTCGCCCCGCACGCTGCACTCTGCTAGCCGTGCTCGTTTCTCTCCGCATTGAACTGCGATATCAAACACATGTTGCCCCTTGAGGCACTTCAGGAGCATCACCCATGGCTTCGGATTTTCGATTAAAAGACCAATTGCCCGAGCTCACCGTGCGCATCGTGAAGACCTACGATGAATTGGGCACGATCAATCACCTTGACCATTGCCCCTTGCCAAGCTTTGAGGAGATCATCACGGCGGTCAATGATTTGACGGAGATTCTTTTCCCCGGTTACCGCCGCCGCGAAGGCCTGCATCGGGGCAATATCGCTTTTTACGTCGGCGACCTGATTGACCGGCTGCACGATCGCCTTACGACGCAAATCGGGCGTGCCCTACGTCACGAAGCAGGCGCAACAAGCGACTGTGACGACGACCACGATTACGAAGCGCTCGGGCAAGCCAAGACGTTACAATTTCTGGAAAATATGCCTGAATTGCGACAAGTGCTCGCTACCGATGTACAGGCGGCCTTCGACGGCGACCCGGCTTGCAAAAATCTGGATGAAGTTATCTTTTGCTATCCGGGATTCGAAGCGATCACGGTCTACCGCATAGCGCATTTGCTGTACGAGCTGGAGATTCCTTTCATCCCGCGCATGATGTGCGAATATGCTCACCAACGTACGGGGATCGACATCCATCCCGGCGCTACGATTCAGTCTCACTTTTTCATTGACCATGGCACGGGTGTCGTGATCGGCGAAACGTGCGAGATCGGCGAGCATGTGAAGATTTACCAGGGCGTCACGCTGGGGGCACTTAGCTTTCCTACCGATGGTGACGGCCAGTTGGTTCGCGGCCAAAAGCGTCATCCAACGATTGAAGACCGAGTGGTGCTTTACGCCAATGCGACAGTGCTCGGCGGCCGAACGGTGTTGGGGCACGATGCGATAATTGGCTCGAATGTCTGGCTAACGCGAAGTGTCGATCCGCACACAACCGTGGTGCTAGAAAAACCCAAGCTCAAGATGCACAGCGACGAACCCGACGAACTGCGGCCAGAGACGCAGTTTCAGATTTGAGGATTGCAATGCTACTGGGCCCGATCTTTCGCGTAGAACTTGTTGCAGTTGCGCGGCGCCGGCGGTATTTTTTGCTGCGTGTTGTCTATGCGTTTTTGATTCTGTTAGTCCTTTGGGCCACCTGCGAAAGTGTTCAAGTCTTGTCGGCCGGTCGGCAGAGAATGTCGATTCGGCATGCGGCAGATCTTGCGACGCGTTTCTTTTACAGCTTTAGTTGGCTGCAAATGCTGGCGATTCTTGCCGTGGGCCCAGCGATGGCGGTGGGGACGATTGCCACCGAGCGCGAGCGACGCACGATCGAATATCTGTTTACGACCGATCTAGCGAATCACGAAATCATTCTAGGCAAGCTCTGTGCCAGGCTCGCGTTGTTGGGGCAGTTCGTGCTGGTCGGCGTGCCGATCTTGTATATCTTCCGCCTGATGGGCGGTATCCCTGCGAGTTTGCTGTTTACTACGCTGCTGCTTGCCGCGAGCACCTCGCTGCTACTGGCAGCCATTAGCGTTTGCATTTCAGTCTGGTCGCCGCGGGCTCGCGATGCGACCGTCCGGGTTTATCTTGTACTGGCGGCCTTGTTGTTCGTGCCGATGATTTTCTATGGAATGTCGGCATCAGGCATTTTGACGGGTCACCTCTGGCAGACGTTTGGAACCCCTGTCGTTGATTTTTGTCTGGCGATTAACCCCATTTGGACGCTCACCTCAGCCATTGGTAATCAGCTGGCGATCGGCATAGGGCTTGATATGTCCCTAGTGTTTCGGTCGGTCGGTTTCCAGTTACTGGTTTCACTCGCCTCGATCCTTTGGGCCACTTTTGCAGTGCGTCGCGTGCATTTGCGAGACGCGTCGCAAGGTGCCGTAAAAAAAACGGGACGAAGAAGTTTACGGTTCCCACGCTGGCGTCCCCAGCTTGGCAATCAGCCAATGGTTTGGAAAGAGATGTTCGCCGGCACGGCCGCCACGAAGCTTGGCTTTGCGGGCAATGTGGCGGCGGCGCTGATTTTGGTGACTGCAGTGGGTTTGACATTGTATGTATTTATCGAATCGATTAGCCGCAGTTGGGGCAACAGCGGCGACGAATTTTTCGGGTATCTCGCCGGACTGACGGGCACACTGGGTACCGGCATGTTGCTGCTGCTGGCGGCCAGAGCTGCAGGGCTTTTTACGCAAGAAAAGGAACGAGACACCTGGTTGTCGCTGATGGCAACACCACTCACGGGCGGCGAAATCGTGCGGGGCAAGACGTGGGGCAATCTTTATAGCCTGCGCTGGGCGTTTGTCGTTTTGCTAGCGTGTTGGTCGCTTGGTTTCTTCATTGCACCAGACAGTCTCTTAACTATTTTGGCGCTCAGTCTCGTATTTCTGCTTAGCGCTTGGTACGTGACGAATCTCGGGCTGTTTTTTTCACTTCGAAATAAAACGACGTTACGCGCCATGGGAGCTACGCTCGGGACGCTGTTTTTTACCGGCGGGGGCTACCTGTTCTGTTGCTGCATGGTGGTAGCCTCCACTGGAGGCGACGGCGCCGAGATCATGCTGGCCGCCTGTATTCCCTTTTTGATCATGTTTCCAGCGATGAGTTTCGCAGATTCAAGTGCGATGGCCGAGCCCGAACTGGCATTTGCTTTTGGGCTGGGGATGATTGGTTATTTTGTAGTCTCGATCATTCTCGCCCGCTATCTCTCGACGCGATTCGATCGACTCGCCGATCGCGTTGTCACCCAAGGCCGCAGGCCTCTGTAGGGAAGGCCCTCTGTGGTCTTCCGTGCGCCACGGTGGAGCGCGTGTACCCGGGGCTCGGAATGGCACGGAGACCATTCCCTACAGAGCCTTTGGCTCTGCGACTTGACCTTGGGGCATGTATTTGCAAAGGGCGATGCCGCCAAAATAGAGTCCCACAAGTGGCAAGCCCATGAGCAACATGCTTCCTGGGTCGGCAGGTGTAAGAAACATCGAAAGCACGGCAATCACCAAGATGGCGATTCTCCACTGCGACTGATACGACTCGGCCGTAAAAACACCAATCCGCTCTAGAAAGAGCATCACAAGTGGCAATTGAAAACTTACGCCGAATCCCAAGGGCAGTATCAGCACGAAACCCATCCACTCACTGATTTGCGGAGTCGGATTGATGCCCATTTGCGCATTGAACCAGAACAGAAAATCCAAGACGTAGTCGAACACCACGAAAAAGGCCAAGGCAACCCCGGCAAAGAATAAGCCCAAGCTAAGCGGCAGAAAAATATAGATGGTTTTGCGTTCGTGCCGATAGAGTCCGGCAGCGACGAACTCCCAAATAAAGTAAAAAATAAACGGGCTGGTAATCATCACTCCCACGACGAGCGAAGCTTTTACGTACACCATAAAGGGTTCGTGACCGGAAAGGCTAATCAGTTTGAGACGCGGGTCCTGTTCGAGAGGCTGAAAGAGACGAAAATGGATCATTTCGTCGCGAGATGTAGCAAGCGGTGGGGATTCGCCCGCCGCCAGCGTTCGACCGAGCACACGTGCGAGCTCTTGCGGTTCTACATAAAAACTCAGCGGGACCAGTCCCTCGTCGGCCCGCTGCTCCGCCGCGCCTGCCAGGTTGTCTGGGACCGCGTTACCCGCCTGCTTTTTTTCTTGGAGGCGGGCCAGATTCTGCTCTTGGGCTTGCCCTCGATAGAAGGTCTCCAGTGAATCGCGGAGCGGGGTCTGGATGTAATCGACCACCGACCGGCCGATCAAAAGTCCGAACAGCGTGCCAATCAAGAGGGCAATGAGCGACTTAGATAGCGCCGCCCGTAGTTCCTCCAGATGCTCGGAGAAGGACATCTTCGTTTTGCTGAGCCAGTCTTCTTTGTCAGTGTCGGGCATAGAAGTCGTATCGTAGCAACGGATAGGTGCCGGTACAATGTAGTTGCTAAGAGCCTATCCTATTACCGTCTGTAGGGAATCGCCCTCTGTGGCGATTGGCGAGTACGGTACACGGAGGAATGGCGTCCCGGGACACGTTCCCTACAGTTTTGGTTAGACTTCCTACAACTCCGAATAACCATTCAATGAGTAACCTCTGCGATTACCCCCTCCGCTTTAAGCCGGTACTGCGTCGTTACTTGTGGGGAGGCCGCCGGCTGGCGACGATGTTTGGTAAGCCGCTGGGCGAAGGAAACGACTATGCCGAGAGTTGGGAACTTGTCGACCATGGCGAAGATCAAAGCGTAGTGCGGACAGGTGCATTGGCGGGTCTTACGCTGCGGCAGTTGGTCTCTGAACACGCCGCCGAACTTTTAGGCCAGCACGCCGGCTGCCGTCAATTTCCGCTGCTGTTCAAATTTCTCGACTGCAATCGTACGCTGTCGGTTCAGGTGCATCCTACTGACCAGCAAGGCGCAAAGCTCGACCCGCCCGATCTCGGCAAGACGGAGGCCTGGGTAGTACTTGCCGCCGATCCCGGCAGCAAGATTTACGCCGGGTTAAATCCGGGAGTCGGCCAGCAAGATTTACGCAGCGCCCTCGCGGCCGGCACCTGCGAGCAATGCCTCCACTGGTTCGAGCCGAAGGTGGGAGATTGTGTCTTCATCGGGGCCGGCACCGTCCACTCGCTAGGCGCCGGTTTGGTCATCGCCGAAATTCAGCAGGCGAGCGATACGACCTTTCGCCTCTTCGATTGGAATCGCATCGACGCCGAGGGGAACCCCCGGCAACTGCACGTCGAAGAGTCGCTCGAAGTCACCAATTTTTCGCGTGGCCCGATCTCGGTTCAACAACCCCAAGCGACAGTGACGGCTGGACGTGAACGGCTGGTCGATTGCGATAAGTTTGTGCTCGACCGTTGCACATGGGAGAGTTCTCAATCTGTGGGTGGCGATGAAAGATTTCATCTACTCGTCTTATTGGAGGGATCCGCCGACGTATCGGGAATCACCTTCTCAGTGGGCGAAACCTGCTTGCTTCCTGCAGCCGCGGGGGAAATAGAAATCTTGCCGCAGGGTAGGGCAGTGGCGCTGGACATTTACCTGCCGACTACATGAGAGACTCGTAATGCTAGCAATAATTGCACATTTCAAACGTTAGATCAAACAGATCAAACCGCCTACTTGCGCTCTGCTCTAGTGCTAGAACTAGTGAGCATCTACAATTCGCCACGCTGGGCTCGCCTGGCAAATCGACTTGGAGTTGTATTGAAAGCATTGCTTCTTACTGGCTTGTTCACCTGCTGTCTGCTGTTGCCATTTGCAGGGTGCTCGCCAGCCGTGCGCACGCCGCAGCTGTTGCATCCTGGCCCAGCTCCGTTTCAGCGACACAACGCTACTCAATTCGATCCGTATCCTCAAATTGACGTGGGGCCTGAAATCGTCGGGGGTCGTCCCATCGACTTTCAAAAACCGCCCAACGAAGTAGAGCGTGCCCGTCAGTACCGAGATCAGCAGTCGTGGCGCACTGGGCCGCTCTACTGATTGGGTAAGCCGTACCGCTAGAGCAGTTGGCTCTTAGCGGTCAGCTGTCAGCTACATCGATTTAGGCTGACCGCTGACTGCAGCTACTTCACTCCTGTGTTTTTGGGACCCCGTAGGATAGAATGGGGGGGGTTGCAACCTGTCGTCGGTCGCCAGCCATCCCGCGTATCTCCCCCTAAAAATCGAATGCCCCGCAGCCCCCGCAAAAGTATCCCCGGCAATCCGGCTTCTCCAGCGCGGACAAAATCACGTCGGCCCGCCAGCCGACGGCCGGCGCCAGTACTTCCTAGATCACAGGGTTCTCAATCAAAGGGTTCTCAGGCAAAGGGTTCTCAGGCAAAGGGTTCTCAGGCAAAGGGTCCCAATTCACCGCGGCCGAATTCACAGCGTTCCACCTCAGAGGGCAAAACGTCCCATCCCGAGGGAGAGCGGTTGCACAAGGTACTTGCGTCGGCCGGGATTGCCAGCCGGCGAGAATCCGAAGCGATAATCTTGGAGGGCCGCGTCGAAGTCGACGGCCAGACCATGACGGAACTCGGTACGCGCGTAAATCGTCACCAGCAAAACATCTGCGTTGACGGCGAGCCTTTGCCAAGCCCCAAGCTAGCCTACTACGCAATTCATAAACCGGAGGGAGTTGTCTGCACCACAAAGGATCCTTCAGGGCGGCCGCGGCTAACCGATCTATTACCTACTGGGCTGGGGCGATTGTTTAGCGTGGGTCGTCTCGATATGTCGAGCGAAGGATTGATTCTCGTGACCAACGATGGTTGCCTTGCCAACGAACTGACGCACCCGCGTCACGGCGTCGAAAAAACCTACGAAGTCCAAGTTGCCGGGCACATAGATCAGACGGTGTTGATCAAGTTACGAAAAGGTGTGCACTTGGCCGAAGGATTTGCCCGGGTCGTGCATGTCAAAGTGAAGTCGCGGCGCAAGAACGGCACGATCTTAGAAATGGTGCTCGACGAAGGTCGCAATCGCGAAGTGCGCCGTTTGCTGGCGAATGTGGGGCATCGCGTGCAGCGCTTGACTCGCACTGCGATAGGTCCGATCCGTTTGGGCGAGATGCCCGCCGGTGCAGTTCGGCGCCTCACGGCAGAAGAACTCAAAAAACTACGTACCTACGTAAGTGAAGCCGAGAAAAAACCGCGCGGCCAGCAGAAACAACTGGATTCGCCCGACTCGCGGCAAGCGGTGCTCAGCCTCCGCGAACGAAAACGGCAAGCCGCTGCTGGTAAGCGGCGAGTCGCTGCAGGGGGAACACGGGCCGCCGCAGGCGATACCCGGTCCGCTGCAGGCAAACCCAGCGCTGCCGCAGGCAAACCCAGCGCTGCCGCAGGCAAACCCAGCGCCGCCGCAGGCAAACGCAGCGCTAAGCCCAATCGCAAGGGAGACCGGCGTTGAGTTCCCCGGAGCCTTGCCTAGGCGAGAATCCCTTGCGAGCCGCCTGCTATGCCGACCAGGCCTGCCAGACTCAGGTAGTGATCACCGAAAATATTCGCTTGGCCCGCGACACCTACCGCGTCCGATTTGAATGCCCCGAAATGGCCCGGCAGATTAGCCCCGGCCAATTTCTGATGATTCGCCTTACGGATCGGGACGATCCCCTCTTAGCGCGCCCCTTTGCTCTCTACGACACGGTGGTCGATACCACAGGAAATCCCATCGGCATCGACGTCGTCTATTTGGTCGTCGGCAAGATGACCGGCCGCCTGGCTCAATGCCGGTTGGGCGATAAGCTTGATGTCTGGGGACCCCTGGGCAATGGGTTTTCGTCGGAACCGGTCCGGCGCTTGATCATGGTTGCCGGGGGTATTGGCCAAACGCCCTTCTTAGCGCTCGGGCGACAATTCTTGAGAGGTCGAGACTATGGCCGCAACGATGGCCGCAACGATGACCAGCAGCAAAGCAGGCGGGAGCCCGCGTCGAACGTCACCTTGTGCTACGGGGTCCGTACGCAAGATCTCTTAGCCGGTGCGGAGGATTTTCGCGAATGTGGCATCGACTTGCGGATCAGCAGTGACGACGGCAGCGTTGGTCATCACGGCCTGGTAACCGAATTGCTTGAACAAGCACTTGCCGAAGATGCCGAAGGCGACAGACGCATCGCGTGCTGCGGCCCGGAGCCAATGATGGAAGCCGTTGCCGCCGTCGCCCAGCGGCACAACATCCGCTGCGAAGTCTCGCTCGAAACCCCCATGGCCTGCGGCATTGGCATCTGCTTTAGCTGCGTCGTAAAAACCGAACAACCCGATGGCGACTGGGACTACAAACGCACCTGCGTCGATGGCCCCGTGTTTGATGCTGAGAAGAACGTGTGGTAATCGCCTGCGGTGGGCACTGCCCACCCTACTTGGCTTGCAGCGATTTGATCGCTTTAGATAGCCGGCTCTTGGTGCGGGCGGCCTTGTTGGCGTGAATCACGTTCTTCCCGGCGGCCTGGTCGATCTTCTTGATGGCGGCTTGGAAGGTCGTCTTGCTCTCGTCAACATCGCCGGCGGTGATGGCGGTGCGGACCTTGCGGATCAGGCCACGCATTTTGGTTTTCACCGCATTGTTACGAAGTTGGTGAACTTTGTTTTGACGCAAACGTTTCTTCGAACTGTTAGAATTGGGCATCGTCTAGGATCTTCTAGGTTAATTTGGCAGGTTAATTTGGCAG
>Ga0115002_10008876_pt1 | contig 11073 bp, 11 predicted proteins | sample ArcticOcean_MG_C_8_FD_89576 | JGI IMG/M metagenome (GOLD analysis project Ga0115002, IMG submission 89576) | Marine microbial communities from western Arctic Ocean - ArcticOcean_MG_CB11_86 | ecosystem: Environmental > Aquatic > Marine > Oceanic | place: Arctic Ocean: Canada Basin | collected... | reverse complement strand
GAGAGTGTCGTGCTGCGTTTGCTCGACAAATCGCATGGCGTTCTCGCTCTCGGAAACCTCGGCTTTGTTGCCGATATCGCTGCGAAAATTGAAGATGTGCTGGGGCTGAGCAACGGTATAGTGCTGGTCACCGGCCCCACCGGGAGCGGCAAGACGACGACGCTCTACGCCGCGCTGCAACGCTTAAACGACCCGCGGCGAAAAATCGTCACGGCCGAGGATCCGGTCGAGTATGAACTCGCCGGGATCAACCAAATACAGGTGAAGCCACGTATTGGTTTGAGTTTCGCCAACGTATTGCGCGCCATCCTGCGTCAAGACCCGGATGTCATGATGATCGGCGAAATTCGCGACAAAGAAACGGCCGAGATAAGCATTCAAGCGGCACTGACCGGCCACCTCGTGCTATCGACGCTCCACACCAATGATGCGGCCGGGGCGATCACCCGCCTGCTCGATATGGGCGTCGAGAGCTACCTGCTGACCTCAGCGCTCAAGGCTGTGGTGGCCCAACGCCTGGTCCGAAAACTCTGTGTTGCGTGCCGGGCGCTCGAACGGCCTGAGGCGTACGATCTTGCGGTGCTCCAGGGGCTCGGTGTTGAAGGTGAAGCGCCGTTGAAACTCTACAAACCCACCGGTTGTGCCAAATGCGGCGGCACCGGATTTTTGGGCCGCACCGTCATCGCGGAGTTCCTGCCGCTCGACGAAGACGCGCGCGGACTGATCTTGCAGCGTGCCGGCGCCGATGAGATCGCGGCCGCGGCCGCAAAGTGCGGGCTACCGACGCTGCGCCAGGATGGATTCCGCAAGGTGCACGAGGGCATCACCTCGCTCGATGAAGTTCTGCGTGCCAGTCATACTGTCTGATCGTGCCGCAATTTCGCTACAAAGCCACCGATCCCGCCGGTGCCACTACCGAGGGCGTTATAGAGGCGGCCGATCAAGACGCGGTGCTTGAACGCCTGCGGGCCTCTGAACGGCTACCGATCCGGGTCGACGAACTCGCTCAAAATACCGGGCGTTTCGATACCCGGTTGTGGCGCGGAATCGGCGCGGCGTTATCGCGCCCGATCCTCCAGCGACCGCCGCTGTCGCGTCGAACCGTGGCTAATCTCAGTCGTGAGATTGCAACATTGCTGGCAGCTGGCCTGCCGCTTACCCGAGCCCTGTCGGTTGCGGCGAAGGCGGCATCCGCGCCCAAAGTTACGCAGGTCCTGTCGCGGTTGTTAACGCGGGTCCAGTCGGGTGCTGCCTTGTCGTCGGCGATGGCTTCCGAACCGGCAGTTTTTGACGGTTTCTATGTGTCGATGGTCCGTGCTGGCGAGGCTAGCGGCGACTTGGCCGGCGTTCTCGAACGTCTCTACCGCGAGCAATCGCGAATTGAAGACGCCAAGGATGCAATCCGCTCGGCGCTGGCCTATCCGATCATCCTGCTTTTTGTAGCGTGTCTGTCGGTGATTGTTCTGTTGGTTTTTGTCTTGCCGCAATTCGAGGTTCTGTTTCGCGAATCCGGCGCCGATCTACCACTTGTCACGCGTGTCGTCATTGGGCTTGCCGGGTTCTTGCGCACCTTCGGCTGGCTGATCCTCGTGGTCATAGCGCTCGGCTGGATCGCTGTTCGCGTTGGCTTGCGAGATGCGGGGTTTCGTCGGCGCTGGCACCTTGGTCTCCTAAGCACGCCTATCCTGGGCAGTTTGCTAACCCGGATCGAACTGCAACGCTACAGCGCATCGCTGGCGATGCTTCTGCAAGGCGGGGTGCATCTTCCCGAAGCACTCGCGAAGGCGCATGAAAGCGTCGGCAATCTCGCGCTTAAGCAGGCGCTGAATACGGCGGCCGATCAGGTGCGGCACGGCGATGCCCTGGCCGAGGCGCTCCATCGCCAGGGCTGCATTCCGGCCCGGGCAGTGGAGTTAATCCGGATCGGTGAAGAAGTCGGCGAACTTGCAACCATGATCGAGCGTACCGCCGAGCTTTACGAACGTGAAACTGCGGCGGTTATGCGACGCTTCGTGACTCTCATTGAACCGGCGCTCATTCTCGTAATCGGGTTGATTGTTGCCGGCCTGGTCTTCTCGGTCCTATCGGCCATTGTGGGGATAAATGCGCTGGTTATCTAAACGCGGCGACGGTGACGCTCAGAAAAAGTCCGGGCACGGCATGGCCGGCTTCACTTTGATCGAACTATTGGTCGTGCTCGTAATCCTCGGACTGCTGCTTGGTCTGGTCGGTCCCCGCGTCCTCAATTACCTCGGCTCGGCAAAAACCGACACCGCGGGTCTCCAGCTCAAGAACCTATCAGCCACGCTCGATCTGTACCGTCTCGACGTCGGACGCTACCCCACCGCCGAACAAGGCCTCGATGCCCTGATAACGCAACCCAAGGGAGTCAAAGGGTGGGCCGGGCCTTACCTTAAGGGCAGCGTTCTACCCAATGACCCTTGGGACCGCGCCTACATTTACCGGTTTCCCGGCGAGCAGGGCCAACCCTACGATCTACTCTCGCTCGGGGCCGATGGCCGTGCCGGCGGAGACGGCGAGAATCAAGACCTAACTAATTGGCAGTGAACCAAAGATCCCGCGGTTTCACGCTGCTCGAGTTATTGGTCGTTCTGGCGATTGTCGCGCTCGCGGCAGCCTTGGTCGTCCCCAATATTCCCAGCGTAATCGGGGCGACCCGGCTGACCACCGCCGCCCAGGTCACCGGCGCGTTCCTGCGTGAGGCGCGCGCGCTCGCGATTGTCGAGGGCGTTGCCGTGGATTTCGAAATTGATCCGAGATCGGGTGCTTATCGTTTTGCCGATCGTGCGAAGAGCATCAACCCCGGCGTTGCGCTGGTGTTGACGACGATGCTGCCAGCCGGCCGGGCGCCCGGCTCGCCGGGCGTCGTTCGGTTTTATCCTGACGGTGGAGCCAGTGGCGCGGCGATTCGCCTTGAGCGTGGCGGTACGCTGCGAGTTGTCGCGGTCGATCCGTTGACCGGGAGAGTTCGTATTGAGCGGTAGCCGGGAGAGTTCGAGTTGACCGGTAACCGGCGTCGGATGACTGCGCCTGCGTCGCAATCGGCCGGCTTTACCCTTCTCGAAGTGCTCACCGCATTTGTCATTGTCGGGCTCACGCTGGCGGCGCTCGTCGGCATGTTCGAGACCGGCCTCGCCGGCGTCAGCCGCGCCGAGAAACATGCCATTGGGCTTATGCTTGCCGAATCGAGGCTGGCCGAAATTGGCACCACCGTCCCGCTCCAAACCGGCCACCGTGAAGGTGATTTTGCCGCTTACCGTTGGCATACGACTATTGCGCCGATGGCGCCGGCCACGGATACGAGCACCTCGGTCGTTGAGTCCTACCGCGTCGATGTCGAGGTGCGGGAGAGGGGTGCTTTGGCCGCCGCCGCCCGGCCGCTCGTGCATTTGAAAACCGTAAGGCTCGGTATCAGGCGGCGCATCGATCAATGAACGCGAAGCAACGACGATGCCGTTCGCCGGCCGGTTTTACGCTGGTTGAGTTGCTGGTTGCGATTGCGCTGCTTGGTCTAATCACCACTCTCCTGGTTGCCGGGCTGCAACTCGGCACGGCGAGTAGAGACCGCGTCACGCGAGCATCCGGCGAGCTCGAAGATCTACGTATCATCGAAACGTTTCTCCGGCAGCGCCTGGTTCAGGCCCTGCCCTTCGTATCCGGATCGCGGCGCGACTTGCCGCAAGTGCGGTTCGAAGGCGATGGAAACGCGGTCCGGTTCCTCGTTTCCTCGGTTTTTCGCGACGACGCGCGCGGGGTCAGGGAGCTTTTCGTTACCCTTGATGGCGCGAACAAGCGCAAGAGCCTGATCGTTTATGATTCGCCATGGGTCGCTGGCGATGCGTCGGCCGGGGCTCCAGCAGACGCAAAAGCAGTGCGCCACGTCCTGCTCGATGCGGTCACCGCGATCGCGTTTTCGTACTACGGGGCCAACCCTCCCCAATCCAAGCCGCAGTGGCATCGCGACTGGCGTGGCGCTGCGTCTCTGCCAGCCCTGATCCGCATCCGACTGCAGCCCGCCGAACGATCGTCGCCGTGGCCGGCGATAACCGTTGCGCCGCGGCTCAAACGTGAAGATCGATGAGACGATTTCCCAGTAGCCTACCAAGCGGCTTCGCCCTGATCGCCGTGCTTTGGATGCTGATACTGATCTCCGCGCTCGCAGTTGGAGCGGCGACCACGAGCCAAACCGAGACGCGCCTGGCGGCCAATGTCCTTGCCGTCGCCCAAGCCCGGCACCTCGCCGAGGGCGGCATCCTGGTTGCCGTCAAGCAACTGATCGAGAGCGACGCGAGAGCGCAGCGGTGCCTGGACGGGCGGGTTTTCTCTTCCATGACCCTTGATCAGTCCGAGGTCGACATATCGGTGCGCGACGAGGCCGGCAAGATTGATCTCAACGAGGCGGCACAACCTTTGTTGCGCGGATTATTCAGTGCCGCCGGCAAAGATCCGCAAGAAGCCGATGCGCTCGCCGATGCGGTTTTGGACTGGCGCGACGGCGACCACGAAAGAAGCCCCAATGGCGCTGAAGATAGCGACTATCGCTTGTCGAAACTCGGTCATGGCGCAAAGGACGCTCGCTTTGAATCAATTTATGAGCTGCTGTCGGTAAAAGGCATAACCCGGGAATTGTTCGATCGCATCCGCGACGACATCACGGTTCACTCGCGCGTCCCAACAATCGATCCGAAATCTGCGACGGCGCTGGCGCTCGCGGCAGTGCCTGGTTACCAAAACCAGGTTGCGCGGGAATATGTTGCCCTGCGCGGCAGCATCGCCAACTGCGCTGATGTACCACCGCCCCCGCTGCTGCCGTCCGCGGCGCTTTACCTCGGTCCCTCGCCAGGTTTAAGCTTTACGATAAGCGCGGCGGCGACGATCGATGGCGCGCATTTCACCCGGCAAGCGATCGTCGGCCTTACATTCCGGCGCGACGAACCATTTCAGATTCTCGGTTGGGGCGTGCGTGCGCGCAGCCCGAACGTTTCCACAAATGAGTCACCCTAGGACATCGCGTTGTACCGTCCCGGGAGCGGTGGTAGCCTTAGGCGACGGTGTTTTGCGGCTGTATCACCGCGGTGACGGTCTGTTGACAACCCGGATTCTAAATTTTTTCGCCAAAATTCTCCCTAATAATCTCACCTAGAGTCGTTTGAGAAAATCGGTCACAAGGTTCTTTGTGTGGTGGGCGGCGGGCCTCGCGGCGGTGCTGCCGGCTGCGATCCGGCGCCTGATAGGGATCAATCCCGACTTGGTTGTTGTCGCGGTTGGACCTGACGTGGTGGAGATCGATTTCGATCGTGCCGGCAATGCCCTCGCCCTTGGCCGGATCTCCAGGTCCGAGCCCAATGTTGCGAATCAAGTCCGCGAGCTTATCGCCGGTGCAAAGCTGTCGCGCGCGCCGATCGCGATAAGGTTGGCGACCGACCAGGTGCTGCAAAAAGATCTGGCGCTGCCCCAAGCCGCAGCCGAAAACCTGCATCAGGTTCTTGAGTTCGAGATGGAACGGCAGACGCCATTTCGCGCCGACCAGGTCTACTTCGATGGTGTCGTCCTAGGGTCCGATGCGACCGGTGATCACATCAATGTCCGTCTCGCAGCGGCGCCCAAGGAGACCGTCGATCGGGCGATCGAGGCGGCAGAAAAACTGGGTCTGTCACCTGTCGTGGTCGGCTTTGCTGCGCCTCAATCTGGAATCGACCGGCGCCTCAACCTGGCGGCACGCACCAAGACACCCCGCAGCACCGTGCGGCGCGAGCGCATTTTGTTGGGTCTGGCAATCATTCTCGTCGCGGCCGCATTGACGCTGCCAGGACTCAAACACGATGCCGCGCGTGCCGGCCTCGATAATCGGATTGCCCGTCTTGAACCGGCTGCAACACAAGCCCTGGCCCTACGCCAGCAAATCGATGCCGCACTTGCCGGCGCCGGAACCGTCGGGCGCGCTAAGCAGGCAGCGCCCTCGGCCGTTCGCCTGCTTGAAGAACTCTCCGTCCGTCTCCCCGACGACACCTGGCTGGTTCAAATGAACATGGTTGGCAGAGACCTGAATATTGAGGGAACGTCACCATCTGCGGCCGCTCTGGTCCGTATTCTTGAGGCGTCCCCGTTGATTGAGAGTGTCGAATTCCAAACGCCGATCACCCGCAACAACCTCACCGATCGCGAGCACTTCAATCTGGCCCTGCGTGCGGCTCTCTCCAAAATCATCGATAAGACCGGGAAATGAGCCTTCTCCACGACCTGCGCGGCTCCACGATCGACCAGGTCGGCTATTTGTCGCGCGCGGCGGCGTTGGCCCTATTGCTCGTCGTCGCATTGGTGATCTATGCGGTCGCGGTGGCGCCCCTTATCGCTCAGGCGGGGCGTGAATCCGTTGTTCTCGCATTGTCGCAAGAGCGCCTCGCTAGGTTTCAAACGCTTGCGGCGCAGATCGGCGAGCTAGAGCGTGCCTACGATCGCGTACGCGCGCGTGGACCCGTTGAGGGACTGTTTCTCAAAGCGTCGAGTCCGGCGACCGCAAGTGCGCGTCTGCAAGAGCACATCAAGGAACTCGTTAAATCTTCCAACGCCAACATCACTAGCCTGTTTGCCCTTCCGCCCGTCGCCAAGGAAGATCATCGGCGCATCGGCCTGCGTGTTTTGATGACCGTGGACCCGACGTCGCTGCAGCGCATCCTGCACGGGATTGAAACAGCAGAACCGGTTCTCATTGTCGAAAAACTATATGTCCGCGCGCGTACGGCGCGCAGTGTCAATGTTGTCCGTGATCTCGACGTCGAAATCGAGATCGTGGGTTTTCTCGGCAACCCGGCGGCCAACAACGCGGCCAACATGGACAAAACTAAATGAGTTCGGTAATGCCCTCGCCGCGCAAACGATTGCTGGTGGCGTTATGTGCCGCGTTGGCAGTCGTCATCATTGTCGAGTTGGGATTGCCAGGGGCCGCCGACCGCGATCGCGTAGCGCTGCGACCGGTGGCAAGCGTTGAGGCCGATCTGGCCGCGTTGAACCAATCAAAAACCGCTTTGCCAGCGCTGAATGCGCTAACTGAAACACGCGAGCGGCCCGTGTTTGTGGCCACCCGCCGCGTTTCGCCAGCCGGGGCCGGGGCCGCTGGTCGGAACGACAGCCTTATTCTCGGCCGTTATCGCCTCATGGGTGTGGTTATAACCCCGCAACGGCGGACCGTCGTGGTCAAACCCGCGCGCGGCGGCAAGACAACCGAGCTCCGCGTTGGCAGCAAGATCGATGGCTGGACGGTCGATCAAATCGCGCCCGAGTTCATGAAGCTAACATCCGGCGGGCGCACGGAAACGATTTCACTGGTGCCCAAACGAGGTAAGTGACTCCCTAATCCATCGTTTCCCAATCGTTTTCCCGGGGTTTTCCCATGGGTTTCTCATAAGATTAACTGTAAGTTTTGGCCTTTGCGGCCAGCGCAATAGCTAGCGGATAAGTCAGTGCGGCATAGGAGCACAATTATAGGGGTGGCGGCTTCGATCGCTGTGGCGATCGGCGTCTCTTCTTGTGCGCTCAAACCGGTTGATGTGCCTAAGCAGCTGCGCCAGAAAGCGGCCACGGTCGCGCCGCCGCAAACCATCCAACCGGCGGCTGCACGACCCTCTGTACAACCCTCCACACAACCCTTGGCGCCTGCAGTAACCCAAACCCAGGCGGTCGAAACCACGTCCAACCAGACCGTACCGCAACAAACCAAGCTCGTTGAGGTTTACCCGCCACGCGGAAAGTCGGTCGTTGCCGGAGAGCGGCGCGCCATCGCGTCCAGTCGCGGCGATATCACGCTAAATTTTGAAAACGCTGATGTTCGAATCGTAATCGAAACGGTCTTAGACGACTTGCTTGGCGTCAATTACGTCATCGATCCGGATATTCGCGGCAACATTACGATCCGCACGGCACGCCCGATTAACCGCGCGGCGCTGCTGCCAACCCTGCAAGTCATTCTTGCCGCCAACGGCGCTACGTTGCTGCGGGTCGGTAGCATATTCCGTGTCGCGCGGATCCAGGTAGCCGCGACGGCTGCACCCTTGCTCGGTGATTCTTCGGCAGCCGGCTACGGGCTCAGCGTATTGCCTCTGGGCTTTGTTGCGGCGCCGGAGATGCAGAAGATCCTGCAGCCAATCCTGCCGCCAGACTCCATCGTGCTCGCCGACGAGGTCCGTAATCTGCTGATCATTCGCGGCACGGCGGAGGAGCGGCAAACGGCCGCGGAGACCGTTGGGGTTTTCGACGTTGATCACCTTGCGGGCACCGCCGTTCTCCTCGAAAGCCTCGAGCGCGTAGATGTCGCAACGGTCATCGCCGAGTTGGAGAATATTTTCGGGAGTACCAAGGGCGGCCCACTCTCAGGCGTGGTTCGCTTCATTCCGATCGAACGATTGAACGCGGTTTTGGTGCTCACGCAGCAGCCCCGCTATCTCGACGAAGCGCGCAATTGGATCGCGCGGCTCGATCGTAGTCAGAACCTTACCGGGCGGCAGTTGTTCGTTTACTACGTGCAAAACGGCAAGGCTGCGGACCTCGCCAAAACACTGAGTAGCGTGTTCACCGGCAGCGAGCGTCCCGTGGTTGCCAGCGTCTCGGTCGCTGCGGCATCGACAGCCAGTACCGCTGGCACGGCTCAGCCAGCTTCTCCGGCTGCGGTCGCCGCATCACCTGCCGCCGCCAGCGCCTTGCGTGGTGCCGGTGTGCGTATCATCGCCGATGAGGTCAACAACGCGTTACTGATACTCGCCGATCGCGCCGAATACGGGCAGATCCAGTCGGCGCTTGCCAAGCTCGACATCGTCCCGCTGCAAGTGCTGATCGAAGCCACCATCCTCGAAGTCACGCTCACAGACGTGCTGCGGTTCGGCGTTCAGTATTTCTTCAATTCTGGCGGTCTCGATCTGGCCGATGGCGGCAAGACAATCCTATCTACCGCTACCGCGCCGATTCAATCGCTGCTGCCGGGGTTTTCGTTCACGTTGACCAACGGCGCCAGTCCCAAATTCATCATCGACACGCTATCCCAGGTGACCGAGGTAAATGTGTTGTCGTCACCCTCCGTGCTGGTGCTCGATAATCAGAGTGCCCGCCTTCAGGTTGGTGACCAGGTGCCGGTCACGAGCCAGGCCCAGCAAAGCGCGCTAACCGGCGGGGCGTCGCTGGTGAACACGATTGAGTATCGCGATACCGGCGTCACGCTCGACGTCCGGCCGCGCGTGAACGCGAGCGGACTGGTTACGCTCGAGATCTCGCAGGAGATCAGCTCGGTTATCGCGACCACGACGTCGACCATCAACTCGCCGACGATTCAGCAGCGTCTGATCAGCAGCACCGTCGCCATCAATAACCAGGAAACCGTTGTGCTCGGCGGCCTGATCCGGGCGGACAATACCGAGGACAAGGCTGGTATTCCCTTCCTCAACGATCTGCCGTTGATTGGGAGTCTATTTGGCTCGCAATCGAGCACCATTAATCGAACCGAATTATTGGTCATTCTTACGCCGCGGGTGGTGCGCAATCAGCTCGAAGCGAGAAACCTCACGCGCGACATGGGCCGTCGATTCGCCGCGGTTCTCGAACTGATGGAGATCGGCATTAAACAGCCGCGCCGCTTCGCGCCATCATCCCGGTAGGGATGCATTAAACGCGCCGCGTTAGCGAGATTTTGAACGAGGCCCCTTAGCGGGGGCACTGGGAGCACACAAGGCTATACGTGAGGCCGTAAAGCGAGACGACGTATTAGCGACGCCCTAGCCGTGCCGCCCGACCGATTGAGCCGGTTTCTAGTTGGCCTCGAAGCTGGCTGTCAGACTGTACTCACCCAACCCGCCACAGCAATGGATCACCCGCACGAAATAGGTGCCGGCCGCGAGCGCTTGGTTGAGGTTGAAGTTGTACCACAGGCCGCCGTCGCTATCGGAGCCGATGCTGGTGCCACCGGCATTTTCAAGACTAACGTCGACGTCGGTGGGACCGCTCGACGATACCTGCAGCGTCCCGCCGCCGCCGAGGACCACCTGGAATACATCACTGTCACTAGTCGAACTGATCCGCCCCGATGTTGTGCTCGCAGCCGCGATTGCGGTCGCGGCCAGCGTCGTATCGCCGTGATCATCTGCCTCTGCCACCAGCGCGCCGCTGCCGCTAACGATCAGCACATCAAACGAGTCCGCCGGCAGCATCGTATCGCCGAGGTTGTAGACAAAGATCTTGGTTAGCCCAGTGGCGGTCGCGGCGGATGTCTTGACCGTCGCGGTGATGCGGGTGTCGTCGACGAAGGCGACGTTTTCAAACGTGACGCCTTCCGGGCCCATTAGGAAGGGCGTGCCACCGGCATTGCTGTATCCCTCACCGTCCAGGGTTATCGCCGTGGTCGTGCCGTGGGCAAGAATGCCGCGTCCCTCGAGCATGGCATCGCGCGCCTGATCGACCACTGAGGTGAGGTCATCAGACGAGAACCCAACCAATGCCGATTTAATAGCCGCCGGAATTTCGGCGCTCGCGCCGACCAGCAATTTGAACATATAGCCCTGCGCCGCGGCGAGATCGGTGAACCAGCGTCCCCCTGCGCCATCGAGGCCGACATAGTATTGGTTGCCGACGCGGCGATATTGCTGCGCTAGATTGACCGCGTTGCCGCCGAGCTGTTGGTAGATGTCGTAGATCCGAAGATTTGCACGCGCCCAATCGGCGTCCGCCAACGTGTAGCCCTCGGACCCCGAGACGTTGGCGATGTCCTCACCCGGATTATAGGTGAGCGTGAGGCCGGTGGTTTGCGCGCCCTGCCGATCGAGATAGAACTGTGACAGGCTGGTGAGTCCGGTCACCATGTTATCGAGGCTTCCCAGATAGTTGTTGCGCCCCGTTGCATCGTTAACCGTGATCGTTCCCGCCGATACGGTCGCGGGCATCGCGCCGATCATGCAGGCGACCAGCAGCGTCGCACTTAATAGTTTAGTTAGATACATTCTAATCAACCTCAAATAGGCTACTGCACGCCGAACGAATCACGCCAGTACTCAATTCCCGATACGACAGGCGGCG
>Ga0115002_10008870_pt1 | contig 11077 bp, 9 predicted proteins | sample ArcticOcean_MG_C_8_FD_89576 | JGI IMG/M metagenome (GOLD analysis project Ga0115002, IMG submission 89576) | Marine microbial communities from western Arctic Ocean - ArcticOcean_MG_CB11_86 | ecosystem: Environmental > Aquatic > Marine > Oceanic | place: Arctic Ocean: Canada Basin | collected... | reverse complement strand
TCCCGTCGGGACCGGAAGATGATCCACGCTGGCTACGCATTGTAGCCCCCGCGGGTGAGTTTCGCTGGGTCGCTGCGCAGCATTTGTCCCGGCGACCGCCTGTGGAAGTAAGTCCACCCGCCTCACCCGGCCTGGGCTGGGGAGCTGGCAATGGCAACCGGCCCGCAGCCTCAGCCCCAGTCGCATCGCTGGCGCCTACCGATTTTTCGCACTTGTTGCCTGCAGAAAACGCAACACCGGGCCAAAGTGTCGGCACTCTTGGGCACACGGCCGCGGCTGCGCCAGACTACCAGCTAAATGTAGAAGTGGTTGCCGGTTCGCCGGCCGAGGCGCAATTGGCGCAGTACCAATCGCAGAATCAAAGTTTGTCGCCCCCGCAGTTGCTTGGTCAAGCTCCTCCTGTCGACGACAATTTGCCTGTGACTGAGACAACGGCGCCGCGGGTTCGTTTTCCCGACCTTACTGCGTCACTCGCTGCAAAATCAGAAGACGTTGCGACACTGGAATTGCTTTTGTCGCAAATGGTGTCCCAGCCGCCCGGGCCTTGGCAACTTCAGCCTCTCGAAGCAGAAGCCAGCGATCTGCTTACCAAGACAAGCTCTTCAGCCGAGCGCGTGCAGCTGCGCGACTTGTTGGGCCGTATTGCTCGGTTCGAGCAGGTCCAGCATGAGTACGAAAGCCCGGTTGCGAATCCTCTCAGCCGGCCCGCATTCGAATCTCCCGACTCGGATAGCGCAGAACCAGAAGACGAAGTGTCCCGTGTGGTAGGCAGTGTGCGCGATCGCGTGAAGCAAGATCTTCGTGCAACATCACCCCCGGCAACCCGTCGGGCGAATTCGACAGCCGGGGGATCTAAGCCACTCTACGATGCGGTCGGCAAGCTGAAGCCGGTTGTATCCAAACGTGAGCAGGCTCCTCCCTATGCCCTGGTCAACGATAAAGGCGAGGTCGTTTCGTTCGTCACACCAGCGCCCGACTTAAACCTGCAACCCTACGTCGGTCGCCGCATCGGTATCCACGGCAACCGTGGGTTTATCCCCGAGTATCACAAAGCGCATGTCACAGCGGGAAGAGTTTCGCCAATTGATGGGCAGCTACGACGATAGCAGAGGCGCAAGCTCGAAAGGACCCTTCAATAGGCTCGGGAATACCGTCACCGTCGTTGTCTGGAATCGTGAGAACGTGGATTGGCCCGCCCCCAACGGTGTTGCCTGTAAGGAGAACGCTGTCTGGCTTGGTCACCGCCGGCGGAGAATCGAGTTACTGAGAGGTTTCCCACTGCGGGTGCCAATCGGTAATGGGCAAACTCGGGCGACCATCTTCGCGCCCGACAAGTTCTGTCAAATGAACCTCAAGCACCTGGGTGCTATTGGGAGACGCTGGTCGCCCCACCTCTAACGCTCTTTCGCTCGGTACTGCCAAAACATCAAAAGGCATTTGCGGAAGCGAGGGCATCGGCCCATCATCGGCTGGTTTGTAGGTTCCGGCCGCTAGACTTCGCATGCGAGGACCTTGGGGGGGGAATCGCCGCTAAAATGCGGCTGCAGTCCGACAACAGTTTGCCTGAAGACGCAATCGTCAAATTCTCGGATAGCTCGATCATGCGAAGCGTGGGCGTTTCGGCCCATTGCTTGCCGGCATGGCCGAATCGGTCGATGTGCATCGCGAGCGAAGCCGCAAGCTGAGCGACCGATTTGCCGCTCTCGTCGTCTCCACTTTCTGCTAGACGCAACGGCCAATTGGTAAGTTTTTCGATGAGGATTTGCCGAGCGACTTGCGCCACGGCTGTCCGCTGAGAAGCAGCCGCAATAACGAGGGTGTCGATTGCTGGCATGCCAAACTCAGCCATTTGGCGCAGAGGGATTTTGACTTTGCTGTCCTCTGTTTCGTCAATCTGCGCTGCTAAGTCCAAGGCCGCCTGAGCAAGATGCCAGCGAGATGCGCTAGGCCAAAGGTTCCAGGCCAGCACGATACCAATCGCGGCAAACACCAGAGCGCAAGCAAGCCGATCTAGATAGTCGCGCAGCCGCATGGTGAATCATCAAAAAAAAGGCCGAAAAGGTGGTCGGGGATTGTCTCGAAACCACACAAATCGCACAAGATCGCCGCAGGCCGCTAGCACCTTTCGTCGAATGACTAGAAATTATTGTGGCTCAGACGGCTAGGCGACCGAAATAGTTCTTTAACCCGCATAGTTTCTCATGGAAAGCGGGGACTCTTTACAAGGGGATGCATGCACCGCTGTCTTTCACACCGATTTGGCATGGGAATGCTGCGTCTGCTACTGGCGATTGGTTGTTTGGGCACCGCCTGGCAATCGCCAACCGAGGCAAAGGAAGAGAAGCCTTCGGCTGCCTTGCAATCAACTACTTCCCGAGCTGCCAAGCAGGAAGCAACTCAAGCTATTCCGCTTGAGCGCCTGGCGCCGAAGCAGCGCCGTGCTGTGCAGCAAGTCCTCGATGATTGCAGCCTCTATCGCCGCATGCCAACGGGCGTGGTTGCTTGCCAGCCCGATATGTTTACGTTCTTGATGCAACATCCTGAAGTACTTGTCGACATCTGGCGGGAGCTGGGTATCAGCCAGGTCGATCTGCGACGGATGAATGAGCATAATTTTCATCTCACCGATAACGCGGGCATGACCGCTGGGCTGACGATCGTTGAGCAGCAGTGCGAACCGGGTGCTCAAAACCGGATCGTGATGTACGCCGACGGAGCCTATGACGGCAAGCCCTTCAAACGTCCAGTGCGTGTCCAGTGTGTGCTACTGCTCCGTAGCGGATCGTTCCAAGAAACCAACGACAAGACTTACGTTGCAGCGCGGTTGGATACGTTTATTCGAATCGACCGAACCAGCATCAAGTTATTTGCCAAGGCATTACATCCTTTGGTCGGCAAAACGGCCGACGCCAATTTCCTCGACACGCTCACCTTCGTTAGCAATCTCTCACAGGCCGCAGAGCAAAACCCAGGCTCTGTCGAACGGATGGTGCGCAGTCTACCTCGCACATCGTCTCAGCTTCAGCACGAAATGCTGAGCATTGCTTCGCGTGACGCGGTAGCCTCTCCCGCAAAACGCGCCAAGACGGCGAGCGCCGGCCGATCCGTCAAATAGCATGTCGGCAATTCGTGCGGCAATAGAACGCGGGTAAACGCGGATGCGGCAGATTATCGCAGATTTAAAGATTTCGGTGCGGACCGTTTGGATGTCCGGACGTTAAAAGTTAAACGCAGAGTGCGCAAAGGACGCGGAGGGCCGCAGAGAAATAAATCATACAATCTCTGCGTCCTCTGCGCCTCTGCGTTAAATCGTACTGGCTTAGTTTCAAATCAGCCCACATCCGCTCAATCCACGATGATCCGCGGGCTATTCTTTTGTCGCCGACGGCGCTATGTGAAGTGCTTCTTTGCTAAATCTCCTAGGCCCTTCAGGTCGAGCTTGCCGGTGCCGAGTAGTGGAATCACATCGACTTCTAAGAAGCTGTCGGGACTGGGGATCCATAGATTCGGTAGGCCCAAGCCGCTCAGGTGATTGCAAACTTCGCTTGGACTCTTGGCAAGCCGGGTGTGCAAGACAACAAGCCGCTCGCCTTTTTTGGCATCGGGAACCGCAGAGACGACGGCACGGATCTCCTCTTCGTCCTCGCCCTCGACAAACGCTTGAATGGCTTCTTCGATGTTGATGTGAGGCACCATCTCACCGCCAATTTTCGAGAAACGACTTAAGCGCCCCGTGATTTGGATGAAGCCGTCTTTGTCGATTTGAGCGATGTCGCCGCTGACGTACCAGCCATCGTGCATCACCTCGGCCGTCTTCACCGCGTCGCCTAAATAACCTTGCATCAGATTGGGGCCTTTGATGAGCAGCATGCCCGCCGTCCCAACGGGGAGATCTTCCCTGGTGTCCGGGTCGACTATTTTGGCCGACACCCCCGGAACAGGCCTGCCCACGGTGCCTTCTTTGCAATCTACGGTACTGGTTTGCGAGCGACTGGCGGGTACGTTGACGGAGACTAAGGGCGAAAGCTCCGTTGCGCCGTAGCCTTCAACCGGCCGCACTCCGAACTTTTCTTCGAACGCGTCACTTAGCGCCGTAGGCAATTTCTCGGCCCCTGCGACGGCAAGGTCCAACTTGGCAAAGTCTTCCCGCTCGCAGCGACGCAAATAAAGGCGCAGAAATGTTGGCGTCGCTAGCAGCACCGTCACACCCCACTTGCGCGACAGCTTGCCAACTTGCTTTGCTTCTTGAGGATTGGTGTGATACACACAGCGCACGTCGAGTCCTAGCACCGTCCAGAGGGTGACCATATAACCGAAAGAATGGAAGAAGGGTAAGACGCCGAGCAATGTGTCGTTGCTGCGTAGATGCACGACTTGGTCGATCGCTTCAACGTTGGATCCTATATTGTGGTTTGAAAGCACGACGCCCTTCGGATCGCCGGTTGAGCCAGAGGTGAAAATCACCGTCAATTCGTCCGTGCCGGTTAGCTTGTGCACTCCCAGCATGCGTTCCAGAAGGGGCAACGGAGTTGCATAGGCCATGATCGCGCCAGCAAGTTTGTCGCCAGTTGTGACTTTGGCCTTGAAGTCGTCGAGCAATACGACTTCGGCGTCAATGTCGAAGTCAAACTTTTCGAGGACTTTGCGTGTAGTCAGCACGTGGCGTATGCCCGCTTTGCGGATGCACGTATTCAGAATGTCGTTGCTAACGGTGTAATTTAAATTAGCCGCCACGCGCCCCGACAAAGTCACCGCCGCGTTGGTAATGACGCCACCCACGGTGGGAGGGATCAAAATGCCGACATACTTTTCATCTTCCTGAAGCACTTCTCGGAGAAGAAGTCGGCGCAAAATAAGCGTGCGCATCAACAGCGTGCCGCCAGTCACCGTAGTCCCCAAAGAATCGGCTAATTTAAAACGGAACAGCGCCTTGCGACATTTACGAAGCATTAAGCGAGGCAACACCATCATGCGTTCCTTTCTCCCAGATACGGCGTCTGCGCCAAGATCTTGCACGGCCTGGCGCACTTGGTGTATATTTGTGGGTGCTTCGAGATTTTCACCAAACCAAATCGAAACCTTCCGCGACCACAACCGAGGCCACTTCCAAAAAAAGCGTCCGCCACGAAATGTAAAGATACTTCCCCATAGCTCGTCAAGATAGACAGGAATAATGGGCGCGGAGGTGCCTTTCAAGAGATCGAGCGTCCCCGGCCGAAAAGCCTGGAGCTGTCCTGAACGCGTGATGCCTCCCTCGGGGAAAATACAGACCAGCTCGCCGTTATTGAGTGCTTCGCGGGCAGTTTCGATCGCCGTGCGGGTGGCTTTCGGAGCGCGACGGCGGATGGGAATGGCCCCCATCACTTGGGCCAGACTCTTGGTCCACCAATTGGTAATGAAATCTTGGCTAATAACGATCCGTATCGGCCGCGGCGAAATCGCAATCAGCAGCAAGCCGTCAATCCACGAGATATGATTGGGAGCGAGCAGCGCTGCTCCCGTCTCCGGCAAATTATGACGTTGATGGACACGTACTTTGTAGGCAGTATGCGTTACTAACCAAGCCAGAAAACGAATCGTGGCTTGAGGAATCAAAACCACGATATAAATCAACACCGGCAATGTCACGACACCACATACCAAGAAAACTTCGCGTGCGCTTAGATGAAGCACATTGCCCGACATCCAATAGAGGAGCGAAGTGACCAGCATGCCCGCAAAAGTCAGGAAGTTGCAAGCGGCCAACACGGAGCCGCGATTCTCTGTTTTACTGTAGCGCTGCATATAGGCGGCTAGGGGGACGTTGAACAGCCCCGCAAACATGCCCAGTAGAAATAAAAGCAACTGAGCGGCCACGTAGCTAACCGTCCAGGCCTTACTTGGATCGTATAATTCGCCTTCCACCGTAAATAGCATCACCGCACTAAAAGCGAGCCCACCGGCCCCTAGCGGCAAAATACCTAACTCCACTCGCCCCCCCGACCACACGCCTGCAAGCACACTTCCTAAACCGAGCCCGACCACAAGCGCCACGAGCAAGGCAGCCACCTGCGTTTGTTTCGTCGCGCCTCCTTGGAAGGCAAATTGGTCGATGTTGAGTTGGGCCATCATCGCCAGCGACCAAAAGAAGGTGATCCCGATCGCCACATGGAACATCGCGCGACTGGACGTAAGTAGCTGCACGTCGCGCCAAGTTTGCTGCGGTGCATCCCAAGGAAAACGGCGGTGCGGGTTGGCGATCGGGAGGTGGCGAATGAGCAAGCTGGCTGTCAGTCCAATTAGGGACATTCCTATCAGCACCAGCCCGCCGAGCCACCAACGCTGTTGCCCCTGATAACCCATCGCCTCGGTGAGCAAATTCCCGACGACCATACCAATCGCCACAGCAACCACCGTCACCAATTCCATCACACCGTTGGCTGATGAGATTTTTGAGTCATCGAGCATCTCGGGAATGCTGCCTAACTTGGCGGGCCCGAACAATGCGCTTTGAGCGCCCATCGCCGTCACCACGATCAACATCATGGGCACACTGCCCCAAGCGATGGCCCCGATGGCAGCTACCATGATCATGACTTCGGCCATCTTGCATCGGACGATCACTTGCTGTTTGCTAAAACGATCGGCCAAATAACCAGCCGGTGCAGCCAACAACACATAGGGCAAAACGAAAGCCGCACTACCAGCCGCCAGAATGAAACTCACATTCTCCGGCTCGACAAACTGCTTGCCAATGCCGATGACCAGCCAACGCAAAATATTGTCGTTCGCCGCACCCAGGAACTGGGTCACCAGCAGACCGACAAAGCTTTTGGCGCGCAGACTTTGCTCGCGCGGAGCGGGGGCAAGCTGTTCTGCGCTGAACCGAGATTCGCTTGCCATCGTTTATTTCGTAATCAAGTAAGGATCCGCCAAACTATCTTCTATCTTAACGGTAGCCATCATGCTCCGCATGATGAGCGCTCCAGAAAACGCTATTTTTCTCGCCGCCAGCGCTGAACTAAATTCAGATTCGTACAGCACATGACGTATTGCGCTCATCACACGGGAGTTTGATGGCTACTGTGTTTTGAGAGAGCGGACTTGGATGTTGCGATACCAGACCGGATCGCCGTGGTCTTGCAGGACGATATGCCCCGTTTTGTTCTTGCCAAAATTGGGCCATTCGGCAAATTTGCTTTTTGCCACGCGCTCGTTCCAGTCGGGGCTGCCAATTTCGAACTCGACCACTTTCTGGTCATTGAGCCAATGTTGCACGTGGTTGCCTGCGACGACGATGCGTGTTTTGTTCCATTTGCCTACCGGCCTGAGCTTGCCGCCACTCTGGGCATAAAGCGCATACAACGTGGCGGCTGAAGTCTTATCGTTCTTGCCATCTTTGTGGTCGCTATCATCCAAGATTTGGTATTCGGGTCCAGAAAAGTAGGCAGCCTCGTCGCCTTTCGAGACGCGATACATGATCCCACTGTTGCCTTTGGGCGAGATCTTCCACTCCAGACGCAATTCAAAATTAGCGAACTTTCCCACCGTCATCAGATCGCCACCACCGGCATGGCGGTGCAAGATTCCCTCTTCCAACTTCCAACCCTCGGGCCAGCCTTCCTTACCATAGCCCCGCCACTGCTTCTGAGCATTCTCTCCAAGTAATGCTTGCCACTGCTGGTCAGCAGGGTCCTCCGCGGGTTTGGCCGCTCCACAACTCGGAAGACAAATCAACGGCAAAAAGCAGATGCACGCTATTTTCAGAAAACGAACTGTGAATAGTGGCAAAGTTCTGTCTTTCACAAACATTTTTTGTCATTTCCTAACTAGCTAGATGGTCGATAATACCTGAGCGACAGCCGCCGATTGTACCCGACCGGCATGCCCTCGACAAACCTCCCCGTCTAGTGTGGCATGACACTCCGCGAGCGTGATTCACGGCTCGGAGAGCCGTGCCACAATGAACCTGCTAGAAGGACTCCTTTGAACGCCAATTCGCTGATTGATCTTTTGACTGCGCTCTGGCTGGGATTCACCGGGGCCTGCATCGGCAGCTTTTTGAATGTCGTCGCCTACCGCATGCCGCTGGGCATGTCAGTCATCTGGAAACCCTCGCACTGCCCAAAATGCAAACACCCGATTCGCGCGTACGACAATGTGCCGGTATTGGGTTGGCTCTGGCTCCGCGGCCGCTGTCGTGATTGCGGCGAACCGATTTCGCCCCGCTATGCCATCGTAGAAGCAACCATGGGGCTGGCGTTTTTCATACTGGCGTACGCCGAGCTCTTCAGCGGCGGGGCGAACCTGCCGGGTGGGCCTATCACTGAGTTCACAGGGGCCATTGGGAATGTCTGGGATCCGCAGTGGAGTGTGATTTGGCTCTACGTCTTCCACGGCATACTTCTGAGTCTGCTGATGTCTGCAGTTCTAATCGACCTAGATGGACAACGAATTCCTGGTCGATTGATCGGCTTCGGTATGTGGATAGGTATATTTCTGACCATGACCGAACTTCGTCCTTGGACTGGGGTAGATGAAATTCTTGGTCACGAACGTATTCATCTATTCCCGTGGGTGCCAGCGGCGTGGGGAGCCGGTTGTGGATTTCTTGCAGGTATCGCGATTGCTTTGCTACGGCGGGTATTGGCAAAACCAGCTAGCAAGCCTCCCAGCACAACTAGGAATCTACTTTTTTCTTATACACTCATAGGGTTTCTATTAGGAGATCGATTTGTTTGTTTTGCTTTTATTTGCACCGTTGTTACCCTCGTGATTACGAGATCAATCTTGTCAAAGGGACAAAGAGAAAAAAGCATGATCGTTTTGCCCATTTTGTGGTTAGTGGTGGTCGTTCTGATTGCTTTCTGGAAGCCCCTCGTCGGGCTGTTCCCGTAACTGCCGCACCGCTGTTGGACAATTTTCTGCGTTTCGCTTAAAATACCAGTATGAATAGTGAGACCTTCCCAAGCCTGCTTCGCCACAAGCCATTTCAGCCGCTGGAAGTGCGGATGAGCAATGGCGATGTTTATCAAATTCGCCATCCTGAAATGGCCCTGCTGCTCAAATAAAATATCATTTTTGGTAGCGCAGAATCGGATAAGTTCGAGTTTCTCTCCCTTCTTCATGTCGTTGACGTCAAAGCGATTCCGGTAGACTCCGGCGGCACGAACGGCGAGTCACCGGCGCAGTGATTTACTCCTTGTTTAGCAGCTGCGCAACTTCGCGCGCGAAGTAAGTCAGCACTCCATCGGCTCCCGCACGCTTGAATGCCAAAAGACTTTCCAGCATCACCTTTTCTCGATCGAGCCAGCCGTTTGCCGAGGCGGCCGCGAGCATGGCGTATTCGCCGCTTACCTGATAGGCAAACGTCGGTACGCCAAACGTCTGCTTCACACGATGCACAATGTCGAGATAGGGCATGCCGGGCTTGACCATCACGCTGTCGGCGCCTTCGGCAATGTCGAGGGCCACCTCGCGGAGTGCTTCCTCACCGTTGGCGGGATCCATCTGATAGGTCTCTTTACCGCCACTGCCCAAATTGCCACTCTCCAAATTAACAGACGAGCCGACGGCGTCGCGAAAGGGGCCGTAAAACGCCGAGGCATACTTGGCGGCATAAGCCATGATTTGAACGTGCTCAAAACTGGATTCGTCGAGCGCTGTGCGAATTGCCCCCACCCGGCCATCCATCATGTCCGACGGGGCAATGATATCGCAACCGGCCTCAGCTTGTACCACGGCTTGCCGACAGAGCACCGCCAAGGTTTCGTCGTTTGCGACGTGACCATCACGGACGAGCCCATCTTGACCGTGGCTAGAATAGGGGTCGAGTGCCACATCGCAGATAATGCCAATCGCATGACCGTGGGCCGCCTTCACGGCACGCACCGCGCGGCAAACCAAGTTCTCCGGATTGACGGCCTCTTCGCATTCTGGCGTTTTGAGTGCCGCCGGTGTTGCCGGAAACAGGGCCACTGCCGGCAAGCCGAGTTGAACCGCTTCACCCACCGCTTCGACCAAAAGCTCAATCGACTGGCGCTCGACCCCAGGCATCGAAGGAATCGGCTCCCGCCGCTGCTGGCCGTCACAGACGAACAAGGGCCAGATAAGATCATCGACCGACAAGCGGTTCTCGCGTACCAATCGCCGTGACCAGGACTCGCGGCGCAAACGCCGCAGCCTAGTCGTCGGATAATGGGCTGACATAGGTTTTTCTGCCATGCTGGTTCAATCGTCCTGCAAGAAAACGCACCGGCCAATCTTTCGGGCTTCCATTATCCAAGCAGCAAGCCGTAAAATCTACCGGCAAAATGGATGGTAGAATAGAACGCGGATCCCGGCGCGCCGAGACGGGGTAGGTAAGCTCAGCTTCGGAAGTCTTTATTCGTCTAACTCCGATAAACTGTTCTCTCTATCTCACGTTTATCTGTGATAATCGGCTGTATCAGCGTTATCCGCGTTCTATTCCTTGTCAATAACTAGTATTCCAAGAAACCCCTCTTATGTCTCGACAAGAACCCAAAATGGCGCTGGGCCCGTTTCAGTTCCGCCCGGCGAATGTCACCATCCAAGGCAAGCCGGCATTGCCGGACTGGCAGGGACCGCTTCAATTTGCCCTCTGGTGCCAGCGCGCTAGTCCCTGGTGGATCGGCGACATGATCAATCGGGGCGAGGATCTCTACGGTGAAGAATTCGGCGAGGTCTGCGGCGATACACTCTCCACCGAGATGGTAAGCCGCTATGCATCGGTGGCACGGCGCGTACCGGCCCAAAACCGCCACCCTGCCCTCTCCTGGTCGGCGCATGCGGCGGTGGCCCGTTTGCCACTTGCTGACCAGCGTCGTATGCTGACCGCTGCCGAACGTCACGGTTGGAATAGCGATCAACTGCGAAAGCAGGTAAGCGAATTGGTTAAGAGTCGAAAAGAATAATGGTACAGGTCCGCTGGAACGGATCACGTCGCATCCAGTGCGACGTGGTCTCTTTTTTGTTTAACGCCTATGATCTTCTATGCGCCCGATCAGCTCGCCGTGGTCGGTCTGATCATGCTGTTTGGTAGCGTGGTGCAGGGAGCCGTCGGCTTTGGCTCCGGACT
>Ga0115002_10008868_pt1 | contig 11079 bp, 11 predicted proteins | sample ArcticOcean_MG_C_8_FD_89576 | JGI IMG/M metagenome (GOLD analysis project Ga0115002, IMG submission 89576) | Marine microbial communities from western Arctic Ocean - ArcticOcean_MG_CB11_86 | ecosystem: Environmental > Aquatic > Marine > Oceanic | place: Arctic Ocean: Canada Basin | collected... | reverse complement strand
TTCTTAATTGTCGGGAACGGCGCGCGTCGTCGGCCCTGATCACCTTAATCACCGGAGAAGCCTCAGTTGGCACGAGTCAAGCGCGGCACCACAAAACACCGAAGGCACCGAGCCGTACTAAAGGCCGTTCGCGGCCACCGCGGATCGCGTAATCGCCGATACAAGGTCGCAAAAGAGTCGTTGTTACATGCAATGGCTTACCAGACCGCTCACCGCAAGCTGCGGAAGCGTCAGATGCGAGCCCTCTGGATACTTCGCATTAACGCAGCGGCCAGGATCCACGGCCTGAGCTACTCCCGTCTTGTGCACGGCCTGATACTGGCCAGCGTAGAGATTGACCGCAAGCAGTTGGCCGATCTCTCCGTCCGTGAGCCTGAGGCATTTGCAGAGGTGGCTCGTGTGGCAAATGAGGCGCTGGTAGCCTGATTCTGTAAGGTTAGCTCGTCTGATCTCACCGAAATAAGAGCATAAAAAAGGACGCCCCCAAATCGGGGGCGTCCTTTTTTGTTTAACTTAGTGCCGGGTGATTCGAAAAGTCGGCTATCCGGGGTTAGCCGATCGTGCCGTCTACCATGATGACCACGAACAGGAGCGCCAGGTAAAGCAGTGAGTACTTGTACAGTCCCAGCACCGCCGGTCGGCTGTCATCCCTGAACAAGCGTGCCGTCAGGGCGAGGTATATCACCCCGAGAATGATTGTCGGGATCAGGTAGATCAATCCAAGACTATCCGTTGCTACAACAAACGCCATGGATAGGGCGACCAGTAGGATTGTGTACAGCATGATCGACAAGTTGGTTGTCGATCTGGGTGCGACGACCGGAAGCATCGGAATCCCTGCCGCCTTGTAGTCATCTTTAATGAGGAGCGCCAGGGCCCAGAAATGGGGGGGTGTCCAGAAGAAAATGATGGCAAACAGATACCACGCCTCAAGGCCGATACTGTTCTCAACACCCGCCCATCCGACCATAGGCGGGATGGCCCCGGCGGCACCACCGATGACGATGTTCTGCACAGAAGATCGCTTCAGCCAGACGGTGTAGATGATGACGTAGATCAGCGTTCCGGCCATCGCCAGCAGGGCAGCCAAGAGGTTGGCCCATGCGAAGAGAACGCCAAAGCTGATCACGTTCAGGATTATCCCGAACGCGAAAGCACTCATGGGCCGGACTCTGCCGCTTGCGACGGGTCGAGTGGCCGTGCGTTTCATCTCAAGGTCGATATCGCGATCAAGCCAGTGATTGAGTGCGCTTGCACCCCCGGAAGCCGCAATTCCGCCGATCAGTACCGCGATAAAGACGACGCGGTCCGGGAACCCCTCGGCGGCGAGGACCATTCCGGTGACGGAAGTCAGAAGCAAGAGGGTCATCACACGCGGCTTGGTAAGAGATATGTAATCCCTGACAACCGCGGACATGTTGGTCGACGCTGGCTTAACGCCGTATAGATCTGGTGCTGACATTAATTTCCGGTACTTACCTGAGCTATCCGGGTTGTCTGAGTAATTGGGGTTATTGGGGCTTCGATGTGATGTCTTTCCTGTATGGGCGCATCACCAGCGCCGCGACCAGTAAGGCTAGATCCGTCCACATTACAGTTGCTAGGGACAGATGTATTGCCTGTGCCCACTCTGAGAAGTCGGTCCACGGGTTGGCTGCACCAACCAGTACCTGCAAAATAACGGTCACCATGGCACCCAGTGAAAGCCATCTCACGGCCTGAGAAGCGCCAGGAAGGCGGAATGTTTTATGCGCTATGTACAGTGCTACCAGCGAGACCACAACTGCCGTAAACCTGTGAATTACGTGGATCCAGACCAGTTCTGATTCCGGTATGAAGGGGCCACCACAAAGAGGCCAGCTGGGACACACAGCCCCCGCTCCTCGCCAGACGGCATATGAGCCTGTCAGCAGTGTAATGAGTGCAAGAGTGGCCGAGACGGTCGTTATCCGGCGCATCGTGATAAGGCTCCGGGCAGATTCTACCGTCGCACCAACAGAAGCGCCTGAAACACCTGGTACCTGGTTGGGCCTCCAACCGCTGACCGCGGCTGCGAGTGCAAGTAGAGCTAGGAGAACAACACCCTCGGCAAGTCCCAGGTGGAGCGTTCGGAGAGCGGGTTCGACCTCGGACAAAACGACGGCTCCGCCGATTCCTCCGACGATGGCGATAAGGATCAGGGATCCGGTCGTAGTAGCGACAAGGAAGGAATTATCACGATGAGACATCCAGACCCGTATCGTGGCCCCGATAAAGAACAGCCCGACTATTGAACCGGTGGTCCGGTGGCTCCACTCGATCATCGTGTGGAATTCCCATTTTGGGATCAAGGATCCGTGACACAGGGGCCAGTCAGGACAGCCCAGCCCGGACTCCGTCACCCGGACAACACCGCCGAGAGTGATCTGGATGATCGCCCCAATGAGCATGACGCCAAGCATCCCGATCAACAACCGGTCATTCATCGAGTTAAAAATACAGTCGACCCTGCTGTCTGGTTGAGCTTGATTTCAAAGAAGGAGAACCGCCGGAAGGAGCTTTACTTAAAAAGGATTGCGTTCCGTTTCACAAAGTCAGATGAATTATAGCGGCGTGCGCGTGTCAATTCAGTACGTAGAACAGCATCTCGGATCTACGTAGTTGGCCGGCAATCGTCTGGCGAAGTTAGCCGGGAGCGCGAAACGCTAGAAGCTCGGCGGTCACGAGTAGCCGATGGTCATAGACAAGCTTGGGATAGGAGGCGACCAGCGTCACCGTAGAGTTTGATGACTGGTGCAGGACAAGGTCATCCCTGTGTATGAATCCTGTCTCCGTCACCCTGTACAGAAACTCACCGTCGTCGTTGCCGATGATGATGTCCACGGGATCGTGCTTGATCAGATCCACTATGTCCGGGAGATCATGAAAGATGTTTCCTTCGCCGCGGACCGGACTCTGCAGATGTCCGAAGTACCAACCGGTCCCCAATTCACCGGGACGTGCGGTGTAAGGAATGTGACCCACGATGTCGACCGGGCTCTCCCACAACTGTTTGCCGCCTTCTGCGTAAATGGTTAATCCGTAAACAGTCGTGGATAGCCCGATGGCCGGAATCTCGAGCGTGGATGCCGCCGATGAAGCCTGCGCACTTGAGATGATTTCGGCCGAGTTTACGTACTCGAAATCGGCCGGAAGGTCCGCACTTCCATAGGGCAACGATCCCGCCCACTCCGGCTCGGACCAGTACTTTGGATTGGTCCAACGGGCTGGGAACAGTTGAGCTGCGATAACGGGACCAGCGACAACCGGGTCGCCGGTTGTCGGGTCAGACGCGGAGGGAGAATCGTCCGGCGCTGTTGAATCTACTGGTCGGGTGCCGGGAAGAGGGCCAGTCAACCATCCAGCACGTTCATCGGGCGATACCTCGTAAACGAGGTCGCTCAACCGGGATCGCTCGATCTCCGCGTATATGAGGTAGCCAATGGCTACTACCGCAAGGATAGATCCCAAGACGACGATAGCGATAGCCAGACGAACACGTTTACTGGCGGGTGGTCGGGGAGGACGCGTAATCTCTAATGCGTCTGGCTGTGCTAGTGCTGAATTCAATATCGGCTTGTTGCCTTACAGGCCGACCTTTTGAAGTCTGAGGGTAATTTCTGGATATGCCCAGATTTCCGGGCACATCCAGAAATTACCCGAATCTAGCGAGCCGCCTGTCGTCGGTGACGGTCTGCTTCTGTGAGGATCGGCTCGTTCAAGTATACGTCGCCGTTCCGAATTTTCAGGTTGAAACCACAGTCGGGGTTTGTGCAAATCCAAGCCTTGTAGTGCACAGCAGATCCCTGACCACCAAAGTCAGAAAGCGGTACCAGGTCTCCCTCGCCGCAGGATTTACAGGCCGGGTAATTCTCGATTGCCACATCGTCCTCCACGTAAATTGACATCGTCATCTTCCCCCAGAACCATGGCGGTGAGGGGTGTGAAGCGATTATTGCGGTTTAGAATTGCTTGAATGTAAACGTTCGGTTAACCGAGTCTTGAACGATTAGCTACAGAATGACCGGTAGTACCACCAGTAAATACAGAAGAACGCGTGAAATGATCGTCCTTGGAATTGAATCCTCATGTGATGATACCGCTGCTGCGGTCGTTGTTGATGGCCGTGAGATAAGGTCCAACGTAGCCTCCTCACAGGCAGAACTTCACGCCCGGTACGGCGGAATCGTTCCCGAGCTGGCGTCTCGAAGCCATGTCCAGCAGATCGTTCCTATCGTACGCGCCGCATTGTCTGCTGCTGATTTGACGCTGCAGGATGTAGACGCCATCGCCGTAACCAGTGGGCCGGGTCTTGCCGGGTCACTCATCGTCGGATTGAACATGGCGAAGGGGCTTGCGGTCGCATCCGGAAAAACATTGATCGGTGTGAACCATCTTCAGGGTCATGCTTATGCAGGCTGGTTGTACGACCCAGCCTCCCCGAACCCAGGCACACAGGGCCAGAATGATGTGGTCCCGGCGGCCCCCGAGGAGCTTTGCGGCTTCCCGTTGCTGTGCCTCGTCGTCTCTGGCGGACATACCGATCTTGCGCTGATCAAATCGCACGGTGAGTTTGAGAGAATCGGCCGAACTCGAGACGACGCGGCAGGCGAGGCGTTTGACAAGGCAGCCCGACTCATGGGACTCGGTTATCCGGGTGGGCCGGTTATTCAAAAGATTGCGGCGCTGGGTGACGCTTCTGCCCCTCTACCGCGCGCCTGGATCCCCGGTACCTGGGATTTCAGTTTCAGCGGTCTCAAGACCGCGGTGCTACATCGGGCCCGGACCGAGGGTATCTACCCGGCGCCTGAAGGCGGACCGGATCAGGACGCCGTGGCAGCGCTTGCGAGATCGTTCCAGGAAGCGGTTGCTGACGTAATCGCCACCAAGACGGCCCGGGCGGCTGTTGAGTTTGGAGTAAAAGGAATCGTGATCGGTGGGGGAGTAGCCGCGAACTCTGCGCTGAGGGAAGCGTTGAACGCCAAATCAAGTGTCCCCGTAATGTCGCCTCCACCCGTTTTATGCACGGATAACGGTGCGATGATCGCCGCCGCTGGATACCACTACCTGAAGCGCGGGGAGAGGTCCGGATTAGACCTTGATGTGATGCCGGGGCTGACTATTGAAGAGGCACCTTCAGCGCCCGCGGCGATGCCCGTTTAGGCACTCGGCTGTCGCAGATAATCAGGCCACCGGGTAGCGATATCTACGGGTGATGCCGGCGGGTATGCCGGAACCAGAACCGTCTGTGTTCCCAGCGCTCAACGACTTGATCTCAAATACTCGATCCCCAAACGCACGCGCCCCGGTTTCCGATGAGCGACTCAATGGCCCACCGATGTCTTTGCCCGCCGCATGGAACAGGAGGCGTGACGGAGGTGTTATGAGGTAGTAGTCCCACAGTAGGATCGCGCCCAGTATTGCCATTGCGATGCCGCCAATGATCCCAACCTTCTCGTTGGTCGCTACCTGCCAGATTCCAACCGCAGCGATGAAACCGAGAATGCCCCACATTAGCGAAGAGCGCTCCCGTGAAACGCGAGTGACCTCGACAGACGTGACCTCAGAGACTTCCGCAAACGACCAGTTACGGTGGTCTTCGTCGCCCCCGATGTAGATCACGCGCCTGTCGGTCAGTACGAAGCGGTCCGTACCGTCGACTTCCAACGAATCGATTACCGATTCTCCGGCGGTCAATCGGAACCCGTCGACCACCGTTTCCGGCTCGTCGATGGGCGCGGTCGTATCCGTTTCAAATGTAGGGGCGTTCTGGAATTGATTTTCGACTGCCACGGAGGCTCCAGGCCAGATCTCGTTTCGACTAAGCGATGATATCAGCGGAATGTGAAGACACGCTGTGTTGGTGCTTTCCGTAATACATAGATTACGGAGCATCTGCCTCCGTGATCCCGAGCAAACTCGGCATACCTCAAAAGATCAGGACGTGACTCAGACGTGTCCTACAGCTTTCAAAGGACCGGAACCAGATCACGCTCACCCTACGAGAACGACTTCTCTTTGTGCTCCGCTACAAACTCCCGACCTGCGCCGATGATGAGCCCCTTCATGTCCAGCGTCGCGCCGTAGTCTGACCACAGGTGCTTGCCAGCAGCGCGGACCTTCGCCTCTACCTCATCGTGGATCGCCAGAACCTCGGGGTGCTCCGGCTCACCGGGGTGGCCCAGCGACGCCGCCATGTCGTGCGGACCCCATGCGATAGCCATCAGGCCGGGAACGGCGAGGATTTCGTCCGCCCTTGCTGCGGCCTCTTTAGATTCGATCTGTCCACCCACCAGCATGTTGGCGTTAGAAAACTGGGCAAAACCCAGCTTGCCACCATAGGTGCCTTCAAGGACATCCATATCGCCGTGCTCCGTGCCACGACCGCCGCCCCATGAGCGCTGGCCGTCCGGCGGGAACAGGCAGGCGTCGGCAAGAGCCTGCGCCTCTGCGCCGTTCTCAATGTGCGGTCCCATGATCCCCTGCAAGCCGCGGTCCAGCCAGCGATTGATCTCATTGGCGTTGATATTGGGGACACGTGCCGTGACGCTCATGCCGTGGGCGTGTGCGATGGCGACGATGTCATCTACGGCAACAGGGTTGAACGCCCCGTGCTCGCCGTCCAGGTGGATGGCGTCAAAACCGGCCCGTGCCGCAAGCTCAACGGCACTCGTGACCGGATACTGAAACGAGAAGACAAGCGCCTGCTTGCCCTTCTTGTTTTTTGCGAAATACGAGTTCTCGATCATGGTTTTGTCCCTTCCAACAGGTTTGTTCTTGCTAGATCATATTGCAGGGGAGGCGCTTGCCTTGCCCTTGAAGGTCCGACGCCCAGGACGATTTATAGATAAGCGTCCCCTCTGGGGCCTTATATCCTCCGACTGGTTCCCGCTCGCGCCGTCGCCGTCGGATCGTACCCGTGCGCTGCCAGCACCTCTTCATTGATCGTCAGGCCCAAACCCGGTGCGTCGGGCACCGTCAGGTAGCCGTCCACCTGTCGGGGGAAGCCGTCAAAGGCATCGAAGTAGTGCGGAGTGTAGAACTCTGCGTGGTACTCCTGAATCAAGAAATTCGTCATCGTCAGGTCCAGGTGACACTCGGCCATCGTTCCGACCGGTGAGCAGGTGTTGTGCGGTGCCATGTTGACGTGCCGGGCCTCTGCGATGGCGGCGATCTTCTTTAGCTCCGTGATTCCGCCGGCATTCGCGATGTCCGGTTGAAGTACATCCACGGCGTCCGCCGCAACCAGTTCGTAAAATGGGAACTTCGTGTAAAGCCGTTCGCCCGTTGCGATCGGGATGTTCACCCGATCACGGACGTACTTCATCTCCGCCACGTTTTCCTGCGAGGTCGGCTCCTCGAACCACATCGGCCGGTACTTCTCGAGTCGTTGGCCAAGCGAGACGGCAGTGCCGGTAGAGAACTTGGCGTGGACCTCGACAATGATCTCGATGTTGGGCCCAACAGCCTCCCGCACCGCAGCGACGCGGTCTTCGGAGATCTGCGCTTCTTTCAGTGAGATGTTGTAGTAGTTGTTCTGGGCGAAGGGGTCGAACTTCATGGCCGTGTAGCCCATCGCTACGACTTTCTTCGCCTCCTCGGCGTTCAACTCCGGCGAACCCGGGTTGGTGTACCAGCCGTTGGCGTACACCCGCACCTTCTCGCGCTGCGCCCCACCCAGCAGCTTGTAGATCGGAAGACCAAGCACCTTGCCCTTCAGGTCCCAGAGTGCGATGTCGATCCCGGACAACGCGGTGGTGTCGATCCTCCCGCCACGTGACTGGTTGTTGTAGTAGATCTGCGTCCAAATCGCCTCGTTGTCCATCGGGTCGCGGCCAATCAGGAAGTTCTCAGCCATCTCATTTATCAGCGAGATCACCTGGTGATCGTTGCCAAGTCCGCTGGCGTCGCCGAGACCGTACTGGCCGTCGTCCGTGTTGATCTTGACGATCACCCAGTTCCGGTTGGCGTTGTGGTGTGCGGCCGAAAAGATAAACGTCTCGACATCGGTGATCTTCATGGAAGGGCCTTTCTTGGAATCACGGTTGGTGGACTAGATTCGTCGTCCGCCGCGTCGTCCTGACTTCGGCGGGACGTAACCGTGGGCTGCGATCAACTCGTCGTTCGGGATGATGCCCAGTCCCGGCCCTTCTGGCAGTGTGATGTATCCGTCCTTCTGAACAGGGAAGCCCTCGAACGCGTCGATGTACCAGGGTGAGTAGAACTGGGCGTGGTACTCCTGTATCAGGAAGTTAGTCATTGTCACATCAAGTTGGCACTCGGCCATCGTGCCGACCGCTGAACAGGTGTTGTGGGGCGCCATACTGACGTGTCGGGCCTCTGCGATGGCTGCGATCTTCTTAAGTTCCGTGATGCCACCGGCGTTTGCGATGTCCGGCTGAAGGACGTCGACAGCGTCGGCCTTCACCAGCTCGTAGAACGGGAACTTGGTGTAGAGACGCTCCCCGGTCGCGATCGGAATGTTCACCCGATCTCGCACGTACTTCATCTCGCCGACGTTCTCCTGCGAGGTCGGCTCCTCGAACCACATCGGGCGGTACTTCTCGAGTCGTTGGCCAAGCGAGATGGCAGTGCCGGTAGAGAACTTGGCGTGGACCTCAATGATCACGTCCACATTCGGCCCAACGGCCTCACGCACGGCGGCAACTCGATCCTCAGCCGCCTGCGCCTCTTTCAGCGAAATGTTGTAGTAGTTGGCCGTGGCGAAAGGGTCAAACTTCATCGCGGTGTAGCCCATCTCCACCGTCTTCTTTGCCTCTTCGGCGTTGAGCTTAGGGTCCGCAGCAACGGTGTACCAGCCGTTGGCGTAAACGCGAATCTTCTCCTGCTGCGCTCCGCCAAGAAGTTTGTAGATGGGTTGGTTCAGGATCTTGCCTTTTAGATCCCAGAGGGCGATGTCGATACCGGAGAGGGCGGTCGTCTCGATGCGACCTCCACGGGCGTTGTTGTTGTAGTAGATCTCGGTCCAGATCGCCTCGGTATCAAGCGGGTCTTTGCCGACCAGGAATTTTTCGGACCACTCCTCGATCAAAGACGCCGTCTGCATCTCGTTGCCAAGCGGGCTGGCGTCCCCGATGCCAAACAACCCATCATCGGTCTGGATACGAACCAGTAGCCAGTTGCGGTCATTGCCGTAAATGCGGGCGGAGAAGTAGAGGGTCTCGACACCGGTGATCTTCATGTGGGGCGCTTAAACTTTCTGGACAGTTTTTGGTGGTCGTAAAAAAGACGGGACTCAGCAAGCTGAGCCCCGTCGAGTAGATCTGTGCCCGTAGGGGCGCTGCTTGCCCGGTCCGGTCCTGAGGGAGAACGTCACGTTGCCGCAACACCGCCCTTCGAGAGCCTCAGGGTGGGCTAACTGCCTCAGGACTCGCATTATTCCAGCGAGCCCCAAAACAAAGGCCCCACTGGGGTCTTAGTCCCGCAGGTTGAATGGGATGTTTAGCTCGCTTGTGATCCCCTCGAACCAGTCGACGACCTCAGGGTGAAGAGGAATGCCGATCTCTCGGCGTTCTGCCTCGGTCTCGACTTCGATCATTCCGGCGTACACAACTCGATCGTGACCCGGCGCAGGCTTGGTCTCTCGCAGGCCCTTCATCATGCCGTCCATGTCGGCCTTGAACTCATCCAGCGGCACAAATGCCTCGACGTCATAAGCGGCAACAAAGTGCGCTCTTCGTTCTTTAGTGGCGGCGCCGAAACCGGCTGCTCCGGAGAGCGGGCCGCACATGATGTCCACCATCACGCCCAGGCTGTAGCCTTTGTGGGAGCCAAGCTCACGGGTCGAACCCATCGGCAGCTGCATCCGCACGCCACCGGCCTCGAAATCTGAGAGTGCTGCGCCTTCCATGTCGGGAGAGCCGTCGTCGTTGGCGACCCAGCCCGGCTGGAGGCCGTGGCCGAGTCGATTTGCGAGTCCGATCTTGTTACCGGCGATGGATGTCGTTGCAGCGTCAAAGCTGAACGGCTCTTCTGTACCGGTTGGGGCTGCGAAAGCGATCGGGTTCGTGCCCAGTTTCGGCTCCGCTCCCCAGGTCGGGACCATCGAATTTCCGCCGGCGGTGTACGCCGTGCCGATCATGCCTTCTTTGACAGCCATCAGTGCGTGGTAGGCCATCATCCCGGCGTGACCGGTGTTCTTAATAGTGACCATGCCGACGCCTGTGTTCTTGGCCTTGGCAATGGCGATTTCCATGGCGTGTGGCGTTGTTATGATGCCGAGTCCGTTGTCGCCGTCGTAAACGGCGGTTGAAGCGGTCTCTCGGACGATCTTCTCGTTGGGAGTCGGGTTGGTCGCGCCGCTGCCGTAAGACGCGACGTAGGCGCGCAACATGTTGGAGACGCCGTGTGTGTCGGCACCCCGAAGGTCCGCCTGCATCAGGACGTCGGTCGCCAGGTTTGCGTCATCTTCCGGCACGCCCATCTTGAGGAACACTGCCTTGGTGGCTGCGGTCAGATTTTCGATCTTCACTCGGACAGCGATGTCATCCGGGACCTGGAAATGCTTCAGCAATTCGTGCTACCTCTTTGCGACTTGTTGATGAAAAATCGGGAACGGCTCGTCCTGATGGCGCTGGACGATTCATGGATGGTCCTCTAAAGGTGCATCAATCGGGCCGGATTGTAGCACCCGCGTGCGAGGTTTATTTGGATTGTCTTTTCGTATGAGGGTTGTCGTTGCGTGGAATTGGCGTTACTTGCTTCGGGTGAGGGAGAAGTTTTTACGTTCAATGGCACCGTAGGGCCGTATGGCAATGGGCCCACGCGGGTGCTCCGAATGACCCGTTTTGGCAAAAGCCGAGTTCTTCAACAACGCCGTAGGGGCGGGGCTTGCTCCGCCCAGGCCGATCTTTCGAGAACCTCAGGTCACGGGTCCGCCATGTGATCCCTACACCCGTTTACCGCGCCCGTTCGACCAACCTACGCACGTACGACACTTTACTCACGTGCTGCGCCGTCTCGTTCACCACGCTCGTCAGTCACACGCTCCGGGTTACGGGCGAATCCCACACCAGGTTGAGACAAATTCGGCGATGTTCT
>Ga0115002_10008867_pt1 | contig 11080 bp, 10 predicted proteins | sample ArcticOcean_MG_C_8_FD_89576 | JGI IMG/M metagenome (GOLD analysis project Ga0115002, IMG submission 89576) | Marine microbial communities from western Arctic Ocean - ArcticOcean_MG_CB11_86 | ecosystem: Environmental > Aquatic > Marine > Oceanic | place: Arctic Ocean: Canada Basin | collected... | reverse complement strand
AATTTTAATGCGACGCGTCTTAAACCGGCTGATACCGCCCGTATTCGGGCCCTTGCGGCGAAGGCAATGCGGTTGGGCGTGCCCCGTATAACGGTTTTAGGCCATGCGGACAGCGTTGGTAGCGAGCGTTACAATCTCGGCCTGTCTCTGCGCCGTGCCGATGTCGTGAGCCGGGCATTGATTGTGGCCGGCATTGCGCCCGAGCAGCTGGGGATTGCCGCCGCAGGAGAAACCAAACCACGCATTTCAACAAATAATGGTATTGCAGAGCCGCAAAATCGCAGGGTTGAGGTGCTGTTTCAGCCTGCTGAAGCGTGGTAGCCCGCGCTACGCTGGACTTTAGGCCGCCGCGACCTAATATGACGGCTGAATTGGCATTGTGTCAGATTGAGGGAGTGTCCCATGTACGAAGCCGTCACCGATGGGATCAAAGTTTCGGTTACGCCTTATTTTCTGGAGGAGCAGTCCGCTCCGCAGGATGATCATTACGTCTGGGCATACCAGATTTCCATCGAAAATCAGGGTGGGGACACGGTGCAGCTGCGGAACCGCTTCTGGCGGATTACCAACGCAATGGGGTATGTTGAGGAAATCGAGGGGCCGGGCGTTGTTGGCGAACAGCCAGTGCTGAAGCCGGGAGAAACATTTCAGTATACCAGCGGTGCGCCGCTGGTGACAGCATCCGGGATCATGATGGGGACTTATGAGATGGAGGGCCCCGATGGACGTATGTTCGATGTAACCATCCCGGCCTTCTCACTGGATAGCCCTCATCAGCGGGTTCAGTTGAACTGAGCGCCGATCTGTGGCCCCCATAATCTTAGGAGAGCGATTGTGAACCCACCTGACGGTGTCAGTCATGACGGCGCAGCTGAGGGCCATAGCAGGACCGACCGGCCAAGCCGGACCGAAGCGGAGGCGGCCGTGCGCACGCTTATTCGTTGGGCGGGCGAAGATCCGACGCGCGAGGGGCTTCTCGATACGCCCGCACGGGTTGTCCGGTCTTATGAGGAATTCTTTGCCGGTTATGACACCAACCCTACGGAACTGCTTGCGCGGACGTTCGAGGAAACGGAAGGCTACGATGAGCTGGTCGTTTTGCGCGAAATCCGCTTTGAGTCGCATTGCGAGCATCACATGGTACCGATTATTGGCTGTGCCCACATCGGCTACATGCCGGATCGCCGGGTTATAGGCATCAGTAAATTGGCGCGCGTTGTCGATGCGTTTGCCAAGCGGCTGCAGATACAGGAAAAGCTGACGGCGCAGATTGCGAACGCGATTGATGAGGTGCTTAAGCCAAAGGGTGTCGCCGTGGTGATAGAGGCCAGCCATCAATGCATGACGACCCGGGGCGTGCACAAATCGGGCGTGCGTATGGTCACCAGCCGCATGCTGGGCCTGTTGCGCGATGACCCCACGACGCGCCGCGAATTCCTGTCGATCATTGGGACGCCCTCTCTGCATGGCGGATAATTCCAAGGATTACTATCAACGCTCCTTGATATAACTGGCCTTTACCGTGCAAATGCTGGACAAGCCACGGTGGTGGCAGAGATACTGTCCCCCGCCTTCCACTAGCCGGTTCGGCCCTTGATCGACTTTCGTCCCGTCCTATTCATTATTGGTATCCTGGTGTCGACTCTTGCCGTCGCCATGTTCCTGCCGGCGGCGGCTGATCTTGCGGTGGGTAACGAGGAATGGCAGGTCTTCGCCACGGGTGCGGCCCTGACACTGTTTATCGGCGTTATGCTGGTGCTGACGACGCGCAGCAACGTGCGCGATCTTTCACTGCGGCAGGCGTTTATCCTGACCACGTTGAGTTGGGTTCTGATGCCGGCAGTGGCAGCCCTGCCGCTGGTTTTCGCCGATCTTGATCTCTCCTATACAGATGCGTTCTTCGAGGCGATGAGCGGGCTAACGACCACTGGTTCGACGGTCATAGTCAATCTAGATAATACGATGCCGGGTATTTTGCTGTGGCGTGCGCTTCTGCAATGGCTTGGTGGAATTGGCATTATCGCGATGGCGATTTCCATTCTGCCGCTTCTGCAAGTTGGTGGGATGCAGTTGTTCCGGATGGAGTCTTCCGATACGTCAGACAAGGTTATGCCGCGGGCGGCGCAGATCGTTACCGCGATTGCCGTCATTTATGTGGCGCTGACATTGTTGTGCGCCTTTATGTATTGGTCGTTCGGGATGACCGGGTTCGATGCCATGGCGCATGCGATGACCACGATCGCGACTGGCGGATTTTCAACCCACGATGCATCACTCGGCTATTTTCAGAGCGCCCGAATCGATGCCACCGCGACGATCTTCATGGTTGTCGGCAGCCTGCCTTTCGTTTTGTATCTTCAGGTGATCCGTGGACGACCGGGCAGCTTGTTTGGAGACAGTCAGGTACGTTGGTTCTTGTCGATTACGGCGTTTGCGGTCATTGCCGTAATGATTTGGTTGTTCAGCACTAGGTCAGAAGAACTGCCTTCAACGCTTCAGTTGGCGGCATTTAACGTTGTTTCGGTGGTTACGGGCACGGGTTACGCGACACAGGATTTCAGCGCCTGGGGGACGTTCCCGGTTGCGATCCTTTTCTTTTTGATGTTCGTCGGCGGTTGTGCCGGGTCGACAACGTGCGGCGTTAAGGTGTTCAGAATTCAAGTGCTGCACGCAACGGCGCGATGTCAGATGCGCCGGCTGCTCCAGCCGCACGGTGTTTTCATCCCCTACTACAACAAACGGCCGATCCCGGAAGAGGTCACGTCGTCGGTGATGGGTTTTTTCTTCCTATATGTCATCTCGTTTGCATTTATCGCAACCGGGCTTGGCGTGCTCGGGCTTGATTTCCTGACCGCTACGTCCGGCGCGGCGACCGCAATTTCGAATGTCGGGCCGGGTCTTGGTCCTGTTATTGGTCCCTCCAGCACATTTGCGGCACTGCCGGATGCCGCGAAATGGCTTCTGTCGTTTGGCATGTTGCTCGGGCGTCTTGAACTGTTCACTGTGCTGGTCCTTCTTCTCCCCTCTTTCTGGCGGAATTAACACAATGGCGGCGCAAGCAATGACTCCTGTTGAAATGATTAGCGCGCTTGTGGGTTTCGATACCACTTCCGCGAAGTCTAACCTCGCACTGATCGACTTCGTCCGAGACTATCTCGCGGGCTATGGCATCAAGTCCCGCTATGTGCGGAGCGAGGACGGTACCAAGGCTAATCTGTGGGCCACGGTAGGACCCGATGAACCAGGCGGCGTCGTTCTCAGCGGTCACACGGATGTGGTGCCGGTCGACGGTCAACCGTGGGATTCGGATCCCTTTACGGTGGTGGAGAAAGACGACCGGCTTTATGGCCGGGGCGTCGCCGACATGAAGAGTTACATCGCGATCGCATTGTCGTTGGTGCCGGAGATGTTGTCCCGCCCTCTACAGCGCCCAATTCATTTTGCGCTGACGCATGATGAAGAAGTTGGCTGCATTGGTGCGCCGCGCTTGATCCGCGACGTGGTGGAGAATTTGCCCCGACCCGGTGCTGTGATCATCGGTGAGCCGACGGAAATGAAGGTTGTCGATGCGCATAAGGGCATCAACGCCTTCACGACGACCGTTTGCGGACACGAAGCGCATTCCAGTTTGACCCATCAGGGCGTCAATGCGGTGATGACTGCGGGGCGGCTGATCGCTTTTCTAGGCGACTTGGCAGCGGAGAAGGCGGCCAATCCGGAACCGGACAGCCGGTTCGATCCGCCTTATTCGACAATTCATGTCGGCACGGTTGAAGGGGGTACCGCACTTAACATTGTTGCACGGGAATGCGCGTTCAAATGGGAAATTCGTGCTCTCCCGGGCGACGATCCGGCGGAAACGGTCGCGCGCCTTAAGGACTATTACGAGCGGGAGCTTATCCCTGCAATGCAACAGGTGGCGCAGGAAAGCGGTATCGAGACGAAACCTGGCGTCTGCGTACCGGCGCTGCAACCGCGCCCGGGTTCACCGGCGGAACAACTCGTCTTCTCCCTGACGGGAACCAATGCGACGCACGCGGTGTCTTATGCCACGGAAGGCGGCCAGTTTCAGCAGGCCGGCCTACCGGCGGTCGTGTGTGGTCCGGGCAGTATCGAACAGGCGCATAAGCCAAACGAATGGATCAGCTTGGAACAGGTTGCTGCTGGCGAGGATTTTTCCCGCCGCCTGATCGCGCGCTGCCAGGACTCCGCCAGCTAAAAGGGAGCGGCCGATATGGAGATCTGGACCAGTGGCGTTGCGTCGCCTGCGACGTAGAAGCGGCTGGTTGGGATGGTCTGGTCGTTGTCGATTCACAGAATCTGTCCGGCGATCCTTATGTCTCGCTTGCGATGGCAGCGACGGCGACCGAGAGGATTGGCCTCGGCCCGGGGGTGACCAATTCGGTGACCCGCAATGCCGCGGTGACGGCAACCGCCATCGCTAGCGTACAGCGTGTTGCCGAAGGCCGCGCCGTCTTGGGGATTGGACGGGGTGATTCCGCGTTGGCCCATCTTGGCCGCGCGCCGGCCCGCGTCGCGCAGTTTGAACGCTATCTTCGTCACTTGCAGGCCTATCTTAGGGGCGAATCCGTACCATTCGACGATATTGTCGATATCCCGGTGGAGGTTGCGCCACCGATGTCCGAGCTTCAGCTCGCCGATGCCCCAACGGACAGCAGGATAGGCTGGATCGCAGAGACCGATAAGGTGCCTGTTGAAGTCGCCGCGAGCGGACCGAAGGTGATCGAGGTCGGTGCGCGCCATGCGGACAGGCTCATGTTCACGCTGGGCGCGGATACGGAGCGGCTTGCTTGGGGAATCGCGCATGCCCGGCAGGCTCGGACGGATGCGGGCTTAGATCCTGATGGAATCGCATTTGGCGCCTATATCAACGCCGCCTCTCACGGTGATATCGACATTGCACGCGATTTGGTGCGAGGCGGGCTGACAACATTTGCCCGGTTTTCGGTGATGCATGGCAAGACCAGCGGCCCCTTGAATGACGACAACCGCAAGGTTCTGCAAGACCTCCGCCGCACCTATGATATGCGAAAACACACCCAAGGAGACTCGCGGCAGGCAGGCGTTTTGACGCCTGATTTCATCGACCGCTTTGCCATTGTCGGGTCCCCTGCACAATGCGTGGAGCGGCTGCAAGGGCTTGCGGCGCTTGGCCTTGATAAGGTCATTATCAGCGGCGGCCGGCGCGGTGCCGACCCAGAAGCGGCAAAAGAGGCACAAGTATTGATGGAAAAAAAGTTTTGCCAGCGCTCTAGATCAATTCTGTGAATCCGCTCGATTCTAATAGATGGAGCAAAAAAACAAGAATAATGGCAACCGTCAAAGGCGATTTCCATCAATCCTGATTTGCTCTAGACTGCCTCTTGCCAAGTTTGGTAACCCTTTCGTTATTAAATTTCAGATAGACCATATCTGAGCGACGAAACGCTGATTCCTAGCGGTTTTGCTATGCATAATGAGCAGCTTCGCCAAGCGGGCATTCGTGGTGAGTGACAGTTCTTCCATAAGTTATGAGATCTATCTGCTGAAGTCCGGGCGGTGGGAGCTGCACACCCAGTTCTCACGGCACGAACATCATGAGTGCGTTGAGGTGGCCAAGCGCATCTTTGCTACGGGCCGGGTTGAAGGTGTCCGCGTCATAGAGGATACCTACGATTCTGAAACCAAGGCGCCCGAACGGGGGCCGGCGCAGCGCCAAAAATCGGCAATCACCCAAGGGATTGCCAAAATCGCGGGGGTCAGCACGGCGAGCCTTACCGTGGCCGCTTTGCTTTCTTATGTCGGCTCTGCTGGTCCTTCAGCAGATGCAGGAGTTGGACGTTACCCTGAGCAGCGGCATGGCCCAGGGTATTTTGATCGCGGTCTTTTTGGTAAGCGCTGCGGCGTTTTTCATCCCGTTGATGCGTCGTTTTGGGCCATCTTTGCGTCAGGTGAATGTTGCCCCGCCGGAGGAAAGTTTCGCGCCGGCAGTGAATTCGCCCGCCGTGGCGGCAGATACCGCGGCGGCGGTCGCCGATGTGCCGGCACCGCCTCCCTTGTTGGAGGAGATGCTTGTTGAAGCCGGCGAGGAGGATGAAGAGGACGAGGCATTAGAGGACGACGAATCTGAAGACGAGACGGACGAAACCGAAGAAACACCGGTTGCGGGCACTGTCGATGCCGACATGCTGAAGTTCGTCCACGATTCTCTGGAGCCATTTGCGGCGGCGGCTCGGCAGCTCGACGCCTTCAATCGGTTTGGTCTAACGCTTTTTTTCTCCGGCGCGGCGGAATATCTGGCGTCCCGGGACGGGCTGCCACGCGACCAGGCGCTGGCCATACTGTCTCGGCATGTTCAGTTGCTTGGCCATACGCCGGAAATGGCGGCGGGTTTCTCTTCCAATATCGATGAATATCTGGTCAATCCGAAATACTTCAAAATGTACGAGGCAGGTCGCAGCGCGATCGTGCAGCTCGACCAGGCGGCGGATGGCGATACCGGCGCGTTCGCCGCCATGGATTCCTGGAATGAACCCGCTGCGGCGGGCGAGACGCATGACAAGAGGTTTGTGGCCGTACTGTTTACCGACATTGTCGGTTCAACGGCCATGACTCAGGAACGCGGTGATGCGGGCGCACAGCTTGTCGTTCATGAGCATAATGCGATTGTCCGTGATGCGTTGGCCTTGCACGGGGGTCGGAAAATCAAACATACCGGGGACGGGATCATGGCAACGTTCCCGCAGATCACCAGTGCGGTCGAAGGGGCGGTAGCAATGCAGGAAGCCTGCCAGCGCGTCAACGCCGCCAAACCGGACCTTGGCCTTGGCCTGTGCATCGGCGTCAACGCCGGCGAACCGGTCCATGAAGGCGGAGACATCTTCGGCACGCCGGTCCAGATGGCCGCACGGGTGCTCAGCATGGCCGAAAGCGACGAAATTGCGGTCTCCAACATCGTCCGTGAAATGTGTGCCGGCAAAAGGTATGACTTCGCGAAGAAGGGAGATTACGAACTCAAAGGCTTCGCCGAACCGGTCCCAATCTACCTCGTCGAATGGCAGGCGAGCGGCGTGGCGCCCAGCGCGGCGGAGTAATCCCACACCCCTTTTCCCCCGGCCCTTTCCCTGGCGGTGTGAAGCGTTATCATTAGGCGCGCGCCGCAGAGAGGCGCTTAGAACCTATAGAGGGAGATGGGAATGCCGATCGTACAAGCGGATCGTTTGATCAAGATTTCGGAAGTTCTGTTCGAGAAGGCCGGTGCGTCGGCAGAGGAAGCAAAAACCGTCTCGCGGCACTGCGTCAACGCCAACCTAACCGGCCACGATTCGCATGGCATTATTCAGGTGTCGACCTATATCGACCGTGTCGACCGGGGCCATATCGTGCCCGGCGCGCCGTTCGAGATCATGCAGGAAAGCCCGACGACGACAGTCATCAACGGTAATTGGGGTTTTGGTTACGTGGTCAACGAACGGGCCATGACGGTGACCATCGAGAAGGCCAAGACATCCAATGTGGCCGCCGCGACGGTCTACGCGCAAAGCCATGTCGGCCGTGCTGCGTCCTATCCGCTTATGGCGGCGGAAGAAGGCATGATTGCCATGATGACGGCCGATTCGGGCCGGTCGCCGAAGGCAGTGGCACCGTTCGGCGGGCGTATGCCGCGGCTTGGTACAAACCCGATCGCGATCGCCATGCCGTCCAATCTTGAAGGTCCGTTCTTCATCGATATGGCGACCTCCGCCGCTGCGGCCGGGAAGGTTAAGCTGGCGCAGGCGCGCGGCCAGTCGATCCCAGGGGACTGGGTGGTCGACAAGGATGGCCGCCCGACGACTGATCCCGCTGCGCTGAGTGAGGGCGGTGCCCTCCAGCCGTTGGGTGGGGCGCAGGGCTTCAAAGGCTATGGGCTGGCGGCGATGGTCGAGATTTTCTCAGGACTGTTGACTGGGCTTGGTTTTGGCGTGGAGCCGACCGGCAAGCACAATGACGGTGTCTTCATGGCGGTCTTCAATGTCGCCGCGTTCCGGCCGCTCGATCAGTTCAAGGAAGAAGTCACCGAGTTCGCGGAGTACCTGAAGGCGACACCGACGGCCGAGGGTTTCGAAGAGGTGCTTTATCCGGGTGAAATCGAGCACCAGCGCATGCTGAAGCGCAAGGTCGACGGCATCGATGTCGAGGATGTGACTTGGGGCAAACTGACGGCGCTGGCGGAGCGCTTCGGCGTGCCGGAGATTATGATCTGATCCTTCTATGCTCTAGAAGGGTTTGCTGCCACGGACGACGGTCCGGTGCAGCACCCTTGGGTGCGCGCCCATATCGAAGTTGGCCACGGCCTGATGCAGCAGGCAGCGGTTGTCCCACATCACCAGGTCGCCCGGCAGCCATTTGTGGGTATAGATGAATTGCGGTTGCTCGGTGTGCTCTAAGAGTTCCTGAAGCAGGGTGCGGCCTTCTTCTGCTGGCATGCCTTCGATATGCGACGTGTGGCAGCCGATATAGAGCGTTTTGTCCCCCGTGTCGGGATGCGTGCGGACCAACGGGTGGATGACCGGCGGCCGGTCGCGTATCTCCGTTTCGGTCGCCGGCTTGTTTTTCGTGTTCCGCCGGCTGACTTCCCAACTATGCACAACGCGCAACTCAGCGATCTCCCGCTTCCGGTGCTCCGGTAGCGCGTCGTAGGCCATCCGTGTATTTGCAAACTGGGTGTCACCGCCCGATGGCGGCAGGACGATCGCATGCAGCAGTGTCGCGAGTGACGGAATCTCGTGATACGACTTGTCAGTATGCCAATAATAATTGCCGTGCGTGTGCGGCGTCTTGGTCGGGTTGCCGTCGGCGTCGAGGTTATTGACGATGTGGACCAAGGGTAATTTCGAACCGTTACGCATTCGATGGACATGCTCTTCCAGCGGGCCGAAATTTTTTGAGAAGGCATGCTGCTGCACATCGCTTAGCGACTGGTCCCTAAAAGCTAAAACATGGTGGGTCTGGAACGCCGCGAGAATTGAGTCCTTCATCGCATCGTCTATGGGCTGCGAGAGGTCTATGCCAAGAATTTCCGCGCCTGCGACCGCCGATAGCGTTCGTGCTTCAAATGCGGCGGGCGTCTCTGTGTGTGCGGGGTGAACATGGGCCATCGATTTCTCCTCAGAATACTAGGGGTAGGCTAGTCAACAACGCGGGGCTGATCAATTGTACGGACCTAAACGAGTGAGATTCGCATCATGGGGGTGCGAACGTTATCATTGTTAGGGCAGCCGTACTTTCTGAAGCGATGGTGGATGATATGCAATATGAGACGATAAAGGTTAATCCGTTGAGCCCGACGATCGGGGCTGAGATTTCCGGCGTGAACCTTGCGAAACCGCTGGGCAATCAGACGTTCGCGGAAATCCACAAGGCCCTGATGACGCATCAGGTTATTTTCTTCCGTGATCAAGTGATGGATTGGGATCAGCATAAGGTTTTCGGCCGCCGATTCGGTGAATTGCATGTCCATCCCACGGCGCCGTCGCCGGAAGGCCATCCGGAAATTCTAACCATCCGTGGCGATGCAAAGTCGAAACAGGTGGCTGGCCAGACCTGGCATACGGACGTCAGCTGCGACGAGGAGCCCCCGATGGGCAGCATCCTGCATCTGCATGAGGTGCCGGAGATTGGCGGGGATACGATATTCGCCAGCATGTACGCCGCCTATGACGGGCTGTCCGACACCATGAAGGCATTCCTGAACGGGCTCCAAGCCTGGCACGAGTCGGAGCATGTGCATGGCAAGCGTTATGGCCACAAGGGTGGGATGCGCGATGGCAAGGAAATTCTCTTTCCCAAAGCACTGCATCCAATCGTGCGCACCCATCCGGATACGGGGCGAAAGTGTCTTTATGTGAATCGCAATTTCACCACCCGGATCGAAGGGCTGGCACCAGCTGAAAGCAAGGCGTTGCTGGGCTTTCTGTACCAGCATATTGAAACGCCGGAGTTCCATTGCCGCTTCAATTGGCGGGCCAATTCCGTTGCTTTTTGGGACAACCGCTGTGCCCAGCATCGTGCGCTGTGGGACTATTTTCCGCAAACCCGCCATGGCTACCGCGTCACGGTCCAGGGCGACCGGCCGGCATAGTGAACAACAATACGTCGAAGCGAAGAGGATTTTGCGATGACCTATGAAACGATTGAAGTCGCGGCGCTAAGTCCGGTAATCGGTGCCGAAGTGTCTGGAGTCGATCTTGCGCAGCCGCTTGGCAACCAGATGTATGCTGAAATCCACGATGCCTTGATGACGCACCAGGTCATCTTCTTCCGCGATCAGGAACTAACGCTTGATCAGCACAAGGCATTTGGCCGTTTATTTGGCGAGCTGCATATCCACCCGGCCGCGCCGGGACCCGAGGGGCATCCGGAAATCCTTGTGATCCATGCCGATGAGAATTCAAAACATGTTGCGGGAAACGTCTGGCACACTGATGTAAGCGCCGACGAAGAACCGCCGATGGGCAGCATCCTGCATTTGCACGAAGCACCTAAAGTTGGTGGAGATACGATGTTTGCCAGCATGTACGCGGCCTATGATGCGCTTTCCGATACCATGAAAGATTTTCTCGGCGGACTGTCGGCGTGCCATGAGTCGGAGCATGTGCACAGCCGCGGTTACGTCAGCCGTGGGGGGAAGCTGCGCGACGGTGAAAATGCCTATCCGTCGGCTGTCCACCCCATCGTGCGGACCCATCCCGTGACAGGCCGCAAGGGGATCTATGTGAATTCTGGGTTTACGACCCGGATCGAAGGCCTCGCGGCAGGCGAAAGCCGAGCCCTGCTCGATTTCCTGTTCGAGCATATAGCGACACCGGAATTTCAATGCCGCTTCAATTGGCAAAGTAACTCTGTCGCCTTTTGGGACAATCGCTGCGTCCAGCACCGCTCGGTATGGGATTATCATCCGCATGTGCGGAGCGGTCATCGTGTCACGGTAAAAGGTGACCGGCCTGTATAAATCTGCGCCCGTAGGCCTGAAAGCGCGTGGCCTTTCAGATCCACCTCTGCTGGCCATTGGCGACGGCGTTTTGAGTTTCTACTCCGCGTT
>Ga0115002_10008866_pt1 | contig 11081 bp, 5 predicted proteins | sample ArcticOcean_MG_C_8_FD_89576 | JGI IMG/M metagenome (GOLD analysis project Ga0115002, IMG submission 89576) | Marine microbial communities from western Arctic Ocean - ArcticOcean_MG_CB11_86 | ecosystem: Environmental > Aquatic > Marine > Oceanic | place: Arctic Ocean: Canada Basin | collected... | reverse complement strand
CCTCGTCTAACGAAGTTCCTAAACCCTCCCCGGAGCTGAGACTCCGACCCTCCCATAAATGGGAGGGTGACTCGCGTTGCGAGTTGATTTGGAGAACAGTCCGACGGTTCGAGATGTGGGTAATGGTCAGGCATGCTGCCTGTAACCAGCATCGGTCAAAACAGCCGCGCGCAGTTGAACACATCGGTCGCCAAAACCCGCCGTCGCGAATTCTCGCTTGGCGACAATTCTTTCGTTACAATGTCGCAACAAACAAGAAATCTCTCTTCGGCAGAAAGTGCGGAGCGAAATGAGTTTATGGAAAACGGTTCGTTCATTTTTTGGCGGAAGTGCCGCCGGGAAGAGTGAGCAAGAGATCTCGGATGCAAATTTCAAGTTTGTAGAAAAGGACGATCCCGAGATGGTCGCGACTTGGGAAAAGGCACGCGCGTCGATTCCCGATTTTATTGAAATGGTCGACGACCCTTCGTTCGCCGACGCCGATTTCTATGTCAAGAAGAAGTTCGAGCAAGATGATCGAACGGAACACTTGTGGCTGTCACTCACTGAAGTCGGCGACAAAGAATTCATCGGACTGGTTGGAAATGACCCTCGTATCGTCACGAATGTTAAGTGCAACGATGCAGCCCGAGTCGCCTTCGATGAGATTAGCGATTGGATGATCATGCGCGGCGGAGCAATGGTTGGTGGGTTCACCGTGGAAGAACGCCACCCTAGGAATTGCGGCCAAATCCGAGAAGGGGCGAGCCAACACGTATGGCTTGGGAACGTGTTATCCGAGTCCTCAATCGCCGTCGAGTCGACATTGGACGATTTGGGTAGCGTAATGGCCAGCGAAGATGGCACGCCATGCCTAGATGTCGCCTTGCCATGGCCTCGTCAAACGAAGTTCATAAACCCTCTCCGGAGCCCAATCTGGATAGCCCCGACTCCGACTCTCCCAAAAAGGAAGAGTGACTCGGGTTGCAAGTTGAATTGAGGAAGTGTTACTCATTGATTTGCCGGTAGACGTTTACCCAAGCGGATTCGGCAACCAGTCCAAGTCGAGTTCCTCTCGTGCTGGATTGAGCGATCCTATGAGTTCTCTGTCGCGCTCTTCTGGCCGTTCACCTAGTCGCGAGAATAATCGCTCGACAGAGTTTCGGTGTCTACCTACTTCGGCTTCAGGCAGGGCGTCAACAATGGCGAGGTCGACTTGATTGTCGAGGTGTTGCGTGGGGTTCAGTAGTGCTCTGCCGAATGCTTGTGGGAACTCGACCGAGTCGCCAAATCGATTTGCGAAGAATGAAAAATCAAAAACGGAAATGCCGTCATCGCTACTAACATCGACGTAAGCGGGCGCAGTGGGAACGGAAACTCCAAACCAGTAACTAAAAGTGGTGAAATCGAAAACGCTGACACCGAGATCGCCATTCCAATTCGTCAGTTGTTTGTACAGTTTATTGGTTGCATCGCCCGTTAGGACGTAGTCGCCACCTGCCGCGCCGTCATCGTTACCGTCCAGGCTGTTTCCAAAAATGTCCTGCATCGTATCGCGAATACGAAGTTCGTAAACACCCTCTGCTAATTCTTGATGCCCAAACGAAAGATCGATGCGATCGACAGTGTGCGTTATATGATCGTTGGTGAGCTGAAATTCTACATCTGGATCATTGGGTGCATCCAAGCCGAGATTGATTAGTTGAATATCATTCAAATCAAACTCCACTGGATGACTGAAATGGATTTCAAGCGAACGAATGTCGCTGCGCTGGTTGCTCCAACTCGTCGGTTGTTGGCCGCTGGGTAGATCTGCTGGGTCGGAAAAACTGTTGTTGATCTGAACAGATTCCACGCTGGGAGGAATGCTCTGATCGAAAACGCCTCCGGGCGTGGGTGGTGCTGCTTGCCAACTGGTTGCATCCCATCCAAATTCGGCGGGGAATAAGCGGGTCAATGAGTCTCCCTGGCCGTCGGGTGAGGTGGCCCACGGAGCGACGGCATAATAGCGAGTTTCGTCTTCGAGCAAACGTGGAATGAACTGCGGGTCGTCGGCTGGAGGCAAGTCGGGTCGAAGCAATCGAATTCGCTCGCCGTTGTTATCCAACTTGCCCTGCAGGCCGCCAAGGATGATGACTTCATTGCCGAGTTGATAGTGGTCGCGAAAATCGGCCAACCATTGAGCGTTGTCGGGGTCGGATGGATTCTTGCCGGCGATAACAATTGCCGCTTCCGAATCGAGCAGCAAGGAATCGGGGAAATCGAAGTCCACGCCGCCTCGGATGCGCCACTGTGTCAGATCTACTTCTTGTCCGGTGGGATTAAAGATCTCCAGGAATTCAAAATCATCGGGGTCCTCGCCCTGAGCGACGAGCGGGTTGTACATGATTTCGCTAATTACAACTGGACCCACGCGGGGCGCTTGATTTTCGCTTCCCAACGTTCGCTGCTGGGCCGGATAAATGATCCCCGTACCGTTGGGCGTGCGAGCCCAGGATTCACCATTCGCTTGTGCGCCGAATTCTACGAAGTCGGCAAATCTAACAATCTCGCCTTGCGGATTAACTTCCGTCAACAGAACTTCGTCGCCACGGGAACTACTGAGTGCGAAGTCGAGCGGCGATGCTCCGCCCGTCGCGTTGAAATCGGACTCGTCAAAGAACAGATAGTTGTTTCCGTCGAGTACCGTCGTTTCAGGGATTTGGAATTTTGCGTATTCCGAGTGGGAGTCACTCAAATACCAACCGCTGATGTCGATCGGTTGATTCGTCGTGTTGTACAACTCGATGGTGTCGACCAGTGGAGCATCGGTATGTGAGAGAACTTCGTTAATGACGATGTCGCCGACATAACCGATTCCCGACGTGCCGGGTGAGCCAGAGAATTCTCCACTCGCTCGCCAGTTGTCGCCATCGTTGTAGTTACCCTCTGTGTCAATGACCTCGAGTGAGCTCCCGTGGCCGTCGGCTCGTTGGGGCCAGCCGTTATTGTCGTCGTACAGGAAGGAATGAATGGTGTTGCCACGAGCGTCAAGCAATTCAACTCGTTCTCCGTTATTGGCAAGCTGCCCAGAGTATTCGCCCGCGATTGATTGGTCCTGACCGTATCGAGCCTCAAAAGCCTGCTGGTTCGCCACGACTAATACACGCTGCCCAGCATTTACTTCGAAGGGGAGGAATGAAAAATCAATTCCATTTGTAAATGTGTGGCCAACCATTTCGACCGCTTCTGAACCCTTATTTTCGATCTCGATATATTCAAAGGAGTCAGTCGTAAAGTCGGCCGAGATGGCGAGCTCTTCGGCTGTCGGCGGGTGTGGGTGGTAGTTCATCTCCGTAATGCGGAGTGGCGAGATTTCGTTTTCACCTTCGATGACGAAGATGCGGGAATTGATCGCAGACCAAGTAGTGCCGTTAACCTGACGTGCATTGACGATTATCGGGTGAGTGACGTCGAGTGGTGCGACAAATAGAATCGCGTTGGAGTTGATCGTTCCATCTATGTTGCGTGGATCCGAGCCGTCCAACGTGTAGTAGATATCTCCCGCAGCTTGGGAGTTGATACTTAACGGGAAGCCGAGCGGCACCTCTGATGAAGTTGTATTGAATTGTGGAGCGTCGAGGTAAAGTTGCTCCGCTCTGAAGATGTTCTCGATGATAGGCGATCGCGCGGCGGTAAAGCTAAGATGGCGGTTGACGTCATTCATCCATAATTCGTCGCGGGTCAGGTATTGTCTAAAGCTATCACCCCAACGAGCGGTTTCGGGAACGATGGGGCTGAATACTTTTTCGACGAGTTCGTTATAGCGGGCGCCCGGCACGTTGTTTTGTGGGTTCGCGGGATCGAAGTTGCCAATGGAATAGAATGCGCCGCCCGGGCCAAAATGTTTTTCGACTCGATCGGCAAAACGAACGCGGAAGCTTTGACTCAGTTTGAGCCCGGGGAAGATTGCCGAGGGTCCCCTATTCAATCCAAAGCTGCCGATGTTTGGGTTGGTCCCGACGTTTTGGAGACTGAATTCTGCGTCCCAAGTGAAGAATTTAAAGCCCGTGCTTTCGCTTCCTCGGTCTCGTCCGAAATAGTAATTACGGTGAGGCCAATCGCGGTTGGCGAGGTACCAATTTGTGATCAAGTAATCGATGTAATTATCGACGTCCAACAGATCTTCGTACAATGGATTGCGAGTGCCGTCGGTGTTCAATCCCTGAATCTGCATGAACAATTCCTGCCGCTGCTGCTCCGTAGCGGCGGATTGCATCTGAGTCGCGAACCCGATCAATTCGTTCCACGCCAAAAGATTGCCGTCGATTGCAGTGTCCTGTTCGGAACCGAGATCGCCAGCGTTGACGACGTCCCAGTCTTCCCGATTGCCGCCGAAATAATTCGTCATGAATTGCGAGTCGGGTCGCTCGACGGCTTCGTACATTCCCCAATACAAGCCGTTGATGTAGACGTGCAGCCATCGCGAGTTGGGCGCCGGTTGTCCAGTTGCGCGAAGCGACTCGCGGGCGAACGTGTCGCGAATATAGTGAACTCCGACAAAGTCTTCTCCGCCGCTGGAACGCAAGACGATCGAGTTGTGGTCGGACGCCGCAGCATCGCCAAAGAACGCGTGTTGTAGAGTGCCATCGCCGTACTCCGCACGAAATGCTAGACGCAGCGAATTCTTACGGGCAACGACTCGCGAAATTCCTCCCTGAATTCGGATGCCTGAATTAAATTGGACTTCGGAACCTGTTTCGGCGTTGATCAATTCGCCAGTAACGGCGCGCTCCCAGAGTTCACCGCGGTTACGGGGATTCGAATAGATCCCGGTCTGTCCAAAGAATTCGTCTTGGTCAATTACTAGCGAAAGCGATGAAATTGACTTTAGGTCATCGCGTACTGAGTTGGCATAAGTGCCATTAAACTGATCGTTGGGACCCACAATGTTTGTGTCCATGTCGTAATCTGCATTGCGACTTCCCCACGAACCGGGGAACCCATCGGCGAATGCGCTGCTGCTCGACTGCGTCACCGCGTCTTCAACGAAAAGGTAAGTTCGAGTTTCGATGGGACTTGGGTCAAAGCCCGCTCGGAAAGAGCCCGTTCGTATAACGGACGAACCGTCGATCGTAATCGGACCGCTGTATACAGTTCCGTTGGAGGCCGTTGGAACGCTGCCATTGGTCGTGTATCGAATCGTCGCGGCGGGATCTGTCGTCGACAATTCCAGTTGAAATTCGTTGTCCTGAAAACCAGTTGGATGAGACGTCGCGACGTCAGCGGCAATCAACACACCGCCCGTGTTCTCATCCCACGGCGAAGGAGTGTCAAAGAATCGCTCTTCGCCGTTGGCATTCAGGCCGTACGAAATGTCGTCTGTCTGAGAGGGAAAACTGGGAGAATAGCTGCTTTGAATCTGATCTTGAGGATCGCTTAATGCGAGAAACTCGCCATCTGCTTTCAGTTTGAAATCGGTGTGCAATTCTCCCGCTGGGTCTGTGAGATCGCGGGAGGAGGCGAATACGACGAGCCGATCGCCGGAAGTCAAAGTTATCGAAGGAAAGGTCCAACGGCCCAAGTCGTCGGAATCGTCTGTAAGATGCCAGCCTGCCAAGTCGATCGAGTCGGGCGAATCGTTCTGCAGCTCAATCCAGTCGCTGTAATCACCGAAAGAGTCTTGTATCGTAGTTTTGTTGGACGCCATAAACTCGTTGATCACTAAAGTGGTCAACAACATTCGGGACTCGAGACGTTCTAGTTGAAGTTTTTTTTTCGCGAGACGCTTCGATCGCCGTCGGGACATCTGCCACTCCCTCAAAACCGAATTTGCTTAATGCTAAGCAAAGTAGAAAGAACCAAGTTACTTTGAGACCCTCAACTTATCTTTATCGTTGAGGATACGCAACTTCATTCCTTGCGTTTCAGCGGTCTGCGACCTACTTCATGATCTTCATCACATGCTCAGAAAGATATTTGCCGAGTGCATCTGCCCGTTCTCCGCTGAAGTGGACGTTGTCGCCTTTCCACCACTTGGCGTAGAGCTGATCTTCGTTGTCTTTGACGAATTGCCATTGATCGCAAACGCTAATCTCGGAGTGCCGTTTAATAACTTCCAGTGCCCAGGGGTTAAGGTATTTCTTCATGACACCGGATGTACGCCTAGGCGCTTTGCCGTCGGGAGAGAGATCGCCGGCGGGTGGCATTCCTCGCGGCACAGGACAGGTCGTTACCCAAATTAATTTGGCTTCCGTCTTTTTGAGTTCGGCAATGACAGCCTCCAAATTTGCTTGATACGTTGCCTTGTCGTTGCCCGCATCCCAATGTCCAAAATTGAAACTGATGACGTCCCAATGTCGTCCTTTTTGTTGATAGCCGCCAAGCCATTCGACGATACTATCTTTTCCTTTGCCCGACGGCCCACAGTTGGTTGGCGGGTGATGAATGTTGTATTGATCTGCGAGTGATTTGCGGAGCCCGTTGTTGTAATTGCCCGAGATTGAGTCGCCGATGAACAAATATCGGGGCAGTTTGGGATTGTCCTGGGAAGTTTGATCTCCAATGGGAAGCACGTGGATTTCGTTAGCGACAATTACATCGCCTTTGCGTTTGCCGATGACGCGCGCCCGATTCACGAACGGTTTGCAATCGTCAACACCGATCATGTTGAACAACAACGCATTGGTTTGCCCTCCTTTTTTTAGTGAGACTTCGTATTTCTGTCCGTCGATCTCAAGTCTGCGCGGTTTGGCCGTAGGGTCCCACTGGCCGATAAATCGCGGGTCGTCTTGAGTCGCGAGTTGGTGCTTTAGTTTCTCGTTGAACCTTAGAATTAAGCCAAATTCGGCAATCCATTTTTCCGACTCGGCAACTTTTAAAGCACTAGCGACTAGCCCTCGATTACGCAGTTTGACGATACCGGCAATAGGACCTTGGGGAATCGCGAAATCGATGACTTGTTTGGAGGCTTGTACCTTGTATCCGAGGACGTCGTTTTTGAGGCCGCTGAGCAACCGCGTGTTGACGTCGAGAGCCACTTCCGTTGCATCGTTCCACTCGATTTCAAACTGCCCTTCCGGATTGCGAACGTACATTCCCTCGTTATCGCGTGGAATGATTAAGCCAGAAACCGTAACCGTTTCACCGTCGTTTTGAGCGCGGGCGATTTGAAGGGAGGAGTTGCTACACACAAGTAGGAACGCAATAAGGCAGAAATGCACAGGGAACTGTTTCATGTTTCGTAGTCTTTGTTGAGAGTTAGATATTCGATTCAATTTTTCAATTCACGATTTTACCAAGGGAACGATTCGTGTGCGAGTAATCCAAGCAGACTGTAGCTGGACTCACCAGAGTTCAGGCCGGTCGAAGTGCCCGCGTTTTTGAAGTGCATCGGGAAGGTCTGGCGAGTTGTCTTTTATTGCAGTGAATTTGGGTTGCCTCGGCCAGAAGTCTGGCGACATCTGCTACGGGATTGCCGGTTAGCAATCCTCGCCGGAAGTCCGGCGAGATGCGCTACGGACTACATCGCAATTGGGACGTTTGCCGACTGCTAGAGGTAGATGTTTCGTTTCGATTGAGCGGCGGGCTGTTGTGCGAATGTGCGCATTGGTGGTCATTTGCGATCATCTGCGTTCGGCTATCTGAAGTCAAATTGCCAGATTTCTTCGAGGAAACGATGGGAAACCTTTTCCGCCCGCCATGGCATGACGTTTGCAACTTTTTATGTTGGTAAGAATGTTTACGGAGAGAAAGCGTATTGGGAGAAATTTTATGACTAGTTTTTCGACCACCAATCTTGCGGCTTTACTAAACGACTCTTCTCACCCCTGCGTATCGATCTACATGCCCGCAGTCGTGACGTCGCCAGATCACCACCAGAATCCAATTGCATTGCGAAACCTGTTGCGGCGAGCAGAAACGAAACTCTCCGCCAGCGGCGATTTTGATAAACGATTCTTGCAACCTGTGTGGAATCTGATTGACGATGCTGAGTTTTGGCGAAAGAGGAAGAAGGGTCTTGCCATATTTGCTTCGCTCGATCAGTTTCAAGTGTACTGGCTTCCCATCCAAGTTTCAGAAATGGTTGAGGTCGAACAGCACTATGTCTTGCGTCCGCTGTTGCCGTTTTTGATTTTGGATCTGCAGTGCCTAGTGTTGGCCATCAGTCGAAATAATGTGCGGTTGTTCAAAGCGAATTCGCATTCAATAGTCGACATCACTCCTGCTACGATGCCACGGGATATCGCGTCGGCACTAAACAACGATCAAGTCGATCGGGGGTCTCAAGCCCATTCCGGTAATCGCAGTGCCAATGGAAAGCAGTCCGCCGTTTTTCATGGACAAGGAGGTCGTCCGGATACCGTGAAAGTTGAGACGACACAATTCTTTAGATTGGTCGACGAGTCGCTTCGAAGTCTCGGCGATTATCGATCGACGCCACTGATCCTCGCAGGGGTGGATTCGAACACGACGTTGTACCGCTCGGTGTCACGGCATTTTGGCTTGGTGGATGAGCAAATTCACGGCAATGTAGATCACCTTTGCGATCACGAAATTCACAAATTGGCATCGACCGTTATTGAAAGTTTGTCGGCGCAACGCCAGGATGCGGCTGTGGCGAAGCTCAGTGAGTTGCAGGGACGGCGAGCCACCGACTCTCTCGATGAAATCCTACCCGCTGTTCACCAAGGACGAGTTGATACTTTATTCCTGGAAGGCAATGAAAGCTATTGGGGGAAGTTTCTTCCCGATTCGGGGGTCGTTCACTTACACGAAGACCGCGAGAAAGGAGATGAAGATCTGCTTGAGGTTGCCGCTATTGAAACCGTCTGCCGAGGTGGCACTGTGTTTGCATTGCGGCGAGATACCCTGCCAAGCGACTCGCCAATCGCAGCGATCTATCGTTATTGAGGGATGAGATTATATGAATCCGACACCCTCGCATGAGGAGTTGCTTGACCTTCATACTGAAGAGGCAATTGCCCATCGGCTTAACGCAACCACTCACAATTATCTTGGAGATTTTATCCTCGGCGCCGTCGATGGAGCGGTAACTACGTTCGCTATCGTCGCCGGTGCCGCTGGTGCTGGTTTGTCGAGTGGAGTGGCAGTCGTGCTTGGAGTTGCCAATGTATTGGCTGACGGATTCAGCATGGCTGCCGGGAACTACCTTAAAGCGCGTTCCGATCATCAGACTGTCGATCACTGCCGACGCATCGAGGCGATGCATATCGAACGCGTGCCCGACGGCGAACGCGAGGAAGTACGACAAATATTTCGCAATAAAGGATTCGAGGGCGAATTGTTAGAGCAGGTTGTCGAAGTGATCACCAAGGATAGAGAGCTTTGGATTGACACCATGTTGACCGATGAACTCGGATTGCAATTGGAGCCGCCGCATCCCGTGCGGGCGGCGGTTACGACAATGGTCGCTTTCGTCGCTGCGGGAATGGTCCCACTCTTGCCGGTGATGACGAGTGTCTCGGCGAGTGCCAGAGAGTCGTTTCCGCAAACTGCAATGCTGACCGCAGTCACGTTTTTTGCAATCGGAGTTTTCCGAGGCAAGGAGACTCAGCGCAACGTCTGGATCGCTGGGCTTGAAACGTTACTCATAGGAGCCGCAGCCGCCGTTGTCGCCTATGGAGTCGGCGCGTTGCTCGAGAGAGCGATTTTGCGGTAAAAGATACTGGGCTGTAAAAGTAACTGGTTTTTGAGAGCTAACGTTTTGGCGCTATGTCCAGTTCCGTCGCTGGAAATCTTTTGCGATCGTCGCTGGCGACTGGCTCGCCGCTTCGCATGCGCCACCACTCGCCTGCACGTTGCGGATCGTAGTGGGGATTGGGAATCGGCATCCGCGCGACCACTTGGGTTCGCCATTGTGAAAGCTTTTTCTTCAAGTCGGCCACTCGCCCAGCTTTCTCACTCGCCAAGTTCTTACTCTCACCAATGTCCTCGATTAGATTGTATAACTCGACATCGCCAGTGCCGTCGAGATACTCGATCAGTTTCCAGTCGCGCTCGCGAATGCTGCTCGCCGGGCGATCGTGATGGTAGTGTGGATAGTGCCAGTGGATAGCGGAACGGTCGAGTTTCGCAGCTGGTTGTGAAAGAAGCGGGACGAGACTATGCCCATCAATCGTTTGGTGTTTGGGAAGTTTGCCCTTTGCGAGTTCGACGAATGTCGGGTAGAAGTCGTAACTAATCGTCGGTTCGGAACACTCCGTGCCAGCTTTTACCGTTGGCGGAAATTTTATAATCAGCGGCACTCGAACACCGCCCTCGTGTAAGGCACCCTTCTCTCCTTTTAGCGGCGATTGACTGGCGACATTGTCATCGGCTTGTTGGCGGTAATCGTAACGTCGGTACAGTCCTCCGTTGTCGGAAGTGAAAACGATCATGGTGTTTTTTGCGATTCCCAACGAATCGACCGAGTCGACGATTCTTCCGACCATATCGTCGCAATGTTCGACCATCGCCGCGTAGATTGGATGGGGAAGTTCTCGACCGCTTGCTGTTGCTTTTTGACGATACTTTTCGACCTTAGCCGACATCGCTCCCAACGGAATATGAACAGCAAAAGGCGAGAGCATTAAGAAGAATGGTTTCTTCTGCTCGGCGCTCTTGGTGATAAAATCGATACTCACATCCGCCTCAAAGTCGGTGCGATACTGCCCCGGTTTGGGCTTCATGTTACTTTGACCTAGGACTCGGTATTTGCCTGGCAAATGCGGTCCGCCGATCACGGTCGCAACATCGTAACCTTGGTGATTGGGTTGGAATTCAGGGGCGTTACCCAAGTGCCATTTGCCTACGTAGCCGGTGCGGTAACCTGCATTCTGAAGCGACTCGGCGACTGTGATTGTGTCCAGCGGTAAAGCCATCGTCGTCAATGGAGTGATGACTCTCTCGAATGGTCGCCAGTGGCCTGGGATGTGCGCGGTAATTCCAATGCGAGCTTGGTTTTGTCCCGATTGTACAGCGCAGCGAGTGGGCGAACAGACCGCGCCGGCTGCGTAGAAATCGGTGAAGCGGAGTCCGTCGGCAGCGAGGCGATCGATGTTTGGCGTCTCGACGAAGTCGTTGCCGTAGCAACCGATATCTTTCCAGCCGAGATCGTCAAT
>Ga0115002_10008864_pt1 | contig 11082 bp, 9 predicted proteins | sample ArcticOcean_MG_C_8_FD_89576 | JGI IMG/M metagenome (GOLD analysis project Ga0115002, IMG submission 89576) | Marine microbial communities from western Arctic Ocean - ArcticOcean_MG_CB11_86 | ecosystem: Environmental > Aquatic > Marine > Oceanic | place: Arctic Ocean: Canada Basin | collected... | reverse complement strand
GGATTTCGCTGCCATCTGCTTTCACCTTTTCTGGTTGTACGATTACAACCGTTTCAGGATGATCACAGGCAGCTCGGCGAGAATCGCCGGTTACGCTAAGTCGCGTACGCCTAAGAAGTTACAAACAGTGGAGGATACAAGACTCGAACTTGCGACCTTCTGGCTGCCAGCCAGACGCTCTCCCAACTGAGCTAATCCCCCGTTGCACTACGGCTTGCCAATGGCGCTCTGGTCATGAGCGAGGCAAGCTGGCAAACTATCAACCTCTCCAGGAAATGTCAACATGGCTCCCAGAGCTGATGGCGCGGCTGTACATCAATGCCCTCTATTTCACCTCGACAAAAGCACGGACTGGCAGCCTGCAAGCTGCTAGTGGTCTTCGGCATTATCGGCTATCTGCTGGTACAAATCCAAAAAGAAGACGGTTTCTCCCGGTTGGTGAGTGAGCCGAAGCAGTGGAGGTATCTGCTCATCGCTCAGGCCATGGTACTCGCGGCATTTTTGTGCAGCTTCGTCCGTTGGTTCTTACTGGTGCGCGGCTTGCACCTGGAGTTTCAACTGCGTGATGCACTAAGGCTGGGCTCGCTAGGGTTTCTGTTCAATCAAGTGGCCCCAGGCAGTGTGGGCGGCGATTTATTAAAGGCGGTCTATATTGCAAAGGAGCAGCCAGGCAAGAGAACCGAAGCAGTCGCAACCGTCTTGATCGATCGAGTGGTCGGCCTCTACGCGATGCTCGTCATCGCTAGCCTGGCCTTGAGCTTTGCCGATTCTAGCGGCGATACGGACGGAGTGATTCGCACGATTCGCTCTGTCGTCTGGATTGCCTTGGCGACAGGAACCTTGGGGCTATTCGTCGTCCTGAGCCCACTGGCTACGGCCGCGGTCACACGCCGGCTCGCAGTGCAAATTCCTTTAGTCGGGAAAACGCTCTTACGACTGATCGATGCACTTGGGATTTATCGTAACCGTCGCAACTACCTGTTGGGCGCTTTCGCGCTCGCGCTCACGACGCATAGTCTGTTAGTTTCAGCTTTCTGGTACGCCAGCCAAGGCCTCCCGGTCGAGGGCCCCACGTTCTTACAGAATACGTGTATCGTACCTGTCGCTCTGGTCGCCGGCGCGGTACCGGGGATGCCCGGAGGGTTAGGCGTGATGGAAGGCACGCTAGCCTATCTCTACACGACAATTGGGGCCGCCGAGTCGGATGGAGCAATTGTCGCCTTCACCTATCGGGCCATGACCTATGTCGTCGGCATCATCGGTGCCTGCTACTACTTTTCGGCGCGTAAGAAAGTCGAGGGCATGATCCACGATGCCGAAGTGCTCGCCGAAGAAATGGAGTGACGAGCAATTCTGGCCGCCCGCAGAATTGTCGAACCGCTAGCCCGCATATTTCATCCGTGTCTGGTCCGGCGTCCGCAGAGTCTTGACAAAATCGGCCTTCCCTGGCTGCGTCCGTGTTTCGCTCCGCGATCCTCAGCGTGTCTAGAGGGTCAGCGAATGCCGCCGACAGAGCTAATAAATCGGTTATAATCGAGGCAAACCAAACTCAAATTCCAGGTAAAAACAGGAACCATCGGATGGCAAAGCTCATCAAAAACGGTCGCATCATCACAGCCCACAGCGATTTTGTTGGCGACCTCCTCTGCGAAGGTGAAGTCATTACACAAATCGCGCCTCACATAACCCCTCCGGACGGAGCAGAAATCATCAATGCTCAAGACAAATACGTGTTTCCCGGGTTCATCGATCCGCATGTCCACATCTATCTGCCATTTATGGGCACTCATGCCAAAGACACGTACGAGTCGGCTAGTCGGGCGGCCTTGGTCGGCGGCACGACATCACTGATCGAAATGTGCTGCCCCAGCCGCGAAGAGCAACCGCTGGAAGCCTTCGAACTCTGGAAATCCAAAGCCGCAAAATCCGCATGTGATTACTCGTTTCATATGGGTGTCTCGCGGTTTGACAGTGCAGTGGCCGCACAGCTGCGCGAGATAGTTCACCAGGGCATTGCTTCGCTGAAGGTCTTTCTGGCCTACAAAGGAGCATTTGGCATCAGTGACGAAGAGCTCTTCGATACGCTTTCGCTCGCCAAAGAATTGGGCGTAATTGTCACTGCGCACTGTGAAAATGAAACGCTCGTCACCGCACTTCAGCAACGATTTCTTGCCGAAGGCAAGACGGGGCCCGAATGGCACGAACCATCGCGACCGTCTCGCGTGGAAGCCGAGGGTGTGCATCACTTGATGACGTTTGCCGAGTTGACCGGGGCCCATGTCTACTGCGTACACACGTCTTGTTGCGAAGCCCTCGCAGCCGTACAGGCCGCACAGCTGCGCGGAGTGAATGTCTGGGTCGAAACGGTGATTCCCTACCTGACACTCGACAAAACATACGCCGAGCAGCCGGATTTCGAGGGCGCAAAGTATGTGATGTCTCCACCACTTCGCGATCGCGTCCATCAACCGGTCCTCTGGGCGGGACTTCGTTCTCGACTCATTAGCACGGTCGCTACCGATCACGCGCCGTTTGACTTTGCAGGCCAAAAAGAAATGGGCCGTCACGATTTTACACAAATCCCTAACGGCATACCCTCGGTCGAAGATCGTGTGAACCTGCTCTACACCTACGGCGTATGCCGTGGGCAGATTGATCTGCAGACGTTTGTCGACTGCGCCAGCACGCAAGCTGCCAAACTGTTCGGCCTCTATCCGCGCAAGGGTACGCTCCAAGTCGGCAGCGACGCCGACTTGGTCGTTTACGATCCGGCCTACCGCGGCAAGATCTCCGTTAAAACCCAGCTCATGGACGTGGACTACAGTGGCTTCGAGGGCTGGGAAGTTGCTGGACGACCCAGCGTCGTTATGGTTCGCGGCAAAGTGCAAGCGCGCGAAGGAGAATTCGTAGGCGCGCTCGGCCACGGGCAATTGCTTACCCGTGTACCGACGCACTTTTAGGAATCTTGGTTCCTGTAAAATTCCGTCGGTGGCATTCCCCCCGGGTCGGCTATTTTTTAAAACGTATTCCTATCCAAGCCATCAATCCAACAGCGAAGAGTGCAAGTGAAGCCGGCTCGGGCACAGGTACCAATTGCAACCCGGCAAGGCCAAATTTTAATTCGAGAACCCCGCCAGTGCTTGCCAACGAGAGCGTGCCACCAGAAACACTTACTCCAGACAAAACGTCATAACTGGTACCTTGAATCAAGTTCGAGACGCTATCGCCGGGAATTTCAGTAATAGACGTCCCATTTACGGTGAACGCGCCCGTGCTGACCCCTGTACTCGATGGAGCATAATAGTAGACATCGTATAGGCCGTCTGTTAGACCCGCGAAATCTACGTTCCATCCGCTTGAGAAGAAAAAGAAGTCGCCAAGCAATAGCTCATCATTCGTTGTTGCAACACCAATTTGACCGTTTGGATTACCAACAATCGGAGTCACCGCAACTGAAGTCGCGGCACCCGTCGTGTCTTGCAAGTTCCCGTTCGCAAATACATCGTTCCAAACTCCCGCCTGTCCTGAGGCAGCACTGTACGTGGAAGGTAAACCTGTAAAAGCACTTCCGAAATCGATATTAAAACCAGCAGCAGAAACTAACTGCGTAAAAACCATACAGGGTGCAACCAACGTTGCAAAGCCAAACGCGAAACGTTTCATCAGACCCCTCCCTGATTACGGATTAGACAAATGACTAGAAACGCCAATTAGAAACACTGGGAAGACGAGCCTCTACCGAATACTGACTCCTTGGCGTTACGGCAATCACGCAGAGAAATCGAATCCTTCAATAGCGTAGTTGAGTTGAGAGTGTTTAGGGACATTCTAAGAGCAATCGGTAGACCAGTCAATTCTCTAAACAAGGGATCGCTCAAGTTCGATCAAATAATACCGATGCGCACCGCACCCCACCGTGTGGGGCATCAAGAGACCCGAAATCGAGTTTTGAACTAATCGGGGGGGAATGCCTTCAGAAATGCCCTGGCGGCACGTGGCATTCTGAAGTATCGACGCGACAAGCTATAAAATCGCGCCAAGTTATGGCTGATCTCTGCCGACAGATCGGTTTGCTCCCGGACACGAAAGCCGATGCCACTGGCCTCGTCGATCAATGTCTCGGCAATCGCTTGGCAATCAAATTGCTCGTTCACGATCTCCAAGCATTCGGAGAGCGACAGATCCGGAATTGAGAGGATGTCCATAGCACTAACCTCTTGCTAGCGCATCGCTTTGATCGACAAAGTCATCGCCACTCCACTGGTCGTCAGCTTCAATCATTTTATTTCCTCGTTCGGCTTTGGCTGCGAGACGCGCTGCGGCCTGACGTTCGACAAGGTCGTGATGGGTTGTGAAAAACTGCAAACTGTGACCGCGAAATTCGGCAAGCGTTTCAAATTTGTGTTTTTCCATAAACTGAAGTAGCTCATCGCACATCTCTTGGACCATGCGATAGCCGAACTTCATCACGCCCGTGCAGACCTGAACCGTATCTGCGCCAAGCAGGATAAATTGTGCGGCATCACTGCCGGTCTCCACCCCACCGATACCGCTCAAGGTACGGCCGGGGAACTCGTCGCGAATGACGCAAGCAATTTCCATACACATCCGCAGGGCGATTGGCAGCACGGCCCGACTCGAATAGCCACCGGGAGTGGTAAATCCTTCCACCTGCGGCTCGGGAAGGAGCGTCTCGAGATCGACGCCCAATACACTACGAATCGTATTGATGGCGCTCACCCCTTCGCAGCCCGCCTGCAACGCCGCCCGCGCCGGCTCTTCGATATGGGTGACATTTGGTGTCAGCTTGGCCCAAACCGGCACCTTGGCCACTTCGTTCACCCAGCCGCACACCTCGGTGAGAATCTCAGGATTCTCACCCATGGCCGAGCCCATCTTACGTTCCGGCAGACCGTGGGGACAAGATAAATTTAGCTCCAGCGCATCAACGCCCAGATCCTGACAGCGCTCGGTGATTTCGACCCAGGCGTCCTTGTTGAATTCCTCCATGATTGATGCAATAAGAATTCGATCGGGGTACTTATCCTTCACCGCTTTTAGCTCGTCGACCCAAACATCAAAACTACGGTCGGAAATGAGTTCGATGTTCTCCCAACCGATAATCTCTTGCGAGTCACGTGCCCGTAGGCGAGCATAGCGAGGCTGGACGTTAATGACTTTGTCGGCGTCGAGGCTAATTGTCTTGCAAATGACGGCCCCCCAACCCTCGTCGAAAGCCTTGCCGATCACATTGCCATTCGTCCCTGGCGGGCCCGAACCAATCACAAACGGATTGGGCATTTTGAGGCCATCGACTGTGGTTTCTAATGTGGCCATTTATCCATCCTTCCCAGGGCCAGCGATTTCAGCGAGCACTTCATCCAAACAATCCACCAGAAAATCTGCGTCATCTTTGGTAATACACATCGGTGGTTTGATACGTAGCGTGTTTCCTTTCAGACCGCCCTTGCCAATGATGAGACCTCGATCGCGGCACATCTCCATGACGTCGGCGGCTGCATTCGATGCTGGCTCCTTGGTCTTACGATCGGTTACCAATTCGACACCCAACATCAGGCCCAGGCCGCGCACATCGCCGATCAGTAGATGTTTATCTTGTAGCTCCAGCAGGCGAATTTTCAAGTGGCTGCCTACTTCGAGGGCGTTTTGCTGGATGTTCTCAGCGTCGATTACTTCCATGGTCGCTAAGCCTTGCGTCATGCTAATCGGGTTGCCGCCAAAGGTGTTAAAATGAATACGATTAGTCATCACCTCTGAGATCGGCTCAGTCGTTGTCATTGCTCCTAAAGGGGCGCCATTGCCGATGCCTTTGGCCATGGTGACCATGTCCGGTACCACATCCCAATTTTGATGCGACCAGTAATGATGTCCAGTACGGCCAAAACCGCCCTGCACTTCGTCGGCAATGCACAGGCCGCCGTGCTGCCGGACGATGTCGTAGACGATACCGAAGAATTCCTTGGGCGGCGTGACGGCTCCACCTACGCCCTGGACCGGTTCGCCGATGAAGCAGGCGACCTCGCCCGGGGTTTCGTACTCAATGACATTTTTTATGTCGTGGGCGCACTTTAGCTCACACGAAGGGTACTCCAAGCCGTACGGGCAACGGTAACAGTATCCGGCGTGGGTGTGGTGGACATTGGCGCGCGTGTTCGACGGAAACTTCCATGTGCTGTGTGCCGTGAGGCTCATCGGCGTAGAAGTACCACCGTGATAGCCGTTGCGCAGGGCGACCACATCTTGGTGCCCCGTAAATTCGCGCGCCGAAAGAATGGCGACTTCGTTGGCTTCGCTACCGCTATTGGTGAAGTAACTGCGAGTGAGCCCCGCAGGCATTTTGTTGGCAAGTTTTTCTGCAAACTGAGCAATGGTCGGGTGCAAATAGATGGTTGTCGTATGTTGCAACCGCGCGGTCTGCTGCCGGACCTTTTCGATAATCGTGGGGTGGCAATGTCCCACGCTTACCGTGACGATGCCTGCAAACGCATCGAGGTAACGCCGCCCCTGGTCGTCCCAGAGATACTGCATGTGTCCTTCGACGAGCATCAGCGGTTCACGGTAATAAGTGAGCACACCAGGCGAGACATACTGGTGCCGCAGGGCAATCACCTCGTCACGCGAGGGGCCATCGTAGGGAAGTGGCTCATAGTCGATGATCGGCAGTTGCAGCGATTTTGAAGTTTGGCTCATGATGTTTCTCCTGGATTTGACTCGACTCCTATATCGCCCGCCTCGGGCACCAGGACACCTGGATCGTCCAAACCACGCTGGAGCGCCGTACCCGGAATGAAGTTATCAAGTAGCAAGCCTATTATCGCTGCCACCGCCATCCCGGTCGAGCCAATTGAGAGGACGATACCTCGAGCGCCGTCTTGAAGACCACTCAGCCAAGACTCGGCAGTCGGCTGATAGAGGGCGAGCGTCTGACCGGGCTGCAGGTTTTCTGCAATCGCCAGGGAAGAAAAATACTCAGGAACGCTCAAGCCCATGAACAGCGAGAATCCTGCAATGAGTAGGTTGCGATCGGCATGCAGATCGCATCTGGAGAGTTGCTGCACGCCCACTGCGGCGATCAGCCCAAACATCACACAGTAAAGTCCGCCGACCACGGGCCCAGGAATCGCCGCCGCCAGGGCGCCGAACTTACCCAGAAATCCTAGTGCAATCAAAATCACTGCGCCGATTTGCACGACGTAGCGGCTGCCAACCTTGGTGAGCCCCACCAATCCAATATTCTCGGAGTAACTTGTCGAACTAAAGCCACCCAGTAGGCCGCTCAACAGGCAGCCGATTCCCTCGCAACCAATGCCACGCGAGATTTGATTCGGCGAGGGATCGCCACCGCCGGCCATGTGGCTGCAGGCATGGTAGTCACCAAACGATTCGATCATCGAAGCCAAGTAACCGGCGAGCACGGCAATAAAAAATCCGAAATTCCAGAGAGGCGTTCCCCACGGCAGGAAAATCTGCCCCGGATCGGTACGCAGCCACGGCGCCGACTCCGCAGCGGAAAGGTTAACGAACGCAGGGTCCCCCGCGGAGTAGACTCCGGCCACCGACAACACCCAACAGAGAGTAACCATGACAACTAGCGCGGACAAGATCGGAAAGAGTTGAAAAAATCGATTGCTCCGTGACAACACTAACGAGAAGCCAATAATTAGCACCATTGTCGTTCCCGAGATCCACCAGTCGGTACCCGCTTTGGGGGCTCCGTGCTTGAACAGTGCCAGGCCAATCAGCATGATGACCGGTCCGACCACCACCGGCGAAAGAATCTTGCGCACGCGGCCCATTAGTCCCGAGAAGCCGAAGACGATTTCAATAACCGCGCCTGAGATGACGGCACCAGCGATGTAGCGCATCATGTCCTCTGACGACCCGCCTTGTGTGTTAACCGTCGAGATGATCGCAAAAAAAGCTGCTATAAAAGAAAACGAAACGCCCTGCACGATCGGCAACCGCGAGCCAAACGTCGCTTGGAGCAAGGTCGCCAAGCCGCTGCACAACATCACCGACGAGATGAGCACGCCGATTTGTTCGATCGACATCCCCATCGCCGGGCCAAACAGCAGAGGAATCGACACGGTCGACCCGAACATTGTCAGCACATGCTGAAACGCAAGAATGGTCGCCCGCAACGGGGGCGGTCGGTCCTCCAGACCGTAAATCAGACTAGAGGTTGTGGGTGCGCTACTCATTTCATCCTGCTTGGCTTAAACATTAAACGCAGAGTTCGCAAAGACACAAAGGGCGCGGAGGAAAGAAGAAAATGTTTACTCTCTGCGGCCCTCCGCGAACTCTGCGTTTAATAAATTCTTTCAGAGCTTAACTATCTCATCGTAGCTCTCGGGCCGACGGTCGCGAAAGAACTGCCAAGTATTGCGTACCTCACGGATCAAGTCCAAGTCCATGTCTGCGGTGACAATTTCGTCGGAATCGCGTGAGGCTTGCGCCAAGAACTGCCCGCGAGGATCGCAAAAGTAGCTTTGACCGTAAAACTCGCCCATCCGCCAAGGCTCCTCGGTGCCGGGCCGATTAATCGCACCGACGAAGTATTGATTGGCAACCGCATGGGCCGGCTGCTCGATCTTCCAAAGATACTCGCTCAGTCCGGCAACGGTCGCCGAAGGATTAAAGACGATCTCCGCCCCATTGAGCCCCAGACAGCGCGCACCTTCGGGGAAATGGCGATCGTAGCAGATGTAAACTCCCACCTTGCCAATGCGAGTATCGAAAACAGGATAACCTAAGTTGCCAGGACGAAAATAAAACTTCTCCCAAAAGCCTGGTGCACACTGGGGAATGTGCATCTTGCGGAACTTGCCCAGATAACTGCCGTCGGCATCGATCACAGCGGCCGTGTTGTAGTAGACGCCCGGCAAATCCTCTTCGTAGACAGGGAGCACGAGGACCATTTCGTGCTGCTTGGCGACCTCCTGAAACAATTTGGTTGTCGGTCCATCGGGAACTTTCTCGGTAAGTTCATACCACTTGGCATCTTGCTCACAACAGAAGTAGGGGCCGTAGAAGAGTTCCTGCAGACAGGCGACCTGAGCCCCTTGCCCTGCCGCCTGGCCGAGCATTTCGACATGTTTGTCGATCATCGATTTCTTGATCTTCTCGACTGGCGAATTTCCGGGCTCGGATAATGTCGCCTGAATTAACGCGCCGCGAACGACTCGGGACATAATTCGTTCCTATGGTTGGGAATTCCTAGCGGAGATGATATCATACCGATTCCCCTAGAGAATGCCTAGCGAAGTACCGCCCAGTCACACCCGAAAGTAAAGGTGGCGAGTCCCCCCCCCTCGCCGAGAACATGGTTACATCGGTACCCCTATTCGATGAAGGCAAGTGGCGCATTAGTTCGGCAAGCGCCACAGCAGAAGTCTTCAATCCATCCACTGGCAAGGTCATTGCAGAAGTGCCGTTATGCGATGCCGCAGAAACCACGGCCGTCATCGAATCGGCTGCGCGGGCGCTGCCTGACTGGAGCGCTACGCCTGCAGTAGAACGAGCTCGCGTGATGTTCAAATATCGCCAGCTTATCGAAGAAAACTTTGAAGAGCTCGCAGCGATTGTGACCCGTGAACATGGCAAAACACTTTCCGAATCGAGGGCAGAGGTCCAGCGAGGTTTGGAAATGGTGGAGTTCGCCGCCGGGGTGCCGGCGCTATTGATGGGCGACACCTTGCCGAACATCGCGGCTGGCGTTGACGCCGAGACGATGCGTCACCCGGTGGGTGTATGCGTGGGCATCACGCCCTACAATTTTCCGTTCATGGTGCCCCTGTGGATGTTTCCGGTAGCCATTGTTTGCGGCAATACCTTTGTGCTGAAGCCTTCGGAGAAAGTGCCTTTGTCTTCCGTCCGCTTGGGCGAGCTCCTGCAACAGGCGGGTTTGCCCGACGGTGTGTTCAACATCGTGCACGGCGGCAAAACATGCGCGGACGTGCTACTACGACATCCGAGTGTGGCCGCCATATCATTTGTCGGCTCGACCGCCATCGCCAAATCCATCTACGAAACGGGCACCAAGCATGGCAAGCGCGTGCAGGCGGCCGGAGGCGCAAAAAACCATCTCGTCATCATGCCCGACGCCGACCTGGAGCAATCTGTCAAAGCGCTCTCCGCGAGCGCGTACGGCTGCGCTGGGCAGCGCTGCATGGCAGGTAGTGTGGCGGTGGCCGTCGGCACAATTGGCGACCAGCTAGTGCATGAGTTGTGCGCCTACGCGGGGGCTTTGCGGGTTGGGCCAACCGACGGACAAGAAGACGTTGACGTGGGCCCACTGATTCGGCGGGAACACCTCAAGCGTGTGACAAGTTATCTTGATATCGCGACGGAGGAAGGCGCCGAAGTGGCGTTGGACGGTCGCACGGACGACGACGACGGCTTCTTACTCGGACCGTGCGTGGTGGACCGGGTGAAAGCGGGCATGCGACTTGCGCGCGAAGAAATCTTTGGCCCCGTGCTTTCGGTCGTGCGGGCGGCTGATCTGGAGGATGCACTGGCCATTGGGCGCGACTGTCCCTACGGAAACGGAGCCTCAATCTTTACGCGCGATGGCTACGCGGCTCGTGAATTCAAGCAGCACTTCAATGCCGGCATGATCGGGATCAACGTCGGCGTGCCAGCCCCGATGGCCTGGTTCCCCTTCACTGGGTGGAACCAATCGTTCTTCGGCGACCTGCACATCCAGGGCACCGAGAGCGTGCACTTCTATACCCGGCAGAAAATGACGCTCACGCGCTGGTTCCGCTCGGCGGACGAGTCTCATCACGACCCGGTGTGGAGGACGAGCTAGTGTCTGGTCAAGCCTAACTTTTAGGGTAGCGATCGCACTATCCCTCGGCAGGTCAATAGCTTACCGGGATCGCGACCCTAAAAGATTAGTTTGACAAAGCACTAGTAGCAATACTCGTCAGCGGTAGGGCTTTAGCCTCCGATAAATCACTCGACCGTGCTGGGTCGAGAGAGGGTTCACCCGCACGCAAGCGAGTTGCGGCTCAATTTCTCCAAAAACCCCGTTGACAAGGGATTCAGAACCTTGATAAT
>Ga0115002_10008862_pt1 | contig 11083 bp, 10 predicted proteins | sample ArcticOcean_MG_C_8_FD_89576 | JGI IMG/M metagenome (GOLD analysis project Ga0115002, IMG submission 89576) | Marine microbial communities from western Arctic Ocean - ArcticOcean_MG_CB11_86 | ecosystem: Environmental > Aquatic > Marine > Oceanic | place: Arctic Ocean: Canada Basin | collected... | reverse complement strand
GGTCACAGCACGATCAAGATGACTGAACGGTATGCGCATCTTGCACCGGAGAATCTGCGCAAAGCCGTAAGAACTCTTGAGAATCGGTCACATTCTGGTCACACTGGTTTTTCTGTGACCCAAAAGTCCAGTGGACGGTGCTCGTAAGGTACTGAAGTAACGAAGTAAAAATGGTGGGCCCGGAAGGACTCGAAGTGATTTATAAGTTATTGAATCATTGAAGTAAGTTAGGCCATTCCCAAATAGTTACCGTCAAAGTTACCGTCTAAAGTGCTGGATTTGGTTGGACGTGATTGGACCAAGGTGGACTAGAAGGGGTGGTGTAGGTCAAATAGCGTCAGAATGACAAAAGTGGGTAGGCAGGTGTAGTTATTGCTAAACGGGTCGATCTATCCGTATGTACCGTACATAGGTTGTGTGGTTAGAGGCTGATGCGTTATACGCATCTAAGGGCTGAGGATTTGGTGGAGAGGTTGGGTTAGCGTGGGTCACGCCGTTGCTTAAAGAGGCGTTCTATGCAGCGTGTGGTTAGGGATCAGTCACACGCAAGGTAAGACGTTATTACATTTACATCTTAAGGCGATTGGGTATTCCCTGAACCCCCTGCTAACCGGTTGATGATCGGCTAGCAGGGGATCGCGAATTGCAGCGCTTTATGTAGGTTTTCTAAACCGGCAACTGTCGGTGAGGGGGCGTTTGGGCTAGTTACCGGCACAAATGGTAAGCGTATCTGTTAAATCTCCGGATCCCCCGCAGTATGGGCCGTCAAAATCCACAATACAAATCCGAGCCTACACCCTCAATCGTATACAACGCCCCCCAACCCGCAATACCCGGCCCAGCGTTAACCGACCCTTCTACTATTGTTGCTGCTCTCTTACACCCCATGCTTTCGGGCAAATTTTTGAGAATATTTGCTTTGTCACCGTAACACGCATCGGCGCCGGCGCACAATCGCCAACAAAGGGAAGGGTCGTAATATTTTTTGGCGCGCTCGTTAGTCGCTCCTACCGTCCAAAGGTTCAAAAACTCATACGCAAGTTCGCCACTAGGGCCCTTCCAACAGGCGGTTTTGCCTGCTGCGTAGCAGGCTTGATCGTTTGCCTTAGTATAGGGATCGCCGTCATTACAGGTGGTCGGAGCCACAATAGTGCCGGAGGCTGTTTTCACTACAGTCTTGCCAAACAGTTGGCAAGCAGTCTCATTGTCACTGCCGTCATCGGGCATTGGGTAACCACCCGGCCCACTGCCATAACAGACACGTTTATAAAAATCTTTTTTCTTCCCAGAATCTGTTCTAACCGTAGGCTCCAACGCCTTAAAATTACACTTTTTCAGAGTTTTTTCTTGGAGCCGTAGTATTGAAAAACCACACCGCCACATTCCTTCTCCCCCGCACACTTGGCTAAACAAGCATCTCGGAATTGGGTCGCGTCGCCGTATGTACCCACAGAGTAACGTAGCGCCTGCATCATCTTCTGCTTCTTAACTGCCGTATCGGTGTAGCGCACAAAGTACGCACTTTGATCCTCACTGTAGACCACATCACCAAATTCTTTGAATGTCATCTCAGATTCTGCATAAGACTGAAACGATACGAGGCAAAGTGCGAAGGCAATAAATATTCTTTTCAAGGGAAACCTCTTGGGAGTGGTTACAGGGCTATAACCCGATATTCGCAGTATGTCACCAGTAATCTACTGCAAAATGTGATGGGGGTCACACTACTTAGTAAGATGAGGGTATGAGTTACTCCCAACCTCCCACTAACACCGTAAACCTCTCTGCTTTTTCTTCGATGTCTGGAAGTTGTAAACGCAATAATTATTGCCCGCGTATCACATCAGACATTTATCGCTTTAAGCGCTCGATCTTACCCTGGGTCCTGGGAGATAGTCTTGTTTGATTTGTAACCAGGGATTATCATTGAGAGCTCGCCATCTTATATTTCGTGAATATATTGTAGCCAAATAATGAATTCAATAATTTGTTTGATTCGTAATTGGAACCCGGTAGAACTAGTGCTTAAGCAGGCTTTACCTGTGTGATGTTTGTTTGCAAATGAATGACGATCTGAGGGTGTCCGATATACAGGCGATGCTGGACAAATCGCCATTCATACGGTTTGCTGGTGTCGAATGCCTGTCAGTGGATAATGTTAACCTCCAGGTTGTAATGAAACAGGTTATGCGTCCCGAAATGGAACGTACGCCAGGAAGTGGGCAGTGGCATGGTGGGCCGATCGCCGCTCTGATTGATACGGCGGGTGACTTCGCAGTAGTACTATCGGTTAAATCCGGGGTCCCAACAATCAATTTTCGTACTGATTATTTAAAGCCGGCGTTCACCCCTGTACTTATCGCAACAGCGACCGTTCGCCGCGTGGGTAAGACGATTGGTGTGGTCGATGTTGACGTGACCAATGATACGGGACAGTTGCTGGCGCTTGGGCGTGGAACGTACAGCACTAAGGCTGGCTAAAGTATTGTTTTGTGTTTTGCTAGGTGCGAACGTCGCGAGAAGTTTCTTTAGCAGCCGTCCGTCCAGCCGTTCGACCACCTATAAAGCACTCGGCTAAATTGCCGCCTGACATGTAAAGGTGCCCGAATGCGCTTCCCATTTCTCCCGCCGCATACAAACGTGGTATTGGCTCACCATACACATCGATTATTCGTTGTTCGGCATCATGTACCGGCCCGCCTTGAGTATTGCTAACAATTGGCCAAATCTTTCCATATATATATGGAGGCGTTCGGATTGGCATCATGCTGGTTGGTGGTCGTCCGAAGTCTTTGTCGGAACCCGTGTTGCACGAATTATTCCAATTTTGTAATGACTCAGAAAGGATTGCTTTCGGTACACCAATTTTGTTTGCGAGATCAGGTAGGTCATCGGCTCTTCCCAATATTCCTAATTCAATTTCTTTTTCGTTATCAGGACTCCACTCGTAATCTATACCACGCTCATGGGATGTTGGACGGCCAAAAGGGTAAAGTTTGCCACCTTCAGTATCACTGATCAGCCAGCATGGTAGTGCGCTGTACTCCTGACTTTCTGGGAGAAATCGGCTGAAAGGGCGTGCACCAGTATCTTGAAGGTAAGGCTCGTACTCGTTCATGAAGCGTCGCCCGGAGCGATTCAATAAAATCCATGGCATGTACACTTCTTCTCGTAAATCCTCACCGGGTTGCCAATCTGGAAGACGCTTAGTACGGATGGCAAACGGGTATGCAGGATCAGGATGTTGAAAGCCGTATGAACCATGGTAGTGCCACATATGCCATAAGGCTGCACCCATATGTTGCGCCATTCGTATACCGTCTCCCGTATTAGCACGATAGGCAGCTGGAAAGACAGGCTTTTCTTGCCAAAACTGGCGTTGCATGGACGGATCGCCTTCAAACCCCCCACACGCTAACACGACACCGAGCCGCGCGCCCAAAGTCTTGATAGTGTCTCGATTTTGAAATATAAGACCGGCGACCCCGCCTTGATCATCTTTCAACAGCCGTGTAGCCGGCGATGACAGATGTATTGGAATATTTCTTTTTCTAAGGTTGTCTTCCAGCACCTTGAACAATAGCGCCCCTGCTGGGGACCCACGTACGTGGGGATAAGAAACCGTGTGATCAAACCCAGGAATATCGTCAATGTAAGCAAATCCAAAGGTTTTATGGCCGTCAAAAGGATAATTTCCATTTGACGGGCGTACAGAAACTTTGGCACCGTTGACCGCCGCTAGATTCCGAACTTGCTCCTCAAGTGTAGTCATCCCAACTGCCAAAGAGTGTAAGACTGAGTGATCGGTTGTACCGGCGTTTGTTTCTGCTAAATAAGTCAATGCTTCGTTAGCATCAAACGCAATACGTAAACCACCTGCAGAACATATAGATATTCCTCCAATGTCAGGAGCTTTCTCGAGAATTAACACATCAGCACCTGCATCATGAGCTTCAATAGCTGCGACTGCTCCCGCGTAGCCGCAGCCTACAACAATTACATCGCAAATGTGGTCAAAACTTTCGGGTGTGGTGAAATTTTTCATTTTTTTAAAAATAACATTCCAATAAATCGAACGGAATTGTCCGCTTGCTTGTTACTTTACAAAAAATACTAGATGTTGACTGAATCAAGGGGAGTGAAGAACAATTATGTGACATGATAGAAAGCAATTATAAGAGAAGTGCTTACAGCCATTTTTCCAGGAAGTGCCGGACGTCGGTCCCCCAAATTATTGTACCCATATGTTCGAAATGGTGACCCTCATCCATTGTAAGCCCAAATCCAGGATAAATTTGTGCTTCGACAATCTTTCCGTGTTTTTCCAGTAGCTCTTCCAAATCTCGTGTAGGCCCTGTGCTGTAATCGTTTTCAGCTTGAATAAGAAAAATCGGCTGTGTCAGTTTTTCGGCGTATTGCTTCATTAGGTCGCGTAGTTTCGGTGTCGATTCCCAATTCATTGCAGCTCCCGCAAAATTAACAGCACACCGGAAGCGTGGACATTTTGCGGCAGCAAGGAGGGTATTGATCCCCCCAAATGAGCATCCCATCACCCCGATATGGTCTGCTTGGATTTCTGGTTGAGCCTCGAGAAATCTAAGCGCAGAGATCACGTCATCACTTTCACGTACGAGGCGAGCTACTATCTGAGAAGCATAGGTTTCAGATCCAAATTCCCCGGCCTCTTTTTGCCAGCTAATTCCAGGAGAGTTACCGTAGCCGCGGCGATGCGGCAGAAAAGAGGCGATCCCCCAAGACATTAGTATTGCTGCCAGAGAGGGGCGGCATATATCAGTTGAGCCTTGATTTAGAGTGCTGCCGTGATTAGTGACCATGCAGGGGAAGGGGCCTTCACCTGGCGGTAGGTAGAGATATCCTTTCAACTCCAAACCGCAACTATGGAATGTTTCCTCTCTTGGCACGATAGGAACGCCTCCCAATGGAGTGCTGTCAATCACTCGGGGTACGGTGCTCAAGGTATCGTTGCGAAAAAAGTGCCTTTCGAAACGTTCTATTAACATTCCCATTTGCCTGCGTATTTCTTCGAATTTCGCGCTGGCGGCGCGTGCTTCTAGATCTGCGTTATGTGCTTTGACGGTCAGGAAATCACATTCCCACTGAACATCCGGACCATCGTCAAAAGTGTTTTCTTTAACACGAATCACACCGAAAGGCAAAGAGAGCTCCATTCGAACTTCGGAGGCCTTACGACGGAGTTGCAATACCTCTTCTTGATGCGAATCCTTTACAAAGTAATTAGTTCGTTCCAAGTACATTGATTTAACTCCGGTTTATGAACGAAGACCAGTCTCCGGGAAATGGCAGCGGACCCATCGACTTGGCAGCACCTCTTCCATTTTAGGACGTTTTTTTCTACACAACTCGCTAGAGCGGGGGCACCGGGTATGGAAGTAACAGCCACTCGGCGGATTCACTGGGCTTGGTATTTCGCCTTCCAACGTAATTCGTTGGCTCTTGCTTGCTGGATCTGGTTCCGGAACAGCCGATATGAGAGCCTTAGTGTAAGGATGCTGGGGCTGTGTAAATAGGTCATTTTCAGAAGCCAGTTCGACTACCTGGCCGAGATACATCACCGCGATTCGGTCCGACACGTGTCGGACCACACCCAAATTATGTGTAATAAATATTAGTGAGAGTTGCAATTTCTTTTGAATTTCCTGGAAGAGATTCAGTATTTGAGCTTGAATGGATACGTCGAGAGCCGAAACTGCTTCATCGCAAACAATTAAGTTTGGCTCTATAGACAGGGCTCGCGCAATTCCAATTCTCTGGCGTTGTCCACCACTAAACGCATGAGGGAATCTGGCCATCCACTCCGGAAGCAATCCAACTACTTCCATAACTTCTGCGACTCGTTTTTTTGCTTGGCTATTGCTAAAACCGAAGTTCGTTAATGGCTCACCAATAATGTCTACTACCCGCAAGCGTGGGTTTAAAGAGGAATAGGGATCTTGAAATACTACCTGTAAGTATCGCCTGATCTCACGAACTTCGCTTCTGGACAAATCAGTAATATCTTGCCCCTTGAAGTGAATGCGCCCAGAAGTCGGATCTAGTAGCCGCAAGATAAGACGCCCGAGGGTAGTCTTCCCACAGCCACTCTCACCTACAATGCCTAGGGTCTCCCCCGGGTGTAGTTCTAAACTGACATCGTCTACTGCTCGCAGTGTCTGTAAAGGCTTTCCGAACAGGGATTGCTCAACAACAAACTCCTTAGTCAATGAGTCAACTTTTAGCAATGGAGTCGTCACTTACCTGATCCTGGTTTGAAATGTGGCTCATCAGACCGTAAACAAGCTACCCGGTGGGTCGGTGAAATTTGTGTTAACGCTGGTTGTTCGCTGCTGCATCGGTCTACTGCGTCGGGACATCGCGTATGGAATCGGCAGCCTGGCGGAAAATGGGTTGGGGACGGCGTGGTGCCCTCTATAACTTCAAGTCTCGCCAGTTTTTGTTTTACGCGCGGTATGGTTCGCAGTAGAAGTTGAGTATAAGGGTGTCTTGGAGCTGCAAAAATGTCCTGAACTGGGCCTTCTTCTACCATTCGGCCTGCGTACATAACGATTACCCGCTGCGCAATAGACGCGATGACGCCCATGTCATGGGTGATCAATAAAACAGCTGTGCCGAATCGAGATCGGAGGTCGTTAATAAGGTCCAGAATTTGCGCTTGAATAGTCACGTCAAGCGCTGTTGTTGGTTCATCGGCGATTAGAATCTTTGGTTCGCAGGCCATAGCCATAGCAATCATCACCCTCTGCCTCATGCCTCCGGAAAGTTGGTGAGGATAATCGTAAATTCTCTGTTGGGCATCAGGGATTCCTACAAGCTTTAGCAGATCAGCTGCTTTTTTCATTGTCTCTCGGCGACTCATACCAAAATGTTCCTGCAATATCTCAGCAATCTGAAAACCTACTGTGTAGACCGGGTTGAGGCTCGTCATTGGCTCTTGGAAAATCATAGCGACCTCACGCCCTCGAATGGAAAGCATCTCTGCAGCCGTCAGCGACATTATGTCTTGGCCATCCAGGTTGATCGTTCCTCGATCAATTCGCCCTTCTTGTCCCAAAAGGCGCATTAAGGCTAATGCCGTGACTGATTTCCCGGACCCGCTTTCTCCTACCAAACCAACTATTTCACCCCGTTGTAACGAAAATGAGACATTCTCGACGACTTTTAGTTGTCCCCGCAAAGTAGTGAAAGAGATCATCAGATCATCTACTTGAAGTAGCGTAGATCCGCCCCTCTCGCAGCCAGGATCAGTGATTGATTGATAAGTCTTGTTCATTTTCCCCGCAGCCGTGGATCAAGGAAGTCGCGTAAACCGTCACCCAATATGTTGAATCCTATGATAGTAAATCCCAAAGCAAGGCTGGCGAAAATTGCGAGATAAGGCTCAGTCCTTAGCGACACCAGTCCGTCTCGAATCATCCCTCCCCAAGTCGGTTCCGGTTCCTGCACTCCAAGCCCGAGGAAGCTCAGGGTCGCCTCGGCCATAATGATGAAACCCACGCCGATTGAAGCACGCACAACAATAGGTGCAATGATGTTAGGGAGAAAATGTCGAAACAATATTTTGTGAGCAGGTGTGCCGCATGCGATAGCGGCATCTATGAAGGGCTCACTACGAATAGTTAAAACCAGAGACCGGGTCAGACGCGCAATGCCAGGCCACCATACTAATGAAAGAGATATGATGACAGTTAATTTACCCGGGCCAAGCATTGTGGCTACCAGGATTGCCAAAATGAGTTCCGGAAATGCAAAAATAATATCAACTGTACGCATTGCGATGGTCTCATACCAGCCACCGAAATAACCAGCAATCATTCCAACAGTAATGCCAAAGGAGAGTGTGATTAATAACACCGATACGGCGACTAAAAGTGAGACTCGTGCGCCCATGATCAGACGGCTTAAAATATCGCGCCCTAAAGAATCTCCTCCTAATAAGAATTCCGAATTAGGCGCAGACCATACAGCGAGCAAATTTACTGTTTCGAAATTATGAGGCGTTAACAGGGGGGCGAAAATCGCCACGATAACAACAAACAAAACCATAATTGTTCCGACAACGGCATTTCTATTCGTTCGAAATCTCAGCCATTGATCTGATTCACTTTGAGTGAGCTGATCGGCATCAGATCTCTGTTGTAAATTCGATTTTCTGGTAATTGCCATTATACAAACCCTGATTATTGTTCATTTTCCGAGACGGATTCGTGGATCGACTAAACCATAAAGAAGATCTACTAACAAATTGATTCCCGCATAAAAGAAAGTAAACAACAAAACAATTGTCATAGTGACAGGATAGTCTCGCGCGAAAATCGCTTGAATTGCCATACTCCCCAGTCCAGGAATGTTGAAAATAGTCTCTACTACGAAAGTTCCACTCAACAAGCCTCCGAATATGATTCCGATGGTCGTGAGCAGTGGAACTAAGGTATTACGCAATGCATGCCGATAGATAACTACATTGTCACGTAAGCCTTTTGCTCGTGCTGTGCGAATGTAATCTTGTTGCAATACTTCGAGCATATACGTCCGACTCAGTCGTGCGATATAGGCTGTTGGAGGAACGGCAAGAATAACTACGGGTAGAATCGCTTGGTAAAACGTACCCCAGCCGGCTACGGGAACTAGATTTAGTTGTATTGCAAATAGGTAGACCAAAAAAGATGCTAATGCAAAATTAGGAATTGAAATGCCTGCTGACAAGGCCAATATCACTGCTGTGTCGGCGAGTTTCCCAACGCGTAACGCGGCAAACGTTCCAAGCCAAATGCCAATTGGAATCGCAATTGCTAAAGCAGAAAGAGCCAGTACCGGACTAATTGCAAATCCTGTTGATATAACATCGATTACGGGTACATTGGCAAAGCGGAACGATAGTCCAAAATCCCACGAGAAAATGCCGGTTACATACGAGATAAATTGTTCAATTAGGGGCCTGTCCAAGCCGTAGTCAGCGCGTAAACGGGCCTCCATAACAGGGTCGCCGGCTTGATCGCTCAATAGAGTCATGATCGGATCGCCAGGGACAAATCGAATTGCGATGAAGGTTATGACTATTGCCGTAAACAGAATCGGTATTAAACCAAGAATTCGCCTGAGAGCGTACTTAAACATGGCTAAGCGAAGGCTAGCTTTGGAATAGCGAACTTAATATCGGTGTTTGGCATTTAGCGCAAGATCTGCGTGACTAAACAAAAGCCCTCGTACCGAGGTTATGATACGAGGGCTTCGGACAATCACTGTCTAGTGCAAAATTAATTTATTTTAACTGAATTGAATGGTAAAAAGCGGAACGGGCTTAGAACTACTCCTGTAACGTTTGGTTTGACAGCCGAAATTTGCATACGTACCGTGGTTGGGCAAGTTCCCCAATCATTCAGAAGTACTTGTTCGGCTTCATTGTACAGTTTGTAGCGCGCATTATTATCTGGAACGGTTTTAGATTGATCAAGCAAAGCATCAAACCGATCGTTTTGCCAGCGCGATCTATTATATTTACTTGGCCCATACCATACTTGAGATAAGAAATACATCGCATCTGGATATCCAGCTGTCCAGCCCCATGGGAAAAACGCGACTTGTCCCGTGTTCATATTTTTGATATGACTGCCTCGTTCGACTACCTCAACCTCTATCGGCATGCCTAGGGATGAATTTAGTTGATTGGCATAGTAAGAGATTTCATCTTTTCTAGGGTTAGTACTCGTAACCTTCAACGGGGGGAGCCCCTCTCCATTCGGGTAGCCTGCTTCGGCCATTAACTTTTTCGCCCGATCAAGATCGTAAGGAATTGACTCGAGATTTGGGTTATAACCGGCCACGCCTGGCGTTACTTGACCGTACAGTGGGAAAGCTGCGCCACCATAGAGCCCAGCAACCATAGCGTCGCGGTCGATAGAGATACAGACTGCTTCTCGGACTCGGATATCCTTGAACGGCGCGTATTGGGTTTGGTTTAACCCTAGGTATTGAATCTGTGCAGCTGGCACCAGGTTAAGTTCGTTCTCGAAGCGAGAATCCTTTAATAGTCGCCTTCCCGTAACCGCGCGAACATATATAACATCGAGTTCCCCCGCTTCATACATCGATATGGTTGTGTCATCGTTTGGTACGATGAGCATATTGACACCGTCAATATGCGGTCCATCACCCCAAAAGTCTTTATTTGCTGAAAGTAGAATGTTTTGTCCGCGATTCCACTCAACAAAACTGAAAGGTCCGGTACCTGCGGAAACTTTAGTCACCCAATTTTGGCCATGTTCTTCGATAATGCCACTATCCATAAACCAAGTGGGATAAATTGGGAAAAGTACGTCAGGGTTATCTAGACGGATGTCTACCGTGTGGTCATCAACAATTTCAACTCCAACCAAATTGGTAGTGGCGCCGTCTTTAACCGCCTGAGCACCACTTATATTCTTCAGGTAACGGGTATTTAAGCCACCCTTGTTACCAGGGATCAGCAGCTGTTCCATGGTCCATTTGACATCCTTCGCTGTGAAATCTCGACCGCTATGGAATTTAACGCCCTTTCGCAGATGAAACCGCCATCCGAGCCCATCTTCGTGGGACTCCCAACTTGTCGCAAGTCCGGGAATAACGTTGCCGTCCTTATCAATGTTAGTAAAGGCTTCGTAAACGCTCTTCATGACATCACCGGCCATAAGTTCAGAATAGGTAATGGGATCGAGCATTGCAGGATCACCCCGGAGATTTATCCGTAAAGTAGTGTCCGCCCGTGCAGTCGTCGCCATCACTAACATGAGACTGGCAACTAACGTAAAAAGTATTGGTAGGGCTTTTCTCGAAAGTCTCATAATTTTCCTCCTAGTTAGATTGTGTTAACACCCGCTGTAGTAGCATCAATATGTAGCTAGTGATTTCTACGCTATTTCAATAATTAATAATATTGAAAACTAAACAGCTGGCATCGTAAGATTTAACAAAAACCACATTGTGTGATTAGTGCAAAGCTATGTCTGCCAATCACTATATCATTAATCATAATGGCTAGATGAGAATTGTATAACCACTTTATGTTGAT